>JACCDU011147640.1_pt1 | contig 37899 bp, 82 predicted proteins | sample 7446081 | NCBI WGS metagenome assembly JACCDU01 (sample SAMN15323447, study PRJNA562643) | freshwater metagenome | isolation source: river surface water | place: USA:Blue River Watershed | collected 2017-08-17
ACGAATTGTCTGTGCTCGATGCCGGACCTACAACGTCACCGGAACCGGCTGTGCTGGTGGCTACCTTCACAAAGTCAGACCCGCTCCAAGCGGCTACGCAACGCTCACCTGAAACAATCGTGATGCCTGTGGTTGGGCCTGCGCCACGCAACACAATAGAGCCTGTACCCGCATTGATCACGATGTAGGGCTTGCTTTGAGCGGGTGCTGTGATGTTGCGTGTCGTGGCTCCGTTGCTTGCTGTCCAGCGAAGGATGGCCTGACGGGCTTGGTTGGCCGCAAGAGCTGTGGTGGTCAGAGTAACGTCTGAATCTGCGCTCAGGGTGGTCGTCCCCGCAACAGCAGAGTCCACCAGCGAGGTGATCGAGTCATTGACAACATCGCCCCATGTGCCGTCAAGTTCGCCTTCAACTGGCAGGGCCAGTCCGAGTAGCGTGGTATTTCCTGTTGTCATTTACGACTCCTGAGTAACAACGTCAACCCATGATGTTGACTGCGCATTATTGATATTTTGCCAGTTGGCGTCCTGAATGTCATCCACCGGCTCCCAAAAGAAGCGACCATTTTGTGTTTCCGTGATTATGGCCGTTTCCAGCCTGCTCACGTTGTACGCCGTAGTCGCAAATTCCTGTGCTGTCAGCGCCGCCAACTCGTTGATCGAGGCAACAAACGCAACAGCCGCTTCTTCTGTAGCCGTAAGCGCCGCAGACTCAGACACCGACAGACTGTTGTAAGCCGTAGCCGCAGCCTCAGTTGTGCTGGTTGCTACGCTTTCCTCGACCGTTTCGTTGAACGCCGTTCCAACAATCTCTTCCGTGGAGGTCTCTACTGTCTCGGTGACAGAGAACGCAAACGTGGCCGCAACCGCCTGATCTTCCGTGATTGCTGCGCTTTCCGACACAGCAAGGGCAAAGGTCGCCTCAACTACCTGCGTCTCTGTCAACGCCGCTGTATCCGAAACCGCCGCCGTGTAGTCCGTCAGAGCCGTCTGGGCCTCTGTAATCTCTGCCGTCTCCGACACCGCAACGTTAATCGTCAGCGCAACTGTTTGAGTGTCCGAAATGGTGTTGTACCCACCCCAAGCATTACTGCCCCAAGCACCAACGCCCCAGCCGGTCTGAGCCGCCAAGGACTCGCTGACCGACACCTGAAACGTAGCCCCTGCGTTCTGGCTTTCTGCAAATGCCGCAGTCTCATCTACAGAGACCGCAAACTCTTGAGAGGCAACCTGACTTTCGGAAAGGGCGGCAGTCTCCGTAACGCTGACCGGGAGTGTTTCACCCCCGCCCCACGCGTTAGAACCCCAAGTGCCTATGCCCCATCCGACGGCCATGATTAGGTCAGAGTGGCTGTGTACGTAACGGCAATCGAGTCACCAGAAACAACGGCCTTCGAGCTGGAGAAATCGCCAGCCGAGAACAGTGTGCCCGTGGTGTTGTCAATTGTTGCGCTGCCACCGATGTTGATGAAGCAGCCAGCCACCGTGCCAGTCGATGTGATCGAGAAGGTGACAGCCGAAGATGTGGTCTTGCTACCAGCAGAAGCTGCGCTGAACGAAGGCGTCTTGCGGTTGCCAGAGTATGTGGGAGCGTTAGCCAGACCCACTTCCAGCCAGCCTGTGTGTGTGGCTTGGGTGTCCGCAACGTTGGCAGCACCAACTCCCTTGAGGCCCATCACCACAGCGCCAGCAGCCGAGTTACCAAGAATGGTGTCCAGCGTCAGGTTCTTACCCACGGTTGTAACCAAGTTCTTGATGTCGTCTTCCCACTTGACGTTGCCCTGCGCGTCATAGCAGACAGCGTGGTACGAGCCGTGAATGCTCATCTCGTCAGCGGGTTGTGTGTTGTAGCTGCAAGCAGCTTCCACCTTGTCGGTGGCATTGATGCGGTCTGTGGTCATGGTGACTCCTTAAATTGAACTGCGAATGAGTGCCGTTGTTGCAGTGTTTTGCGGCATGGTGATGGTAAAGCTGGTCGATGTCTTGTCCGCACCAAAGTCCAGCACAGCGATAGACCGATTAGCCTTGCTTGCGTTGTAAATCAAAGCGCAGCGTGCAGTCACCGAAGCCCCAAACGCCACATTGTTGAAATTCACGTAAGCCGTGTAACCAGACTTGGAGACCGTGACACCGGTCAATACGACCCCGCCAGCTACGTATCCTGTGCCAACCACCTCTGCGGTTGTCGTGTAAACGGTGGTGTCTTCGTTGAGGTTCGCGTTGGCCGTGTACAGCGCAATACGCAGAGTGTCCGTGAGCAAGTTGTGGATGCCCTCGTACAACTCCGCCTTGAAGCTGGTGGTCTGTGTCTGAACGATGTTGCTCATTGGACCGCCGTTCTAACTTGGCCGTTGCGGTATGCATCACCGCGCTGTTTGCCATCCGCCAAGTTCTTGTACAGAGCAATCGCCTGAACGTACCGTTCTTGGTACAGCTTGACCATTTCTGTCTCGCCCTTCATGTAGGTCAGTGCCTCGCACATGGTGCCGTACAACAGGACGGAATCAAAGTTGTCACCCAGCCAAGTACGCCCGTCAGCAGCATCCACAATGGACTCTGGGTATGCGTAATAGTGCAGTTCAGCGTTGTAGGCGAGATCAGGTGTTGGACCAAGAATCAACGTCAACTCATCTGCGTTATCCGAGCGTGGACCGAAGATGGCGTAGTGCTTGGGCTTGCCCGTAGTGGCTGGGTTGGGGTACGCCTGCCGGATGAAGTTCACATCCTTGTCCAGCAAGTACTCGTACGCTCCGCCAGCAGCGGGGTAGATTGCCAAGCTGAACACAGACAAGAAGTCCACCGGGCACTGGAGATACTTGTTTCCTGCCGTCAACGTACCAGTCACGTTCTTGCGCTGGTTGGCTGGCTGGGCAACGTTGTATATACGCTGCTCAGCCTGCCGAATGAACGTGTCCATATCTACCGTCGAGAACACGTTCTCGCAGTAGTCTTGGACGGCGGTGACCAGTTCGTCGTACGTCATGTCTTATGCCATCGGGCCTCGGGCCATAACGCCTTTGGTAGCGCAGCCAGTACCACGGATTTTGATGCCGCTGGTCTTGGTGCCCATGCCATCAGGCCTGTTGCTGATGCCGCCAACACTCATGTTCACCGTGTCAGCGCGGCTGCGGTTTGGCTCTTTGCCGGGGTTGGTGGAGGCTTTGACAACCTTGCCGGTCATCGTGTGTGGCTCGGCATAGACGCTGGCTTGACCAACCTCTTTGCCCATCATTTTTTGACTGAACTTCGCCATGTCATTTCCCCTTCGGCGCGGAAGACACGCGCTGGTTTGCAACCTTGGCTAAGCCACGGCCCAACTGTTTCATCTGCAGGTTGGTCTTACCACCCTTTGCAAACTTGGTCGGCTTTTTGCCGGGGTGCATGTTTGCTTCATGTTTGTGCACTGCTTTTTTCGCGTCCATTTTGAACTCCTTCAAGATATTGAGACTGTACCAACAAACGCGGTCGCCACCAAGTAGTTTGGGGTGAGCGCCGTGTCAAAAAAGCTGGCCCCGCCTACAGGGTTCCAGCCCCACTGAATGTCCCTTGAACCACCGGACAAGTTGCCTGCATCGTTCAAGCCGGACGTCACGTAGGTTGTATCCCTACGTGGGTTCCTGAGTGCCTGCGGATCATCCACGGGGAACGTACCCAGCATCAACTGCGGCTGATCAGGGTCCCAGCACTCCGGGCACACCAGCAACTGATACTTGCGCTGCTTGATGATTTCTGTTCTGAGCTGCTTGAGTCTGAATTGCTGACCACAGCGGTCGCACATGGCAATCGCTTTGTGGCCTGCTGCAAACCGGTTCGACATCAGTAGCCACCGTTTCCAATGTGCATTGCACGAGGAACAAACCTGACCGCAGCCTTTTCGCGATCTTCGGTCGAAGCCAAGTCCCAAGCCTCGTCGTACTGCTGCTTCAGAATTGGCAGGCGGTCCATTGATCCGGGAATTTTCAGAGCAAGGTGGTAAGCCAAGCCAGCCGTCATGGCCTCATAGAAGCGGAACGGCATGTCCATCGTGTTCACGCCTGTGCCGGCATCTTCAATGCGGCGCAGACGCCAGTACACAAACACATACGGCTGTGAGTTATCTGGCACGGGCCACACGGTGATGCGTGGTGCATCAGTCAAGCGCTCAATCCAGACCTGAATTGGACGTGCTTGCTGTAGCTTGTTGGGAATCGTCGCGTAAGTGGAGACGCTGATCCGGGTGATAGTCAGGTCAGCCTGCGTTGAAGCGTTACCTGCGCCCGTGCGGATGACGTGCTCAAGCAAATCTACAGTGTCGGCTGGCAGGTTGTATGTCGCTTGGCCGGGAACCAAATTAATTGATCCCTGCTCGTACGTGAACATGTTTAAGCCACGGTTTGCCCACTGGGCGAACATCAAGTTCAGAGACCGGCTTGCCGTACGAAGATCGTAACCGGTGCGAAGCTCACCACCAGCGCGTTCAAACGCCTCCTCCACGATCTCCGTGAGGTCCATGTTGAACGCTGTGGTGCCGGATGTAGTCATCTGAAGCTCGCTGTCTTTTTGGCGATGGTCTTAGGCTGGGCCACGAACTGTTTGCCTGCCGCCTTACCAGCACGTTTGGCTCTTGTGGTGGCCGCATACTCTGCGGGGCTAAGCGATTTTATCGCCTTCTCCGGCAAGTAACGCTCACCTGTTTTTGAAGACGGCTTTCCACTTTTGGTGCGCCACTTCTGGTCGCCCCAGTCTTTGAGGGATTGCTGCGGAGCCTTCACGTCAGTCCTTGTACCCGCCGCCGGCAGCCTTGTACTTCTTAGCCACAAGCTGGGCCTTGCGAGCCGACCACTGGCCTGCTCCGGTGCCCTGCGTATTTGCAGCCTTGACTTGGCTCACGATCCGCTTGCGCAGCTCGGGCTTGGTGTAGTTGCCAGCCGCATTGACTTTGCCGCCCTCAGCGTATTGCGTGAAGTCGGTGTCATCCCGGCGAGCTTTACGCACACCTCTGGGCATTTTGGTGGGGTTAATGGCCCCCATGCCGCGACTAGCCATCATGTCAGCAAGCCTTGCCGCCGTAGGCCATCTTGACCATTTTGCCCTTGGTGTGGCCTTTGGTCGCGCAGCCGTCAGCACGCGTCACGCTACCGCCTTTGGCCCGTCGGACCGCTGGCGCTGGAGCTGTCTTGCTGGCTGCGTTGTACGCCTTTTCAGCGGCCTCAGCAGCCTTCTTGTCAGCAATCATCTGGCGAGCTTCGCGCTCTGCTGGACTCATTTCTTTTTCGGCCATGTCAACTCCTTAGCAGGTTTTACCGCCGCGAGCCATCTTGATCATTGTGCCTTTGGTCTTGCCCTTGGTAGCAACGCCGTCACGGCTAGGGGCAGCAGTCTTAACTGCGCCCATCTTGGTTGTACCGACGGAACCGCCAGCCTTCATGCCCTTCATCTCAGCCTTTTCGTGCTTGATCATGGACTTTGGAGCACCAGCTTTTTTCATGAAGCCGATCTCTTTTTTAACCATTGCTTTGGAATCTTTCATATCGCCACCTTTGGAAAATTTGCGGCCCTTGTCCGCGTTGGAGAACTCTTTGCCCACGGACTGTGGGACGCCTACTTTCTTGGCAAACGCTGGGTTATTCGCCACCGCCGCCATGAAATTATGTTGTTTCTTGCTAACTGATGGCACTTCGCTGCTCCTTCATGAAGTCATCGATCTTGCCCTCAAGACGATCCAAACGAGTAAGTACTCGGTTGATGTCGTTGTGCATGTCCTGCTTGGTCACGAACTTGTCTGAATGCTCTTCACGAGTCTTGCTCAACAAGATCGACAAGCGCTTAACTTCGTCGTGGGAAATCTTCACCCAAAACAGAAGCAGCGCTGAAGCAAACGACAGAACGGTGTTCCATACTGGCAAGTCCATATCAGCACTTCCACCTTGCGAGAGCAGCCGCCTTGCGGGTTGGCTTGCCTTTCTCATCTTTCATGGGACCGGGCATACCTGACATGCGTGCGCAGAACGAGTCCTTGCGCTTGCCACCCTGCGGCTGCGGGGCTTTGAGGTTGCTGCCGGTCTCACGGTTGTATTTGGCGCGGCCTTTGGCTGTCAGCCCAGCTCCTTTGGAGGTAGGCAACTTCTCACCACGACCGACTGCGAGGGATGGAGTCTTCTTAGCCATTGACGACTTTCAGTTTGGGAGTGCAGTGCTGCTCGATCAGCGGCATCAGCACGGCCTCTTTGAAGCTGCGGTGGTACTCCTGCGATCCAACGTGCGGCAGTGTGATCTCAGGGTCAACAAAGACCGTGAAGCCGTCTGCGCGTGCACGCTTGCAAAAGGTGTAGTCCTCACCAACGTACTGCCCGTTGACCAGTTCAAAGTCAAAAAGAGCGGTCTCGTTGCGGTTGTACACGTCGTTGAAGTACGTCCACTCGGGGTGATTGGCAACCATCTTCTCCAGCACATGGCGCTGGATCATCATGAAGCCTGTAGCCACGTTCTCAACCCGCAGCAAGCCGTGCTGGTCGAACTCAAGCGTGTTGGCCTCGTCGATGTAGATGTCCAAGAAGAACTTGCGGTCCTCTGCCCTGCGGGTGTACATCCCGGCTGTGATGTCCTTACCGGTGCTCAGCGCCAGCAGGCGAAGCACAGACTCTGCGTCCACCACGATGTCGGCATCTACGAACAAAAAGTCCGTGCAGTCCGACTCCAAGAAATTTGCGACCAGAATGTTTCTGGCCTTGGTGATAAGAGAGCAGCCCGACAGATGAGACAGTTGCACTTGGACACCAAACTGCGAAGCCTTGACCACCAAATCGGCCAAGGCAAAGGAAGTTTTGATGTTCAGCTTGCCGTCGTAGGCAGGGATCGCAACCATCAGTTTGCGACCTGCAACATCCATAGGGCGTGTCTCTTCAGGCATAAAACACCGTGACCTTTGCATTTGTCAGAGCAGCGTAAGCGCTTGTGGTGCACAGCACACCCTCAGCCGGGATCAGGACGTTGAACGTCTCACCTTGAGCTGTGGTGTTGATAATAAACACTGAAGTGCCACTGGCACCGCCGTCTTTGATCTCAACGCTGCCTGCAGATGCACCGGGCTCAATCACCAAGCTGCGCAGGCGAACTCGCGAAGTTGTGATAGCTCCGGAAGCGGCCAAGGAAATGGCTTTTACATCGGTTTGCATACCCATAATTAATCTCCTGTAAAGCAGGGGCCGAAGCCCCTGAGATCAATTAAGCGTCAGCGAATGGTGTGGCAACGATGCCAGAACCTAGAACAACGCCTGTCACCATGTATTTGTTTGCCGCAATCGCAACAATCTGAATCCATGTGCCAGCAACGCCACCAGTGGTGGTGCCGTTCAGGTTGATGAAGTCATTGCTTGCACCAGCAGTGAAGCCAACCATTGCGCCAGAGCTGTCTGTATCAACGGACATCAAGGTGCCAACAAATTTGTCGGTGCCATTTGTGCCAATTTTCAAAGAGCTTGTGGCGATTGTTGTAGGAACCCAAACCGTGTAAACAACACCTTCGTTGTTCACTGTGTTAGGGTCTTGGCCGGGGCCGGAAGTTACGGGGTTGGTCGAAACATTGATTGCTGGCAGTGTCAGTACCACGTCAGCAGCCAAAGTGCCGCCGATGGACAAAGTGCGACCACCGTGACTCACGGGGTTGAGTGTGGTGCTGGATGTAATGTCAACAACAGTCGCTGGACCTTGTTGATAAAAGCCGCCCAAAGAGCGGACTGGGCCTTGGAAAGTAGTCAGAGCCATGATGTATTCCTCATGCGGTTGAGGCGTATCTGTCTGCATGACGTCGGCCCGGAGCCGTCAGATACACCGGAAAGTCCGGGTTTGTTGCAATATACCCCAAAGAATTTGTGCTTGCAATAAAAAAGGGAGCCGAAGCCCCCTTTTTATTCGCCCGGAGTTTAAGCGCCGGGAGAGCCGTAGACACCCAGTGGGTCAGACACGCCGAACGAATAACGCTCGCGAGCCTTGTAACGCACGTTACCGGTGTCGAAGTCACCGTCCATGCTGTTAGACAGCGGTGTACGGATGAAGTGCTTCAGGCCGTTAGGCACATCGGTCAACAGGAACCAAGCGTTGGTGTCAGTCAAGAAGTTGTTGACTGTGTAGCCACCGGGGATGGAGCCGTTGTTCTTGATGGCGTTGATATCGTTGTCAGCAGTGCCAACGCGGAGTTCAGTTTCCAGCAAGCGGGTTGCAACGAATTGCAGCGATGGAGGAACCACCAGCTTCTTAGGCTTAGCTGCGATCAGCAGGCCGCGTTCGTCTGTCCAAGCTGCGATCTGAATGACGGCGTTTTCCAACGAAGTCTCGTTCAGGTCGGCTGCTGTGGCAGGACGGTTGCTGTTGACGCCACCAGACACCAGAGGGTGCTGAGTCGAGAACAAGGTCACGCCGTCACCGTAGGTGGGGCCGGTGAAACCGGTGTTCAGGATTGCAGCAGCTTTAACCTGCTTGGTGTAAGCCATACCACGGGCCAGAGCCTTGGTGTAGCGGCTGGACAACGAGTCATACAAGTTGTCTTCCACAGCTTCTTCGGTGATGGAGAAGCCCAAAGCGATGGTTTCGTGAGTGTAGCGAGCTGTGAATGCTTCCTGAGCGTTGTCATAAGCGATGGCTGCGCCTTCGTTCTTGACAGGGGCTGCGGAGAAGCCGGACAACTTAACTTCCTCTTCAAAGCTACGCTCTGAAGTCTCGGTCTCGTAGATTTCCTTGTGCTGCTCGCCGTACTTAGCGTACTCCAAACCGAACAAAGCGTTCAAGCCGGGGAGCAATTCCTTGAGCAGTTGTGCGCGTGAAATAGCCATGATTTACTCCTTAGACACCAGTGGTGTTGTTGTACTGGTGAGTGTTGATCTTCACCAACAGTTCACGGAATGCGTCAGCACCAGTGGCGGTTTCAGGAACCACGTCGATTACACGCACGGGGATGGTGGCAGTCACGCCAGCGCCAGTCAAAGTGACAGCGAAAGCAGAGTTACCAGTGGCAGTGTTGCCGGGGTTCAAAACCAATGGGAGGTTCGAGCCAACGACAGTACGACCAGCGGTGCCCATAGTTGTGCCAGAGGTCACGACAGCGACTTTGAACAAAGCCATTGGGTCATCAACAACGTAAGCCAGAGCAGGGTTGGTAGATGTGGACGCCAGAGCGGGGATGAACTGACCTTGAACGGTTTGGCCGCTCGAGTTCACGTACTGTCCGCCAACGCACACGCCAACGATGCCGCCGGAGTCGGTTGTAGAAGATTTAACCAGAACACCGTCGCTATTGATCAGCACGGTATCGCCATCAAAAATGGCAGTACCGAAGCCAGTAGCTACGGGAATCTGACGGATTGCACCAGCGTATGGCATGCCGTCAATACGATTGACAGGCTGAAGGCCATAGGGTGCCGTAACAGCAGGATAAGTCATGTTTAGACTCCAAAAAAGTTAAATGCCTTTGCCGAAAGTGACCTTCGTGCTCCGCTCTTTGTAAAGCGGCATACGCGGATCATTTTCACGCATGAAAGTGTTGTCCACTGACTCCATCTGCGACTCAGCCTGTTGGTTGTAGTACGCATTACGTTGATCAACGAACTCCACAGGTGTTTTGCAAAGCAGCAGGCCACCAACTTCGATGCTGTCTGGAAAGCGGTTTTGAGCGCTACCAAACAAACGCACCTCGGGGTGATCAGATGCCTTAACGGGCTCCCAGCCCTCAGACAACTTCGAGGAATAATTCGTGGCGTCGTCTTTTCCTTGCACTGCAATACGAATCCAGCGAAACGCATAACCGGGTTCAGGCTTCGGATCAGGCAGAAGCTGTGGTGGCATCCATTTCGTAGGACGCTTGGTCAATTCGCGGGTATCCAAATCGCGGTCAAGGCGAGATTTTGCTTCACTCATTTTCATTTCCTCATTTCTTCAGCAACCTTACGAGCATAGAGTTCCAGAGGAACGCCAAGCCGCTTAGCGAGATTTACCTGTGTCTGCGTTAGCACGATCTTTTTGGGCGCTGTGCTACGGGTTGCAGGTGCAACGTTTGATTTTGTAGGGCGTGGAGTTGGAGCATCCACGGTCTTCTCAGATTCAAACGATTCTGGGAAGACTTGACGAAGACGACCGTTAAGCCGCTCGTAGTACTCATCTGATTTGGGGTCGATGCCAGAGTTAATCAGCTTTGTGTGCAGCCCGAGGGCGAAGCTGGTCATCTCTTCATCTTTTCCAAACCACTGATTCTTTTGCTGCCACTCTTGCGCCTTGTAATCGGGTGCAGGAGGTGCGACAAATTCGTTTCTTTCTTCCTGTTGCGTTTGTACATCAATTTTTTCGGGCTGTAAAGCGGGAGATTTGATGCTATTTACGCGCTCAGAACGCAAGGCGGCTGTGGTCAGGTTGGATTGAGCCTCAATCATGGCGTCAGAGTCGCCAGATTCATAGGCCTCTTTGTACTTTACCTTGGCTTTTTCGAGCTCGTTTGCGGCAAGGCGCTTGTAGCTCTCAATAACAGCAGCTTGGTTCTGTCCCAAAGAGCCCTTGAGCTTCTTGTTTTCCTCGACAATCGATTGAGCCAGTCGCAGAGCCTCTTCGCGCTCGCGCAGTGCAGCCTCTTTGGCCCGGCGCTCCTCGTGGTAGCCCTTCGTAAAGTGCTTGATACGCTGCTGAACGCTGGAATCGTACTTTGCCAATTCGTCATCGGCAAATTCCTTGGGCGGCTCCACCATCGGAGTGCGATTGCGGTCTTCTGGAGGGGTGTCATCGACGATTTCGATGTTGTCTTTGCCCTCTGCTTCCGCGTTTACTGTTTCTTCGGCTTCCACTTTTTCATCTGGAAACTCGAACTCGATTTTTTCCATTTCTGCCATGATTTCTCCTTATACGCGTTGGATGCCGCGTGGGTCTTCGACCACGGCTTCGACAGAATCGTCGTTGATGATCCGCCACTCAGTGCCGTGAATCTTCATGCGCGTGCCGCTGTTGGGCCGCACGATCACAAAGTCACCGACTTCGCAGCTTGGTCCGCTTGGAAAGCGCTTTTCATCCTTGAACGCATCAGGCCCCATCTTCGCCACGAACAATACAGGCGACAGCAGCTCTTCATACTGCATAGTCTGGTTGGCTTTTAGCAAGCCGCCCTCGTATTCCTCTTTGGCTTCCGGAAGCATGCACAGAAGGTGATAGGTTTTCGGGGTTGGAATCTGTTTGGCCTTGTCCTCAACTGGTTTGTTGAGCAAGCCGGACAGGTCAACCGCCTGAACATTAAAGTCATTCATCGTCATCGTCTTTCAGTTTTCGCAGAAGGTCGTTTATTTCGCGCTGTGCGGTCAACAGACCTCGGATAACGCCGCACAGGTTTTGGTATTCGGCATAGTCTTTCGCTACGCCGTCCGCCAAATTCTCGATGATGAGTTTCTTTTCGTTCTCGATTTTTTTGAGCGCTAACTCAAGGGTTTGATCGTTCATTTTTCACCCTCTTTGGCTGATGATTTGGCCGCCTCTTGCACCATTTTGATCTGCATATTCATGGCTGCTTCTCGCTGTTTTTGCGCCATCTTCTGATCAAACTCTTGCTGGCGCTGGGCCATCTCTTGCTCGTGCGTTTGGCGCTCCATAGCCATCTCTTGCTGCATTTTTGCTGCTGCAATTTGTGGGTTTTCGCCCTGACGGCTTGCACTTTCTTGAGCCTTGATTTGAAGTTCTGCTTGACGGATAGCCAAGTCGCCCTGAACTTTTTGAGCTTTGGTCTGAGCGTCTTGTGCTTTGATCTGCAGCTCTTGCTGTTGCATCTGAATGATGGGGTCTTGAGCCTGCTGCATGGCTTGTGCTTGCTGTGCTTGCTGCACGTTTTGCTGCATGAGCTGCGTAGACGCCTGCGCCACCAGACGTGACAACTGCACCTCGATGTCCTCTGGCAACTTCTCGTCCGGAGGTGGAAGAGGAACGCCCATCTTCTCTTCGATTCTCTTGCGATACAAGAACGCCAAGTGCTCTGCAATGTGCGCTTGCGCTGCTGCGTTCATCTGCTGAGCCATTGGGTTCTGGCCCATCTGCTGAGCGATCATCGGGTCTTGCAAGAACGACGTGTGTGCAGCGATGTGCGCGTCGTGATCTTGGTAGATGAAGGCCTTGACTGGTTTGCCGCGCAGCAAAGACATGTTCTCGCTGATCGGATCGCGTGGCTTCTCGTCTTCTTCAACAGGCACGAGCTTCTCAGCGTTCTTGATGCCCAGCACTTCAATCATCTGACGGTGCAACTGAGGCAGGTCATAAATCTGCGGTGCTTGTGCAGCCAACTGGATGACAGCTTGATACTGCATGATCCGCTGGGCCATCGTCGAGCTGTTTGGATCGCTGACTGGAATGACCTCAACCAGATCGTAGTCGGCTTGCTTGGCACGCTTGTCTCCGTACTGAGGGTCGTACTCGTACTCTGTTGGAGCGTAGTCGCGGATGATGGACTTCAGGAGTTTGAACTCCTGCTTCATCGAGTAGTGCACGCGAGCTTGCACAGCGCTCATGGTCTTGAGTTGGCGCTCAAGCAAAGCCAGTGTCGTACCCACCGGAGAGTTTGCGCTCATGTCGCTGATCTTCATGTCAGCAATCGAGCCAAGGCGACGGCCTTCTTCTGTGATCTTGTCCAGCAAGCCAGCAAGAACTTGTGACGGCTCTTTATATGGCAGTGCCATGATGTTGTCGCGCACTGATCCGCTTGGTACATCGACGTCGCGGAACTCACCGGGTGCGATTGGCGTGTCGTCGCCCTTGATGCGAAGGCCGCGTGTCTTCAAGCCACCGGGCAAGTTGGACAACGTACCAGCATCCACCAACTGGCGGATCAACGATGTACCTGCACGAGCGTAACCACCGATCAAATGGATGTAGCCAAAGCCATAAGCACCAAAGCCCGGCACGTAGTCGTACTGAACAAAGTGATCACGCTTGAGCTTGAGAGGATCGTCCTCTTTGTAGTTGCGGTAGATCGACAAAATTTTGTTTGTGCCCTTGTCAATCGTGATGATGTAAGGAAGGGCGATGCCGTCTTTGTCTTCAAAGCCCGGCATGTCGTAGTCGATCTGAATTTCGCAGAACTGATAACGGTCATCGTCCGTAACAGAGTAGCCTTGCTCATCGGCTTTCTTCTTCTCGACGTCCGTGTGAGTCTGCATGGGCTCGCCCAATTCAACGTCACGATAAAAGCCTGCGACCTGCAGCTTCTTCACGTCGTTCTCTGTCTTGCGCATGATGTGTGTTACGCGCTCAGCGGTGCGTGCACCAGACGAGCCGTAAGGGATGATCACATCTTCAGCCGGAATGAACACCGCTGTCTGACGTCCCAAACTGGGATCGTAGTAAACCTTCTTGAACGCCGATCCAATCAGGCCCAAGTTGAACAGCATGCGCTCATGCTCTGGCCGATACTCGGGCATTTCCTCGGTCAAGCGATAGTTCATATCATCCTTGACTCGACTGGCCGCTTCTTCTTTGAGCTGGTCAATCGCGCCGATGATCTGCGTCTTCACTGGACCCTGAGCAGGGAACGTCTCAATGATGGTCTCAGACTGAAAGCGAACAGCAGCTTCAGTCAACAGTGTAGAGAACACACCGCAAGCGCCGGTCCAAGGATCAGTGCGCTCTTCATACTTCATGCCAAGGACTTCGAGACCCTTGACGAACATCTCTGTCCAGTCTTTGCGAGAGGTGATGTCAGCTTCAACCATCGCCATGATGTCGGAGCCGATTTTTCCGAGCTCGCTCTCATCGATGAACTCGGCCAAGTTGTCATCGAACGCAGCGGTGCCGAAATCTTCTTCGGGCATCAAGTCAATCTCAAGTCCGTCGATGCCAATCTTGACGCCTTCCGGGTTCTCGATCTCGATCTCCAACACGCCCTCTTCGCCAAATTCATCCAAGCCTTGCGGCGCTGCGTACAGGGATTTGTCCATCATGCTCGTTGCCATATAAATCCTCAATAGAATGCGGCTTTGCGCCGGAAGGACAAGGGTTCGTCCTGCTCGTCGGATTCTAGTCTCAAGAACCCGCCTTGTCGAAATCTCGTGATCGCCATAACAGCCGTGTCAGCCAAGTCGTCATGCGCCGCGTTAGGGAATGCGGCCATCTGATCGATCAACTCTCTGGCCCAGCGTGTATCCGGTGCCCACACTTTTCCCGACTGAAAAATCGGAGCCACTGTATTCATACGAGCGATCTTGTCGTTCGACTGTTGTCTGGTCCCTCGGCTGGGCGTGTACCCTCTAATAAAGATACCGGCCTGCTGGTTGAGCTCTTGAATCAGCGAAGCGCCAGCGGCTTTGGCTTCCACAATACAGTCATCCGGCTCCCACTCCAAATAGTGAGACCGCGCCTTCTCTTTGAGCTCGGGAAACTCCATCCGCTTTTGAAACGCGTCCAGCAAGATGATGTTCGTGTCGTTCGGGTCTTCGTTCAAATAGAAAACACCCCACGTCGTACAAGCCGAATAGTCGGACCGCTCGTTTTTCGTGAACGCCGTGTCCCATGCCTGAATGATGAACTCACACCGTGGCGGATCGTCCTTCTCCCAAATCCTCCACCAGTCCCTCTTGACGATAGCACCCTCTTCACCAGTGGGCTGCTGCTGGTACTGGGCGTTCCATTTCGCCGGCGGAAGTTCTTCTTTCAGAGCTTCCAGAAGTTCAAGCGACCAGAACTCAGGCCAAAGGGGATTTCCAGAAGGAAGTATGGCCGGGAACTCGATCACCCTCCACTCGTCGTCCTTACCCCGCTCGGCGGCATCTTTCAGAACACGGCCAATAAGATCGTTCTCGCTCCAGCGCGTCGCAATGATGATGATCGCGCCATTAGGCTGAAGACGCTGACGAGGCCCAGAGGTGTACCACTCGTACGCCTTGTCATATATAGAAGGATCATGCGCCGCCAGTGTCGCCTCCCCTTCCGTATGCGGGTCGTCAATGATGACCAGATCAGCACCCCGGCCAGTCATAGTACCGCCCACGCCGATAGCGAAGTACTCGCCCACGTCATTCACAGCCCAGCGGCCAGCAGACTTCGAGTCCTGCCGGATATTCGTACTCGGAAATACCTCGTGGTACTGATCGCTCATCACCAAGTTCCTGACCTTCCGTCCGAAACCCACAGCCAGTTCACCAGTGTTCGAGGACTGCATCACCTTCTTATCAGGAAATTTTCCAAGGAACCAAGCAGGCAGCATGTACGAGCCGAACTCAGACTTCGTATGGCGCGGCGGCATCGAGATCGCCAGCCTCTTCAACTTACCAGAAGCTATTTCTTCAAACGCCTTCGCCACGACAGCATGGTGTCGGCCATGAATAAACCCCGGCCACATCTTCTTGACGAAAGCCATGAAGGACGCCTGACACTTCTCCCTCTCCACCGCAGCTTTGTACTCAGCCACCTGCTCCAAGAGCTTCTCCTGCTCATGGACCGGCAACTGCGCTACCAACGCCTCAAGGTTATTCACTCCATCTCCTTCAAGTGCTTGAAATTTATATACGCCGGGCGAATCGTCCTACCCACCCCATCCATCTTCTTGATCACCCCCAAATCCACCAATCTATCCACGATCCTCTTCGTAGAACCTATTCCCATCTTTCCCCTTACATACGCGATATCCCTCAAGGTCGGCGAGAACCCATACTTCCTCCACCACTCATCTATCACATCAAAAACTTCTCTCTGCGCCGGGCTCATACCCATCTCCAAGCTCTCTTCATACGTCGGATCACTGCGACGAATCTTCATGTCCCTGTGGATAACTCGAGGACCGCAACTTCCACGAATAAGTTGCGCCGTTGTTTTTGTACTCATACGCAATTTTCAACTAATACTATTTGCACCATTCCAATTTTCAGGGGAGCTGCCTATTTTTTAAGCAAAATACCCCCCGGTGGTCAGCCTTCCAACGATGACGGGGGGGTCTCCCCTGTGGAGGAGGGTGGGTCTAGTTCGGGGGAAATTTGGGATCGTTCGGGTGGAATAGTATGTAATGTCCCACGGGACTCCTCGTCCACAGTTTGGGGGGTCGGGGGCGGGTGGGTCTCCGCTCCGGACAATTCTCGCATCAGGTCATCGGCCTGAGCATCGATGATGGTCGCATCCTCCGCGCTGGCTTTGCTCAATTCCTTCAGTTGCGCCATGATGGCCGCTCGGGCATCTTCGCTGCTGGTGATTGTTCGCACCTCTTTGCGCTCGGTGAAGGCCGCAACCTCAGTCACAGTGCCCAAAACCTTAGCCGCAGCCGTGATTTGACCGGGTTTTGCCTCAGGGTCGATGATGACTTTTACAAGGGATTGAATGACAAGCTCGCGTAAAGCAGCAGGGTTTCTATGTTTCGCGCCCTCTAAGGCCAACTGGTAAGCCTCTATCTCAGCGGCTATATCTGGGCGAGCCTTCAGTCTTGAGGCCTCATTGGCTTGGGTTAGCTTCTTTCCACGAGTGTTGTAGGCCTTCCGATATGCAGCCGCACCGGTCGAGCCCTTCGCCACCTCAAGGGCAAATGTCTTCTGTGCACTGGTCAACTCACGGGCAGCACCCTTACCCAAGATATGGGAAACGGGGACAGTATCGAGTCCCTCCCTTATCTGGGCTTTAGTTAGCTTCGCTGGTGTTGGTGTCTTACTCATGGGGCCAATACTAGGGGAACAGCCAGAGGACTGCAACGCTACGCTAAAAACAGCCCCGCGACACCCTTACCCGGTCAACCAGTGCACCCGGTCAACGCACCCGGCAGCCGACCATCAAGCCACCGACAAGCCGGGAATCAGACACCAGCAGCAGCGCACACGCTACAGGCTTTCCCCTCTGAGCAGCCCCAGAACCGCACCGCTTCGCTCATTTGGAAAACCAATCGAAACCCCGAACGCGATAAAAAAATACTCGCGCACAAAGGGCTTGACACGGTGTATATTTATCACCAGTCAGCAATGACTACAACCTAACACACAGGAGCAAACGACATGACAAGCACATCAATTACAGAGCAATGCGGTGCACGCTGGACAGCCAAGCCCACAGGCTTACAAGGAAACCGGGCTTTTTGGGTTTCCCTTGAATCCGGGCGATCAAATGCAAAACCCGAGATTGTGGGTTTTTATTCATCCAGCATCAACGCCGCAGCCGCAGCCCTCAGCAACTAAACCACCACAGGAGTCCACATCATGAACGCATACACCGCAAACGGATACACAGACCGCGCCGACTATCTGGCGACATTGTGCGAGGAATATCCCCGCGAGATTGTCCACACGCTCGCCGACTTGCTGGGGCCAGATGAAGACTTTGACGGACTTGTGTCCAGCCTTGAAGACTTCGCCGAAGGATATTAAACAACCCCGCCCGGCTAACCACCGGGCACAACTGGAGCCCACAACATGACAACACCGCAAACCATCGCCGCCCAGCTTCGCTCGGACTTATTCGCCGAACGCGCCACCATCGCAGAGGCCATGACCTTCGCCTATGGACTCATTCACACCATCAGACCGCAAGACCGCATAGCAGCCCTCACCGCGCTGCACGTTCTCACCAACACCATCGCAAACACCATCACAGCAGGAGAACCCACAGCATGACCGCATTAAAAACAATCACCGCCGCCGCTTTGCTGGTCATCGCCGCAGCCGCAGCAAATAACGCTATCCCTTACGACTGCCACACCGACACCGAATGCGAAGCAGCAGAGGCCGCTCGATGCTGGATTCTCTGCCAATAACAGGAGCCCAAACCATGCACCCGCAATACATCATAGACGCCGAAAACACAGCCAGACGCGCATTTGACGCGCTGGGCAAATTCGCCACCAAACACGAACAGGGCGATTTTTACAACGCCGCCCAAATACTGGCAGAAGTCAGACACGCCGCCGTAATACTTCGCGACCACCCCAACCAGCGCGAGGATATTGCCGCTCGCCTGCTTGAAATCCTCAGTTGAACCACAGGAGCCCGAACCGTGAAAACCTACGAAATTGAAATTAGAAGAACGTCATTCATCACACTGCAAATAGTGGCCGAATCAGAAGACGAGGCCAACGCCACAGCGCTGGACATGGTCGAAGACGAACACCAAACCGACAGCGCAACATTTGAAATTGAAAGCACCAGAGAGCAAGAGCAAGCCACAGACGAAACCCGCAGCAACGGCCCACACCAAACCCAAGGAGCCTAAACCATGAGCCCAAAAATAACCCACATTGTCTGCATGATGGACAACACAAAAACCCAGTATTCGCAAAACATGATTATCGAAACCAGCGCCTGCACTTGCATAGAACACGCGCACAATTTGGCGCGCAACTGGATGCAAGAAAACACAAACCTAAATCACTCTGTGCATATCGCCCAAGTGATTGAAACCCACCAACTTGAAACCACAGTGAAAGTGAGCAAACCATGAAACCCCAAGACCTTCAAACACTCGCAGCCGCAGCCCTGATGCCACCAATGACACCCGCCACCACAGCAGCCGCAGCACTCGCCGCCAAAGTTGACGAACTGGGCACCCTTCACGCGGCCATCGCCGACATGAAACGCAAGGCCGACAACATCCGCACCGACTTAGAAGACGCCGGACTCGCCGACATTGAAGGCCAACTTTACCGGGTGAACTTCGCCAGATGCGCCGGAAAGACCCTCACGGACTGGCAGGCCATCGCCAAGCGCCTGAAGGCCAGCCCCCAACTTATCCGCGCATACACCAAGACGGGCGAAGACAGCACCCGCATGACAGTCAAAGCACGTCAAACACACTAAGGAGCCAACACCATGAAAAAAATTAACGTTTACAACGACCCCGGCCATGCATGGGCAGCCGTGAAAATTGACGAACTGCAAGCGCTGGGCATCGCCGACAAGATCAGCGCCTACTCTTACCAGAGGGGCAAGACCGCATATCTTGAGGAGGACTGCGACCTAAGCACATATTTGGCCGCAATCAAAGCCACCGGGCAAGAAGTGCAATTTGTGGAAAAGCACACAAACAACAGAAGCCCCATTCGTTCGTATGCAACATACAAGGCCGCAGCATGAACCGCCAACACTTCACCATGAACCCAGCACTCCCACACCCCGACAGCGACAGCGACCCGGTGCCGATGCCACTAGACGAGGCTATAGCCTTTGCCCTTCGGGTTTTAAAAGACCCGACCGCCGACCAATGGATGCGCCAAAAAGCCGCAGACGAATTGCAATACAGCCACGACACACAGGAACCCACAGCATGACCTATTACAACCACCAGCAAACCGGACAAATTATTGACGAGCAAGACGGGCAAATTATCGCCACCATTAGCGAGAGCGCCACACCGCAACAGGCCGAACTATTGGCCGCAGCGCCAGACCTTTTGAATTTATGCGAAAGGGCTTTCAGAGCGCTTGATTGGGATGATTTCCCGCAGCTTAAGGAAGACTTACAAAACGCAATTGAAAGGGCCACCGCATGAAATATCACTTTATCCAAGCCAGCAGCAACAGGAAAACAGGCCCGATTCCCCAGACATACACCAGCCGGGAATCTTGCCCCCCATCGTGCGCCCATTACCGCAGCGCCTGCTATGCCGAGGACTTTTACACGCGATTAACTTGGGACAAAGTACCGACCAGAGGCACCGACCTTGAGGGACTGGTGAAGGCCATTAGCCGCCTGCCAAAGGGCCAATTGTGGCGCCACAATGTAGCGGGTGACCTGCCGGGCGAAGGGGAGACAATCGACCCCTACGCGCTGGGGCAGATTGTGAAGGCCAACAGAGGCCGCGCCGGGTTTACATACACGCACAAACACAGCGCGCAGGCTATCCAATGGGCCAAAGCCGCAACCGCTTGGGGTTTCACTGTAAACCTGAGCGCCGATGATGTAGGCCACGCCGACCGACTCGCCGCCCACGGCCTGCCAGTGGCTGTTATTGTCCCAATGGACACCCCAAAGCACAGCCAGACACCCGGAGGCCGCCCGGTGTTGGTTTGCCCCGCACAGACCACCGACTACATGACGTGCGCATTATGTGCACTTTGCCAACGCGCCGACCGCCGCCAAATTATTGGTTTTCGCGCACATGGCACCAAGGCCAAGCAGGCCGACCGCACAGCACGCCGGGTGATTCCCATCGCCGCAGTTTGACAGCGCCAGCGCCTGCCCCGTGACAGGGGGACAGGTGCGGGAATTGTCCCGACTACAGGAGCCAGCAACATGGAAGACCAGCAATTAACGCACGCCAGCACCCCGGGCGAAATAATGGATTATTACGACAGCCACCCAAGCCTGACCCTACGGGAATTGTCGGACATGACCGGGCGAAGCATCGCCTATTTGAAGGGCCTTTTATTGCACCCCGAAAAGGTCAAAGCATGAACGAAGAAAACAAAACCAGAGCAAACCGCATACTGTGCGCCGCTTTATCAGTGGATGCATACAGCGAAATCAAAGACGACCCCGCAACAATCGCCGCCGATATGCTTGCAGATTTGCGCCACTTTTGCGACCTTCACAACCTGCATTTTGAAGAGATGAACGCCCGGGGCCAATGGGCCTATTTGAGCGAAATAGAGGAGCAGACAGCATGACACACACCGAAGCCGCATACATTAACGCAGGCCACCGATACGAACGCGCCAGCACACCCGCCACCAGCCGCGCAGCATCGCAGGCAATCCGGGCCATGCTGGAGCAGGAAAAGCCGCACGACCAGACCGAAGCACGCCACCTAATCGAGCAGGGCAGGCAAGAGGCCCGGAAAGCATGAACCCGCAGCCGTGGCCCTTTCCGCCGCCCGGTGGCCCGATACCGTGGACACCCGAGCAGGTGCGCGAGTACCAGCGCCAGCAACAGCAGCAGGCACGACAGACCGCGCCGCCTGCCCCGTGGTGATGCTCAAATGATTTACACAGAAAAATCATACATCGCCGCCGGGCAGGCACTCGCAAGAGCCAGCACCGAGCAGGCAGCCAAAGCCAGAGCCCGAATTATTCGGCTGATGATTGACGCCGAGCAGCCAGACGACCGAGCCCGAGCCCGTGAACTGGTGGCCGAGGGTGAGGCCGATCCCCCCTGATCTGGTGCCGGGCACACACCATTTTTTTTCAGGCTGCGAGGCTGATCCGCGCAGGCGATTTCACGAAACCGAAAAAACCAAAACCGAAAATTCAAATGTTCCCACAGGCAAACAACCCACTGACGCAGGCTTACGTTTTGAGCACTCGGGTCACCACGCATGAGTCCCTTGTACAGGCTGCGAGGCTGATCCGTGAGCTCGAGAAGTCCAGAACAGGCTGCGAGATTGATCAATGCAAACTGGCAGCAGAGGTGCTGATCGAAAGGAAACTGGCATGAAATACACCGGACCCGCTAAACCCATACCCACACACCGGGAGCCCATGTCGGACCGTGCGCTTGCGCTTTGGTTCGCCGCGCTGGCTGTGTTCTTCTTGTGCCTTTTGCCTTGGCTTTGATATGCCCACCTACCGCTTGACACTCGAACGCACCGTGCGCTTTCAGCTTGACGTCGAGGCACCCACCCGCCTTGATGCCCTGCGCATGGTGAACACAAAGGCTTTGGTGTACGATGGGTTAGACCAAAAGGAAACCCGTGTTATCAACATCAAAGAACTCCAAGAAGACCATGTTCTCAATTCACCTGATTGAGGGTGATGATGGCCGTGTCTCGGTCATGGCTGAGGCCGTAGGCACCGGGGCAAATGCCTACGATATCGGCCTTGAAATAATGCAGAAGCTGGAACTGGCCTCGCTCGATCACCCTGATCGACTGGCCGTCCAGCCCCTTACATACTGCAAGAACTACCAGTGATCACTGCCACAGACTCACGCCGCCGATGAACGTGGTCTTTGGAATGTATGCCCTCTCCTTCTTCTTGATGTAGCTCTTGCGACTCCTCTCCTCCTGCGTTGACGGGCGCTCTGGCAACGCATCCTCTCCCTGCCCCATCGCATACACCTTCACCCTGTTGCGGCCATCGCTCTCGTTGGTGTAACCGATCACATAAACCAAACCCTGAGCTTTCATTTCGGCAATCAATCTGCCGGCAGACTTGGGGTGGGTATTTGTCTTGCGAGCCAGCGCATTGCGGCTGAGTGGCCCCTCGAATAGCGCCTTGAATAGCGCGACGGTTTGTACGATGTTCATGCCTTCTCCTTGCGAAACATTTTGTCCAGTGCCTGTGAGCACTTGAATAGACTGGTTGATTGATGCAGGTCGTTGAAGTCCCCGACCGACTCGCTCATGAAGTACGGCCAGCCGATGGCCTCCGCAGTGTTCTGCCCCGTGCGCGAGAGGTCGTTGTCTGCTACGACGAAACCGTTCGGCAGGGTGGCTGCCACCTTCTTCATGTTGCCTGCGCTAAAGCAGGTGTACAGGGTGTAGCGCCGCTTCAATGCCTTCATGGCTGCGCGGATCGACAGCGCCGTGGCGTAGCCTTCGCACAGAATGTTCGGCCCCTTGTTGTCGAAGCAGAAGTAAGCACCAGACGTGCGCTGACCGAACAAGAACTTCTTCTCGCCGTCCTCTTTGATGATCTGACAGCCGACAAGGTGCTGGCCTACGCGCATGGGGATGACAAGCAGCAGACCATCATCAGTCTTCCACACGTTGCCCTGCTCCTCCTTGAATCCCTTGCGCTCAAGGTAAGGGTGAAAGCCAGTCTGGCACTGGTTCAAGATCGATACAGCCTTGCGTGCTGCCTCTTGCTGCTTCTCGCGGATGTCACGCGCAGCAGCCTCGACAGCCTTGCGTGCCTTGTTGGGATCGATGGCCGAGTCACTGTCCGAATGCCATACGCTGATCTCTGTTTCGGTGGCGTGGTTTTGGACGAAAGCATGATCGCCCATGAACTTCACAGCGCCGTTGCGATGGTGCCGCTTGTCCTCTGTGGGGTATCGCTTCCACACTCCGATGGGTGGTTCGCGGTCGATCAAGATGCCATGCAGGCGGCAGAAGTCAAGAAAGTGCATCGACCATCCTCCACTTGCAGCCAGTGCAACGCTCATCCACGCGGCCTAGTTCTGTCTTTGTGTACTGGCAGTCACGCGCCATCCTGAAATCGACGGTGGTGTCCACTCTCTTGCCGCCCAGCCATCCGGACTGAACCTTGAGGAACTCCTTGAAGGGTTGCCTGTTGTAGCAGCCGTAGCTCATGGCTCGCTCCTGTTGCGGATGGTTTCAATGCAGTCGGCTTGAAACCAATTTGAAAACTTGGTCTGCTTGATCACTTGAACGCAAGCCTCACGCTCTTTAAATGCGCCATTGCTCCATGCGATCTTGCACATACGTTTGCAGTGCTCCTCGCCATCCTCGCCGGGCATGCGTGGTCCGCTGCCTTCGTGATACCACCATGTTTCAAAGTCGTTCATTTCTTTCCCTTTCCTTTGAGGTAACGAATCAGTGCGGCCTTCACCGCCCTGTCAAACTCTATGCTCGGGGTTTTCGGCGTGTCCGCCATACCCTTGGGCCATACTCCAAATTTGTCCTTGTAGGTGTGGGCCGCTCTGCCGGGGTTCCATCCGTGGTACTTGACCATGTAGTAGCACATGGACCACCAGTCTTGCTTGCTTTCCCGAGAGGCTGCTGCTCGCAGCTCCTCCATTTCTCCGGGAACTTCTTCCACCATGCTGCGCTTCTCGCGGGTGTAACCGCAGTGAATGCAAGTGTCCGACCCTCCAGCCCACAGGTGTCCACACTTGGGACACTTGGCCGCTTCCTTCTCCTTCTCGGTCTTTTCCTTCTTGGGCTTCTCTTTGCCGTCATCGAGCTCATGCACGCCGTTGTTGTAAATATCCTCCCACTCCTCGCGGAACCGCAGGTAGTTGCCTGCATGGTCAAGCCACACAGCGAACTCCTTATCCTCACAGCCGCGCATCACGCGACCCATCTGCTGGACGTGAGAGGACAATGACTTGCTGAACGGGCGAGCACTAACGCCGATCATCACATCGGGAACGTCAAAGCCTTTGGTCAAGATGTCCGTGGCGATCAGTCCATGAATCTCTGTGTCCGGCTTGCTGAAGTCTTCGATCACATCGCGCTTGAAGTCATCCTCGTCCTTGTACGAAATGCTGATGAAGTTGTAGCCTTCCTGTGCAAACTTCTTCGACAGGTCTGCACCATGCTCCACACCCGAGCAGAAGATGATGGTCTTGCGAGGACGACCGAATATCTCGTGCGTCTTCTTGATCCACTCCGACACGATGTCACCAGTGATCTGCATACCGCGCTTGGTGGACTCAGCTTGACTCCACTCGCCTGCCACCTTCTTGGCCCCGGTCATGTCGATCTCTTTGGCAACGAACACACGCAGAGGGCAGAGCACCTTCTGGTCCACCAACTCCTTGGTCGTGACCGTGCTGACCACACTCTCGTACACGCTACCCAAGCCCTTGGTGAAGGGTGATGCACTCAGGCCTATGACCTTGATGTCAGGATTGTTCTTGATGAACTCGATGGTCTGCCTGCGCATCGCGTGAGCCTCATCGACGATCATCAGCGTCAGGCCCGGAAAGGAGCCGCGCTTCTCAAGTGTCTGAGCACTGCACACTTGGATGTTCTCGTATGGCCTGTAACGCCAGTGTCCTGACTGCAGAACGCCGTGGTCGATCTTGTACTTCTCAAGACGTTGGCTTGTCTGGTCGCACAAGATGATGCGGTCAAGAATCATCGCTGCTCGGTTGCCCTTCTTCTTCGTGGCTTCGAGCAGCGCGATTGCCATCTCAGTTTTGCCGGCACCTGTTGGCGCGTACAGCATCTGTGCCTTGTACCCCGCAGCAAAGCCACGCCTCAATCCATCCAGCGAGCCGGACTGATACTCTCGTAATTGCAAACTCATTTGGTTTCTCCAACTGCCAGTACACATGCCCACTGGCTTGGGCAAAGATTAGCCTTGCAGCTTCTCCGGTTCATGCGGGTGCATTTTTTTAAATTTATTTTTAAGCCTTGATGCGGCTATCTTGTAAGCGATAGAAGAATTTACCGCCCTGATTCGCTTGGCATGAAGCTCGTTAATTTTTTGCGCAATTTCTGATAACTCTTTTTCTGTCATGTTTGCTCCTTCTTGAGTTGACGCTGCATTGCAGACACCTGCTTCTTGAGCTGTGCGTTCTCCAACTGGAACCGATCACGGCTTTGCTTGACTGCTGCAAGCTCGATCTTGGTGATGCGTAGCTCCTCACGCAACTCGTTGATCATGTCTGTAGCCGCCTGCTTTTCTTCAGGTGTGCCTTCCATCGCCACAACTGCTACACGCGCCTTGAGCTCCTCGTTCTCGGCCAGCAGCATGTCGATAGCTTCTTGGTTCTGATCGTCTTGCTCTGGCGGAGGTGGAACAAACTCTGGTTCTTTGAGCTCCGGCTGCTTCTCTTTTGCTGGGCGACCCGGTGCCTTTGCCTTTGTAGCTACGTTGCCATCTTTGGTTCTGTACTTCACCTCGGTGGGTCCACCGCTGTCGCGCAAGCCGGAAACAAAACTGACCGACACACCGCAGCGCCTTGCAATCTCGCTGTTGCTCCAGTCACTCCACTCGAAGTCATCGAGCAGTGTCATCACAGCCTTGCGCTTGTCTGCGTAGGTGCGACGCATACCGTGCTTTGCGTTCACCCCGGTGGAGTGCAAGATCGCATCGCGCATGGTGCCTTGGACCACGTCACACAGGATCGACACCTTCTGTGCACGCTTGTGCGCCAGCACTCGGTGGTAGCCGTCCGTGAGGTAGTAGTTGATGCCGTCGAAGTAGACCAGCACCGCAGGGAACTCAGCGCCGTTACTGATGGCGTCTGCGTAGTCCGATACCGTCTCTTCGTTGATCTCTGTGCGTGATTGCAAGCGCTCGTCCAACACGAGAGCGCCGATGTTCATTACCTTGTTCATTTGCTGTCCTTCATAGTCCAACCCAAAAGAAACCAACGCCAGTAAGTCTGGATGTTGATGTTGTCGTATTTCTGCCCATCCCACTCGGGCTTTCCTTTACCCTTCGCTGCCAATATGGCCTCGAACTTTTCTCGCGCTTCATTCATTTCTTCTCCTTGTAAATCTGCATGTGTGCAGGGATCGGGTCATACATCGTTCGACCCTTGGTTGCGGACTGTGAGCGGCGTAAGGTCTCGTCCTTTGCCATGATGCTTGGCCTACCCCTCCAGTCCCAAACGCTGACGATCTTTTTGATCGCCTCCGGTCTTTGCTCTCTTCTCATCGCTTCTCCTCTAAAAACTTGATCTTGGGTGACTTGCCTTGGATCATGTTGCGAACCCGGTTGACGTGCGTCTCATACGCGCTGCGAGACACCGCAGTCCTTTGCAGTTCGTGGTACTCAAGCAAGTCCTTCATGGCCTGCAAGCCCAACCCTGTGGTGCCCATCTTCCCGATGCGCATAAACCTTTCCTTGGCCTCCAGAAGGTGCATCTCTGCAATCTTCACAACGACCATCACCTCCGGTCCGATGTTGGCCTGAGCCATCGACTCGGCAAGCTGCGCCACCGTGTTGATGTTGTTCCAGTCCTTCTTCTCGGCGACCCCGGTTCTGAAAGCCTCCAAGCTGCCCTGCTCCTTTTTTCTGAGCACATTCAAAGTCTCCTCATCGGTCACGCTTGCACCCACGATGGCGTGAGTGATGGGGCACACCCTGTCGTAAACCTTGCGCTTTGTCTTCTTCCTCACTTACACTCCTTTGCACTTGTCTGCACAATTCTACACTAAACAACATTTGTTGCAACAGGTATGTTTACCCTATTGCTGTCTGGTACAAGTTGATGTAGACTGGCAGCGCAACTTCCACAGTGGAAGTTCTCAAGGAGAAAAAGTGAAACACAAATTACTTCTGGTTGGACTGTTGGTTTCATGTTCCATAAACGCGCAGCAAAGCTCCATCCTGTACACGGGGCAGGATTTACACACACGGTTCAGCAGTGACCGCGCTACAGCTCTGGCCTACATCGCAGGGGTTGCTGACTCGCAGTCGGGCGTCACGATCTGCATCCCTCCGGGGCAGGTAACGCTGGGGCAGATGGGCGACATGGTCAGGCAGTCTTTGGAGCGCATCCCGTCCGAGCGGCATCTGTCTGCGGACGTCTATGTTCAGGTCACGCTGTCCAACCGCTGGCCGTGCTCAAGAAGGGGGAGTGGCATATGAACGAAGCAATGAGGCTGGCGTGGCTGGAGATCAGCCAGATGCTGGGGGAGCCAACCCGCGAGGAGCTGGACGTGTTCCTGCGCACATGGCAAAGGGCCATACAAGCCGAGCGTGAGGAGTGTCTTGCATTGCGCGAGCACGAAGATGTGCTGGCCCCCGTTGGAGCCAGTTCGTGGGGAGAAGCCTATCAAGAGGGGTGGGGCAAAGGCACAGCGGCTTACTATGCCGCCATCCAAGCAAGGGGGCAAGCATGACCAAAGACAAAGCATATTTCACTTACGCTCATGCAAGAAAAAGTGATGGCAGGATTTTTTACATTGGCAAAGGCAAGCACGGAAGAGCTACTAGCAAGGCTGACCGAAATAATTATTGGCATAACACCGTTGCAAAGCATGGATTGGAAATCAACGTTCTTGCAAAGTGGAGATCGGAGCAAGAAGCATTTGAACATGAAAAATTTTTGATTTGGTGCTTTAGGGATATGGGGTTCGGTCTTGTAAATATGACTGATGGTGGAGAAGGATTGGCAAACCCATCGCAAGAAACAAGATCAAAAATGTCACAAAACAATGCGATGAAGCGACCAGAAGTTGCGGCAAAAATATCTGCCGCAAGAAAAGGCAAGCCGTTATCAGATGAGCATTGCTTGAAACTATCAGAGGTTCAATCTGGAAGAAAGTTGTCTGAAGCGACGAGGCAAAAAATGCGTAATAGGTATTTGACTTCTATTCCAGAAGCAACAAAACAAAAGATGGCAGATTCTGCAAAAAAAGCATGGGCAAAACGCAAGGAGAAAAACAATGGATAAAGACACTGCTTTGGACTTGGCGCTGGAGGCGTTAAAGCAGATTTATACGGCTATGCCGTTTCCTGCTGGTTCCAAAGCCATCACCGCCATCAAGCAAGCCCGTTCAGCACCTGTGCAGGAGCCTGTGGCGTTTAACGCAGGCGTTCCGCCGCTCTACCCAGAGATGAAAGATGGCGAGACCATTTCTGTTGAGTACACCACCCCACCCGCAGCACAGCGGCCTGTGGCAGAGCCACATAAATGGGTTGGGCTGACGCCTAGAGACATTTATAACCTGTGGGAGGACAGTGGCGTCCCGTTTGTTGATTGGGATTCTTTCGCCAGTATCACTCGAGCCATCGAAGCCAAACTCAAGGAGAAGAACGGTTTGCATCGACAGCACGTGATAGACGGCTCTCCTTGTTGGTGTGAACCAGAAACCAGCTACACAGACCCAGAGACAGGTGCGTCTGTGGTTGTTCACAAGGAGCCGCAATGACAACACCAGAGCAACTGATGACACAGGAAGAGCTTGCGTTCCGCTGGAAGATCAGCGAGGCCACACTGGAGCGCGACAGGTCACTTAAGCAGGGCTGTCGATACCTCAAGCTGGGCGGTCTGATTCGTTACCGCATTCAGGATGTGTTGGATTATGAAGAAGCCTGCACGCATGAGCCGAAAGCCAAACTCAAGGAGAAGAACACATGACCTGTAAACACCGCTGGGAAGAGATCAACTTTGCGTATCGCCGCCCGACCCACTACCTGTACCGCTGCGCTCGATGCAGCGCAACCACATTCACTTATTTGAAGGGGAAGCAAAATGGAAATTGAGCAACTGAAACTGATACTGGAAACCCTGCAAGGCGTGGGCCACGAAGCAGGTAACTTGGCTGCGCTGTACCTGTGGCTACAGTTTGCAGCGACCACCCTTGGACACCTGCTCTTCGCGGCGTTTCTTGGAGTTGCGGCTTACTTGATTTACAAAGGCATCAGGATGGGTACTGGTGCCGATGTGTGCGAACAATTCATACGTGAGATGCGCGATCAGTTGGGCACGGGGATACACGGAACCCTGACCACTGACGAGCGTGAACGCACCATTACCGCGCTGCGTAAGTTGGTAGCCAAACACAAGGAGCAGGCATGAAATTAAAAACACACCCACATCGCAGTGACCTGCTCACCATAACCAAAGAAGAGCTTGACGCCATTGGTCGAGGTGAGATTTTGTCGGTCAGCTCTTTGATTGTTAGTCTGGAGAAGCCAGACTATGTTGAGGAATTGTGCTTGAGCTATGCGCGGGGCGTTATTGACCATGTGTCACTTGGCAAGCCAAACCTGAAACTTGTTTTTGATGGCAACACCAAACAACTTAAATCTGCTGAGGTGTTGGAGCAGCCACAAGAGAAGTACACATACGGCACACCACTGATGGATGCCATGACCAAGGGGACGCCATGACTGACGAACGGTTCCTCATTTTGTCGGCCTGCATCTGGCTTGCCCCACACGTTCCAAAGGGGATCGGTCTTATTAACGGCTGCGGCGCGCTGATAGTGGCTGTGGCAATTGGATTTGGGTGGATAACATGAAGAAGATCAGCGAACGAGCAGCACGCCTGACTATCGCCATGATGCGCTCGATGGCGAACTGCAAACCCATCAGCCCGTTCCACTTGGAAGCATCCAAAGAGATGGAGGCCATGCTGGAGGAGCTGCTCGCCCTGCGAAAGAAACTTAAGGAGAAGCAGTGAAGAAAGACACCAAGGCGTGGGCCATCAAGCTCAGAGGCCGCAGCTTCTACCTGTCCACCACCGGTTCGCCGTGGACATTCACAACCAAGAAAGAAGCCGAGAGCTTCGCCCAAAACGTGGCGCGGCACTACGGCACAACAGCTCAACCAATCCGCGTCAGAGTACGCATAGAGGAGATAACATGACCAGAGAAATCAACGAACGCGATCTGGAATTTGTGGAGAACTTAATTTTTGATTGCGCTTTTCATGCAGGGTTTAGTACTGATGGCGAAAACTACTTCGCTGGTCCTCATGGCGAAGTAGACGTAACAGAAGAGCTGTTTGACTTCACGGTTTTAATGGCAGCAAAAATGAGGCTGATGCTTTCACCAAAAACCACAACCCAGTAAGGAGCAACCATGATCGACATATACCCAACCCGCATCGAGGCAGTAGACAAGGACGAGAACCTCCTGTTCGTGCTCCAGATGGAAGACGCACACTGCTGCACCATGCACATCAAATCACCCATCGCGCTGAGTAACGCCAACCTAGAGCAAGTGCTGACCGCCGTGCGATCCGGCGTGAAGATGCTTGGACTGGAGGATTGATATGAGCGACCAAAAAAACTGGGACGCCGCGCTCATCAAAACATGGCGGCTCGCCGGCACCATCGGTGATGTCTACGTCCTCTTCAACGCGCTCGCAGGCAAACGAACCGACGAGTGCGATCCACCCCTCAAACGCATGCCACCAAAAAACATACCGTGGAAAGTAGGCGTTCGAGTCTTCGTGGCAAACCACCTGTCCAAGATCAACAACAGAATGTGGGACCAGACGCCAGACAAAGACATCCTGCTCCTGCGTAAACTGGAAACAAGCCCCTACGACACCGAGGTCGAAAGCCTGCACGTTGACAGAGAGCTGACCAACGAGAAGAACCGGTTCATGAGGAACAAAGAGCGGCGCTCCCTCATCACCACGAACATATCGAACCGCAACCAAGCTACCGACTGGGGTGTGACTAAAGGCCCGGTAAGAGCAAGACGGGTTAGGTAAGAGTGCATCGCCCCATCTACGAGACACACGCCGACCTCAGAAATGAGGCGGCTGTCATCAAAATACTCTCTCGGAAGTGGAGAGTAAATTTCCAAAAACTCCCAATCAAGTACCACTTGGACTACGCCGCCACCAGAAACGGCAAAGTCGCAGCCTACGTCGAGGTAAAGGTACGCAAGTACCGTATGGATCAGATCGGCAAGTGGGGTGGCTACATGCTCAGCGTAGGCAAGCTCCAGACAGCCAAGCAACTGTGCGAGATCAGCAGCTCCACGTTCTGCCTCGCCGTACAGTGCGCAGACGGCCTGTACTGGATCGCGATCAAAGACTTCTCAGAGTTCCCTGTCGTTATCACCGGAAGGACAGACAGAGGAGACTCTCAAGACATAGAACCCTGTGTGCTAATACCTGCTGAGAGGTTCACACTGATGGTGGACTGCTAGGCTCTGTGGACATGGCATTGCCTACGGGAACCGAATCCCGGTAGGCAACATTCCACACTGACGGAGCCACTGGCTGAGTGTCCGTGGGGGTGAATCTTCCGTAGCATCATTCACCTCCGGGCGCTTTCCGCTTGCTACAGCGTCTAGCATGGCCGCCCAAACTATTTGCGCCACCCGGCAGAACTGAACCGCCGGACGCACATAGCGTCATCCCCATTTGCGCCTGCACCTTCTGTGCGCTCTCGCCGCAGATCAGAACGTTGTAGGGTTGGTGGACTGCGGACTACACCTTGCGGCTTCCTACGCTTCCCTCATGCCAACCCAAAACCCGATAGACCTCTGCAGCAAAGCTGGGTGTGGAGAGCGGGGTACGTAAACGGCCCCCCTGCCGGATGACTTCTCGACTTACGCTGCGAGCCATCAGACCTAAACTGACTGCCTTTCGGCTGGCTACGAGTCATCTATTTCGGAAACAAAAAAGCCGTTAAGTCTGACCCCGGTGAGAGAACCCAAGTCTCGTGGACTCAGGCTACCCCATACGGGGTCGGGATCAGGCTTAACGGCTCAATTTGCTGCGGCTCTCACACCTAGCGCCTCCAGTATATCAAAGAAGTCCGCCGGCGTGTCAAGAGGTTGATGGTGGCTCACATGAAGCAGTGTGTATCAACAAAAGAAAGGTCTTTTCAACGGCGCTAACCCGTTGCACCACCATCACGACTGAGGACTACCAAGACACCATCTCAACATAGTGCCGCTTCAGGCTTGTCGCAATCCCCATGCGTGATGGCCCAGAAAGAAACCCCCACGTCTGAGGTGGGGGTAAATCCCTCAAGGAGGTCATCATGAAACCAAGCCTCAGTTTAGCCGCAGGTGCGCAGCAGTGCAACAGCGTCTTCAGGACCGAGCACGATGTGCAGGTTATCACCGGGCCACTGGTCATGGAACTTCTGCTCCGCTGACGTGAGCTTCCTCGCCGAAGGGGGCTTGTTGCCATCCTTGCACTCAAGCAGCAGGGTGTTGCCTCGATACCACACCAGCAGGTCAAACGTCCCGCCGTCGTTGATCTTCTTTACGAAGGCACCAGCCGCCTCAAGGGCGCTCACCACCTGATCCTCGTTTGCGTCTCTGCGTGCGGCAAGCCTCATAGGGTTTGTCCTTATGAAAATAATTTGAAAATATATTGTATCGGTTGTTGACGAACCTGATATATAGCAGATACAATCGAGTCCAACCTACCTGATAATGACATGGCGTAGCGTGATTAGGAAAGGCATGGCGAGGCCGGGACTGGCGAGGGCTGTTAACAGTGGGATGAATCTTCTTTGAGGATTCATTTCGGTGGCAACACCAAATTGGCTTGGAGCGGATAGGACCGGCTAGGAGCGGACTGGCATGCTTGGGCACGGAACGCAACGGCAAGGGCTGTTTACAGCGTGGAGCATCTGGCGACGGGTGCTCTTCGGTGGCAACACCAGTAGGCGTGGATTGGTTAAGCGGGGATTGGTTCGGATACCCATGGATCGCCGAGGAATGGTTAGGGCTGTTTACAGCGTTGTGGGCTTTCACTGAGAGCTCACTTCGGTGGCAACACCAACTGGCGTGGCTCTGGCTCGGCGCAGCGCGGTCAGGCTCGGCCGGCAAAGGCGTGGCGAGGGCTGTTTACAGCGTTATGAATCTTCGCAGAGGGTTCATCTCGGTGGTAACACCACAGGCAACGGCTAGGTTAGGAGTGGCGAGTCCGGGTGCGGTATGGACCAGCAGGGGCTGTTAACAGTGGGATGGTTCTTCTATGAGGAACCATTTCGGTGGCAACACCACACGGAGTGCTTGGGCCGGCAATGGACAGGCGGGGCGCGCCCGGCTAGGGCGAGGCAAGGGCTAATGTAGCGTTATGACACTTCAGTGAGGTGTCATCTCGATGCAAAGCGTGCATCAATTAACTAAGGAAAACATCATGAAAACAATCGCAGTTCAACTGACAGGTAAGGCCCCTTTGCTCATGCACTCGGACCGTTTCGCAAACCCGCTCGACCCACTTGCCAAAGCCCACAAAGAGCTGACCAGCAAGCGCAAGAAGACTGATGACGACCACACCGCCATCGCACGCAGTGAGTTCATCGGCGGCTGCTACTGGCGCAAGGACATTGGCTTCTTCTTGCCAGCGCAAAACCTTGATGCGTGCCTGATCGCCGCAGCCAAGATGCAAAAGCTCGGCGTGAAGTTTAAGCAAGGCGTGCAGGTATTGGAAGACGAGCTTGTGTTCGCTGGGTACGAAAAGAAAACACCCGAGCAGTTGTGGAGCGATCCCGAGCACGTTGACTGCCGCGGTGTCAAGGTCGGCATGGCAAAGATCATGCGCTACCGCCCCATCCTGCGTAAGTGGTCGTTGAATGCAACCATCGTGGTCAACGAGGAGGTGGTCAACCTCAACGAGGTCAAGAAGGCCGTGCAAGATGCTGGCGCCCTGATCGGTCTGGGAGATTACCGTCCTCGCTTCGGTCGCTTTAACGTGGAGTTCATCTGATGCAAGAAACAACACTGTTCCCGGCTTGGAAGCAGGCCGTCAAGGTTCTGATCGATGAGGGCGTCACCTATGGCAGCACCATCAGCAGAAAGCGCATCGCTGAGCTTTGCAATGTGAAGCCGCCTGAGAGTATTGAGGACGTGCGCCGGCATGACCTTGAGCTTTTGCAGTGCACGTCTGAGATCAAGGACATCCTGCTGACCGCTCACTGCATGCTATTGGTGTCTGACAACAAAGGCTCTTACGTAATCATCGAGCCGGAGTCACAGACCCAGTACGCGGTGGATACTGGCATCAAAGCAATTGGTCGTGAGATGAAGAAGATGGCTATGTCCGTCAGCTTTACGAAGACAGAGATGCTCACCGACTCCGGCAGGGCAAAGAACGCAGATGCTCAGGCGAAGATTTCAATGCTCGCCGGAATGATGAAGGTAAAAAACAAAGAGCTTCAAAACGCATTGGGAGGTAAAAATGAATGATGAACAAAGAAGAGAAGAGCTTGAAATTCTCGTCAGAGCAATTGAGATTTCCAACAAGTTTGGTCCCTTGATACTCGACGACGCAGACAACATCGGCGGCACAGCGGCAACATCGGTAGCCATCATGTTTTCGCAGTACACCGCGGCGATGGGCATGAGCTTGCATGACGCAATCAGTCTACTCATGGCGGTGCACAAGCAGACTATGGCTTTGGAGCGTGATCTATGAAAGTCACCAACAACTACGGCCTGCCTGAGACCATCCTCAACGTGCTGGCACGCCCTCAGTACTCCAAGGGTAAGGCCAACCTGTCCGTCACCGAGTTGATGAGCAGCCCTCGTATCGTTCAGCTCAAGCGCAGGCACTGGGAAGAACTGACCGAGGACGCCAGCGACATGGTGTGGAGCTTGTTCGGCACAGCCATTCACAACATCTTGGAGCACGGCAGGGGCGAGCACCACATCGTCGAAGAGCGCGTGTTCACCGTGGTGGACGGCTTCACGATCTCCGGTGCCATCGACCTGCAAGAAGTCTACGAAGACGGCACGGTGATCAGCGACTACAAGACCACCAGCGTGTACGCAGTGATGAACCAGAAGATCGACTGGGAGTACCAGTTGAACTGCTACGCATACTTGGTGCACAAGGCCAAGGGCGTGACGGTTAAGAAGCTGCAGATCGTTGCCATCATCAGAGACTGGGCACGCCGCGATGCATCACGCGAGGGATACCCCAAGGCACCCATCGTGGTGATTGACATCCCCCTGTGGCCGGTGGAGCGCCAAGAGGAATACATCAAGCAGCGCGTGCACCTGCAAGAATCTGCCTTCTTCGACATCGAGGTAGGCAATGACGTCGCAGAGTGCACACCCGAAGAGATGTGGGAGCGCCCCACGCTTTACGCCCTCAAGAAGGATGGAAACATCCGCGCCAAGAGTGTTCACGAGACGCCCGAGGCAGCAGAGCAAGCCCTTGCACTGGCAAACGAAAAGGCCAAGAAGGGTGAGAAGTTCATCGTGGAAATACGTCCCGGTGATCGAGTCCGTTGCAGCAACTTCTGCCAAGTGTCGGAGTTCTGCGATCAACACAAGAAGTATCTTTCAACCAAGCCAACTCAAGGAGAAATCTAATGGCATCAACACGCATCTACATTGTTAACGGTCCAACAGGCAGCCGTCTGGTCAAAGCATCCGTAGCATCACAGGCCATCACTCATGTCGCCAAGTCCGAGTTTAGTGCCAAGGTCGCATCGCAAGATGATCTGGTCGAAGCGGTGAGCAACGGCATCAAGGTCGAGACCTACGGCGAAACAGCCCAGTCCGAACTCGACGTTTAACAGGAGCACCTCATGGGCTGGATCATCGGACTCACATGCTTTGCTGCGTGGCTGAATCACGTCTTCACCTGCTTCAGCGAAGGCCTGTGGGGCTTCCTTCTGGCGGGTGCACTACTCGTCCCCCTCGGCATCCTCCACGGCATGTGGCTGTGGTTTAAATAAGGAATCATCATGTTTATTTCCAATTACGAAAAAGATCGGATTCGCATCCAGATTCAATCACTCGACCAACTGGTCAAAGAAATTCTGGAAAGGCTTTCCACTTTGGAGACGATGGCAGCAAAGCCAGTCAAACCAGTGAAGCCAAAGAAAAAGGTCGATCCCAAAAAAGAAGAGGCCGCAAAACTTCGTCGCCGCGAATACGCTCGCATGTATGCTCAAAGAAAAAAACAAGAGAAGCTCAAGGCAGAGTTCAACGCAGTGATTTCATCTGCGCCAGTAGTAACCATGAGTTCATAAACCCAAAGAACCAAAAGGAGTGATCATGAAAGTCAAAGATTTTTTCCAGACGTTTGAAGTCAACCCCATCAGCGCAGACCCTCTGCATGGTCCAATCACACCCGAGCTGCTTGAGTTCATCCAGCAGCGCAACGAAGAGAAGCGCCAGAAGTCCATCGAGTTCCTCGGTGACAAGTGGCTGCTGCATCCCAACAATCAAAAGCAGAAAGAAGCTCGATGAAAGAAATCGCATCAGCACTGGTCAAGGCCCAGAAAGAGTTTGGACCAGCCCTCAAGTCAAGCACCAACCCGGCATTCCGCAGCCGCTATGCAGACCTGTCTGCTTGCGTGGAAGCCGTCATTGACGCGCTGAACAACAACGACATCTTCATGATGCAGCCAACGCACGAGTGCGCCGATGGTGTGATCGTGGAGACCATCTTCATCCACTCATCTGGTGAGCAGATCAGCAGCGGCAAACTGCACGTCCCTGCAACCAAGCATGACGCACAAGGCTACGGTAGCGCGTTGACATACGCACGTCGATACAGCCTGATGACAGCTTGCGGTATCGCACCGGAGGACGACGACGGCAACAAGGCAGCCAACAGTGTGCAGCAAAAGCAAGCAGCAAAACCAGTTGCTCAGCCAGCCGCCAAGCCTGTTGCAAAACCTGTTGAGCAACCTACACAAGAAGCTCCTCCAGCCAAGATCGAAGGCAAGGAAGGACCGTGGCAGCTCAAGGTTTCGATCACGCCAGAGGGCTCTTTCACAGACTGGGCATCAATCGTTATCGACGCCACCAAGCTGGCGCTGGAGCAGGCTCAAAGCTACCCAGACGTCATGGCTATTTTCCGGGCAAACGCCAACATCTACGAGCGCATGAAGAGCGAGCAAGGCTCCAGTGCACACGCCACACTGCTTGAGGAATTCAAAGCAGCCAAATCTAAATTCACAGAAAAGGAACCATCATGAATAGCATCACCATCGCAGGCGGCTTGGGCCGTGACGCAGAACTCAAGTACCTGAACAACGGAGACCCCATCTGCAACTTCTCTGTGGCAGACAGTCAAGGCCGCGAGAAGCCAACGATCTGGTGGAACTGCTCCTTGTACGGTAAGCGCGGCGAGTCGCTGGCGCAGTACCTCACCAAGGGTCAGTCTGTCACCGTAGTCGGCACCATCACCGAGCGCGAGTGGTCTGACAAGGAAGGCAACAAGCGCAAGTCGATGGACGTGCGTGTCAGCGAGATCACACTGCAAGGCGGACGCAAGGAAGCGGAGCACCAGCCAGAACGTCAAGCAGCGCCAGCGCCAGTTCAGACAACCATTGACGACCAAGACTTGCCATTCTGACCATGACCATCCAAACGCTTCAGTTTGAGGCCGTTAAGATCGCCATGAAGCAAGACAAGACTGGGTTGGTGTTGACACTCAACATCCACCCGGACGACGCCCCAGAGCGCTTGCTCAGAGATTTTGTAGGTGCAAGATATCAGGTGGTAATGGTGAGACTAAACGGCGATGACAAACCAATGAACAGGGACGTGGAATACCACCGCGACCCCGTTCGCACAGCAGGCATTCTGTGCCGCGATAAGCAGTTCGCACAGTACCTTCACAGCAAAGAGGAAATCTTTGAGGCGAAGGAGGCTGACGTAATTGAATGGCTCAAGTGCGAGCTGGACATAAGTTCCCGCACTGAGTTGAAAGATGAACCACAAAAGGCCAAGAGATTCTGGGCCATCAATGAGGAGTTCCAAGCATGGAAACAAAGCGTTTGATCCCATACTCCGTGCACCTGCCGGAGGATGTTTACCTCAAGCTCAAGGAGGCCGCAGGAAACCGCAAGGCATCAGCCCTTGTACGCGACGCCATCACCTTAATTGTCGAAGGCGACGATGAGTTCAATGGCGGCTACAACAAAGGCGTACGTGACTGCATCCGACTCATCCACGGCGTGGAGCTTTGCAAAGCA
>JACCDU011346914.1_pt1 | contig 37869 bp, 38 predicted proteins | sample 7446081 | NCBI WGS metagenome assembly JACCDU01 (sample SAMN15323447, study PRJNA562643) | freshwater metagenome | isolation source: river surface water | place: USA:Blue River Watershed | collected 2017-08-17
AGTGACTTGATTGCCATGGTAGGCCTCAGGTTGGTAGCGGACCCAGGGCGTCATTGTGCCCCAGCGTGATGTTGTCGATAGCCAGATCGTTGGCCACACCCTCAAAGTACAGCCCTGTGCAGGGGCCGTTCAGGTTGATGATGTACTCCCACCAGTTGTTGCGCGAGCAAGACTGCGCGCTGGTGTCCACCGGGCCCAGCACATCCACAACATCCCAGTTGCCGTTGACCTCAGCCCACACGGTCACGTCGGCCCCTGCGTTGTAGAAGAAGGACACGTGGCCTTCCCAGGGGGTACCGGTGGTTGTGAGGCTGATGGTGCCGGTGGGGTTGAAGGCGTACCACTGGCCGAGCGCCGTGCTCTGGGTGTAGGTGGTTTGATTGAAGCGCCGCAGATTGCGGGTGCTGCAGACAACGCCACCCTCTTGCGCCCGAGTGGCCCCGGTCATGCTGACGCCGCTGGGCAATACCGTCGTTTCAAAGTCCACCCGCGCGCTGTAGGCGGGCGGGGGCGGTGGCGGGGGCGGCACATACAGCGCAGTGACAGGCGGCCGGGTGATGACCGCGGTGCCGTCGTTGCGCGTGCGGGTCAGCACGCCGTCAGACCACTGGCTGAACACGGTCCCGCCGCCATCGGCCGGCGCAGTCACGTCAGGCCACTGCTGGTAGACCTCACGGCTGACCACCTGCAGCACCCCGTTGGGGATGGTGCCGTGCCCGCTGATGTTGTACGTGGCGGTAACGATCGGGCGGACGTAGAGGGCGGTCACATCCAGGTTGCCCGTGACAGGCTGCGCCGGGCGTGTGCGGGTCGTAACCCCATCCGACCACTGGGAGAAGGCCCCATCCATGCTGTCATACAGCGCCTCCACCGTGGGCCACATCTGCCCCGGTTGGCCGGTGTGCTGTTCCAGGATGTGCCCATCCTCAAACCGCGTCCACCCACTGATGCGGTAGATGGCGGTGTAGGTGGGTAGGGACAGTGGCGGAGCCGGGGGCTGCGGCTCACAGGTGGCGCCCATTTCCCCGCAGGGTAGCGGGGCGGGGGTGGCGTTGCGGCCACGGGCGGTGCTGCCTTTCTGGAACTCGACCCGCACATCTCCGCAGGCGGTGCTGAAGACGCCGGTGTAGCGGCCGTCCTCTGCGTCCAACCACTCTTGCGACGGGATAAAGGTGACCCGCCACGCATCATCCACCGCCCGGGCAGCCATGATGAACTCTGGCGGCTGCACCTCCGTGTCCACCGCCACCCGCTGCACGCCGCACGGGGTCACCCGTTCCTCATAGGTGCGCACGATCTTGGGCCAGGAGCCACTGCGCTGCACCGTCAGCGTAGCCATCCGCAGGCGCGCGGCACTGCACCCTCGATCCAGCCCCAGGCGGATCTCCTGGGTGGTGCCGTCGATGCGGATGATGGGGTTCACAGCGCGTAGACCTCGATGTTGTCCACGTAGATGATGACCCCCGAGGGCATCGACGTGTAGTTGGCCGTCACCAGGATATTGGTGGCCCAGCGCGGGCAGTAGCTGTTGTTGTTGTCCGGGGTAGACTCGTCGCTGTAGATGGAGCTGAGCTGCACATCCACCCACCCGTTCTCCCCCGACCCATCCGTGCCGGTGGCGGGGTCATAGGGCACCGGCACCTCGCTGAAGGTGATGGTGCGTGAATCGTCATAGGCCGGGTTGCCGTCAGGGTCCGTGCCCGTGGCCCGCACGTAGCGTGCGTTGAAGAACAGAGTCATTGGTGACGTTGGCGTACCACCAGGACCCACCACCTTGGCCCGCAGGCGCACGGTGTGCATCAGATCCTGCCGCACCGGCAGCAGCATGCGCATGACCCCGAAGCCTCCGCCGAGGCTGTTCTTCGTCAAGGCGATGGCCCCCGAAGTGGGGTCGTCCACCGTCGCGCTGACGGCACTGGACACCTCGGCGGTCATGGTCCACAGCACCCGGCGTGGGTTATCCGCCAAGCCGCGCAGCACCCGCCCGTAGTCCGGGTTGATGGTGATGGTCCAGCGATCGCCCACCACGTGATTGATCGGCGCCGGGTTGACCGGCATATTCAGGTTGAAAGCGATCGTGCCCTCGTAGCGGGTGCCGATCACACCGGTGCCGTCGATGCGGCCCTTGGGGTCCACCACCTGATACGCCGCGCCAGTACCCCCGGCACTGGTCATCGTGACCTTCCAGTCCCCGGCGATGGCCTCCCGTTTGGTGACCAGCGAGCCCACCGGTGCATTGCCCGTTCCGGTGAACGCGACGGTGCCCGAGGCGGTGTGCGTGCTGTAGTTGCCCTGGGCCGGCAGCCACACGGGGAAGTCCAGCGTCAGGCGGTCAGCGCGAATGCGTCCCGAACCACCCAGCAGGTCATGTGCATCGTCCCGCTTGGGGATGGTGGCAAACTTCTTGTTGCCCACCCCCGAGCGAGAGCGGTGCACGATGCACTGTCCGGCACCACCCATCCACACCCCGGATGCTGTGCGCAGGTTGAAGCCCTGGACTTCCAACTCCACGCGGCTGTACTTGTTGCGGCCGAAGAACAGAAACTGTTCCTCGGGGTCGTCGTTCTCGTTGGCCTGCGTTGCCTGCATCAGCGTGGTGCCGATGATGTAGACGGAGCTGCCCTCGTAGATGTCGAACCACGGTTTGCCGCGGGCGGCGGGGTTGTTGGGCAGATTGAGTTGGTTGTTGAACCGCTTTTCGATCCAGCCACCGTCGATCACGCACAGGCCGCCGCCCTCATAGACGACCGGCACGTAGTCGATGCTGCAGTTGTTGAACCGCAGGTTCATCTTTTCCGGGTTGTAGATCGCCCGGTTGGCGCCCGAAATGGTGCAGCCGTAGAACACGATGTTCTCGCCGGAGTCCTGCGTGCCGGTGCGCGTGACCACGGAGTCCCAGTTGCCATACAACCCGCAGCTGTAGAACTGGCAGATGTAGGTGCGCGTGCCGAAGACGATCGCCTGCTTGAAGCCGCGCACCTCCACGTTGCGCACTGTGACGCGCGTGGAGTAGAGGTTCTGCTCCGTGTCCAGTTCCAGCGCCGTCTGAAAGCCCCAGCCCGCCGCATTGCTGCCGGCCCCCACCATGCGCAGGTTGCGCACTTCGTAGGGCGCATGGCCGAACTGTTCCCCGGCGTTACCGGCCGGCGTGCTGAAGCGCAGCGCGGTGTTGTTGGGCACCACCTTGACGCCAATGCTGGCGATGGTCACCAGGTTGTTGGACTGCACAGCCAGCCAGGGGCCGATGCCGTAGTTTCCGCCGGGCGCCGTCAGGTTAATCTCAAAGGTTTGTGCCGGGCCGGTGTCCAGCACTTCGTCCTTGATAACCTGGAACACGCCCGAGCCGTAGCCAGGGCCGCCGTCAGTGCCGTTCTTGTTGCCGTTGCGCAGCGACACGTTGACGTAGCGCTGGGTGCCGACGGCCATGTTGCGCGCGAGCACCAGCGTCACAACCACCTTGGCGCCGGCAGCCAGGGCCAGCTTCTGCCCGATGATGCCGAAAGAGCCTTCCTCCTGCGCGGGGTCCAAGCGTAACCCATTGCCGAAGGTCCAGGGAATGATGCCGATGTCGCCTTGCGTCCACCCCGCGGAGCCCGCCGCACCGTCGCCGTTCGTCACCAGTTGTGGCTGGGTGGCGGGGTCCACGTTGGGCAGCAGGCTGCAGTCCAGGAACGCGCCCTCGCCGTCGATCCCGCAGCGCACCGGGTTCACGGTCACGCTGGAGCGCATCATGTAGCGCCGGCCGCGCAGATGGATGAAACCCCCGCGGCGGCGGGCCGCAGTGATACCCGGCTGCCGCTGCTCGATGTAGTCCTCTGCGGCCTGGATGGCCGGGGCGTCATCATCCACGCCGTTCAGCGGGGCGCCGAACATCTTGGGCACGATCTGCTGGCCCTCGGAAAGTTCCCACCATGCGCCGTCGGCCGTCTGCATCTTGCCGCCGTGGGTGGGTTGCACCAGCACGCGGCCGTACAAGGCCTCACCGCCATCCCCTGCAGCGCTGTAGCCCATCAAGAAGATGGCCTGCACTTCTGCGGGGATGGTGGCCGCGAGGGCCAGCGCTCGCGTGGCGAAAAACATGGTGTCCGCCGTGCCGGCCAGCGCCTCGGCCAGTTGCTCCACGGCCGTGCGCACAGTCGCACCGTCCTGCACCATGGGGATAAAAGCCTCCCGTTTGACGGGAGCGTCCAGGGCGGGCAGCCCACTGATACGGACGGGGATCAAATCAGCCATGGTTACCTCACGAGAACGAAGCCGTCCTCTGTCAGCAGGGGTTCAAGCAGTTCCGTGCCCAGAGGTACAAAGGCCAGCGAACCCCCTGGGCACTCAGCAACGCATACCGCCCCCACGTCGCCACACACGCCCTCGACAGTGCTGTGATAGCCGAGGCGCGGTGCCCGGCCCTTCTGTACCGCAAAGAGCTGGGTGCCGCAGGCGGTCTCAAGTTGCGCAGTGTACCGCCCGGGTGGGTTGTCGGCCATCCATTGGTCCGGCACCGTGAAGCTGGCGAACCAGTCAGCATCCACCCCCGTGGCCTGCAGCACCAGGGTGTTGGCCACCGTGGCTTCGACACCCGCGCGCCAGATGCGCAGGGTGGCTGTGCTCATGCGCGTGTCCTGACCGTTGCGGCGCAGCCCGAGGCGCAACTCTGCACCGCTGCCGTCGATGCGGATAATCTCCTGCATCAGTGGCTCCCGGCTGTGGCAAGGAACTGGCGCATGAACTCCATCCGCCGCTGCTCAAACTCGCCCAGGTCTGCCTTGCTGCGTAGCCTGCCTTGTTCCCGGCGCAGGCGGTTGTCTTCCTGGACGTAAACCAAGTACGCCCCCAGCAGCTCCAGCTCATCGGGGGTAGCTCCGGCCTGGGACGCGCGGGCCAGCTTGGCGTCAATGTCTTCCTGCTGCACGTCCTCAGCCCGGGGCTCGGCCACGTTGGTGCGGCGCAGGATTTCCTTGGCCTGGTCCATGCGGGCGTAGGCCTTGCTGGTCAGCTCCTGGGTGTCGTTCAGCGGGCGCACCAGCCGTGTGAAGCCGGTGGCACTGGCCACGGCATTGACCGGCACGCTGCCAAAGCCCTTGGGTGCCAAGCCCTTTTCTTCCCGGTCATCGACCAGCGTGGTGGCCAGGGCCATCGGCCCGATCAAGTACCCCTCGGCCACCGTGCGCACGATCTCCGGGGCCAGATCAACGCCGGTGCTTTCGCGCATGGCCGCCGCGATGGCTTTGTACACCTCCGGTGTGGCGGCTCGCCCCTGCTCGCTCTTGTACTCGTCGCCGTTCTCGGTGGCGTAGGTGATCTTGCCGCCTGCAAAGTTCTTGTTCATGGCCGCCTGGGCCACCGGCTTGAGCAACCCGGGCATGAGCGTGTAGAGCCCTGCCGCTGCGGGGTCCTTGGCAAAGTCGATGTCGGACACCCCGGTGGGGGTCATGGTCTTGAAGAAAGCCTTGCCCATGTTGAGGGCGGCATCCTCGGCCGACATGATGCCCAGGCCGATGCGCATGCTGTTGACGCCGAAGTTCCACGCCAGCTGCACCAGTCCGAAGCCGATCGGGATCTTGATGTAGGTGCCGTCCCCGGCCGGGATGACCCAGTTGCGTTCGTGGTCCGTGGTGAGGGCATCCATACCCTTGCCACCAAACTCATCGTCATCGTCGCTGTCTCGCGCCAGGGAGTACAGCAGGGCGGCCAAGCCCGACAGCGCCAGCAACTCGGCCCAGGCCCTGGCATTGGGTTTGCCGTTGGGCATGAGCGTGCGCACCACCTGCCGGGCGTCCTGCGCGGTGGCGGCAAAGAACGGGTACGCCGCGTTGAAGTGCGGGGTCAGCGTGCCGCGGGAGCGGAAGTTCATCATGTCCACGGTCACCGCTGCGGCCTTGGCCTCGGGCATGCCGGTGGATCGCAGGGCCTTGAAGGTGGCCAACGGGATGATGGCTTCAAACAGGCGGTTGTACTTCTCGAACAGCGTGGCCACGGCCGCACCACCCTTGCGCAGCGCCCCGGCTGCGTTGGGGTTGCGTGCCTTCACGTCGTCTTCCACCGTGCGCTCGGACACCTGGGTGTCCGTGAACAGCAGCAGCGCGCCGGCATCCCGCAGTTGCCGCAGGGAGCCCGTGGCGTCACCGGTGCGCACGAACTGCCACACCTCGGCCCAGTTGCCGGGCGCGGCCAGTTGTGACGCAAAGTTGCCGCGCACCTTGTTGACTTGATCCGGCGTCAACTCCTGCCGGCCCACGAAGTTGAAGGCCCGCGTCATGCCGTCCCGCAGGAAGTTGATGGGGGCGAACATCGGCACGAACTGGGTCACCAGCCGCCCATAGAACCCCGTGGCCTTGCTGATGGCTTGGCCCGTCTGTGAGGTCAGCACCTGCGTCTTCAGGATGCCCTCACTCATGCGGGCGTCCATCAAAGCGATCTTGGCCACCACCTGCTGGCTGCCCGACTGGCCATAGACCGTCAGACGCGCCGCGCCCTTCTCGCCCATGCCTTCAGCCATCTTGACCAGGGCTGACTCATTGGTGAGCGCCACATCCAGCAGGCCTTGGCGCAGGTCGGCAGAGCCGATCACGTTGGCCAACTGGTGCAGCTTCGCGGTCAGGTTGACCATCGGGGGCAGCGGCTGCCCAAGGGTCTGCGCGCCGTCGGCATCCTCAAGGAACGCACGGTTGGGAGACACCCCGGCCAGATCGTCAATGTCCCGGGTGCTGTCACCCATGAAGCTGACGTAGTTGGGGAACCTAGCACGGTACCAGCCCACACGGGCTGCATCCGCCACGCCGTTGGCCACGGCCAGATCGGCCAGTTGCTGGAAGGCCTGCACTGTCAGGTTTGCAAGCTCCAAGGCCTCGGGGCTGGCCTGAGCCACCTTCTGCTGGGCCACGCTCTTGCGCAGGCCACCAGGCAGTGGCGCGGCCAGCTTCTCCAGCAACTCGCCGCTGGGCCCGCGCTCGATGATGGGCGCGGCGGTCTGCGCCGTGTTGAAGTTCTGCTGGGCTGTGGTCGCTCGCTGCAGGGCCTTGTCGGCTGTGGCGCGGTCGCCCACCAGATCGCTGACCTTTTGCAGGGTGGTGAGCACCGTCTGCAAAGCATCCACCACGTTGCGGCCGGTGGCTTGGTTGAGCGCTGCGGCGTCCAGGCTGCGCAGCAGTTGCGCCACCTTGGGCACCCGCACCCCGGCATTCTCCAGGCTCAGCGCGAGGTCGCTCATGGTCTGCAGCGACTCAACCACCAGCCGGCTGCCGGTGGCCACATCCACGCCGTTGTTGGCCGCCGTACCCACCCGGCCCACCAGCGCATCCACGCGGTCACGGGAGCCCCGCCATGCGGCCTCCATGGCGTCGAACTGGTCCACGCGCTCCTGCGCCCGGTCCACTGCGTCCTGAAGGTCTTGTTCCTCGGCTCGCGTCCGATCCAGGGCATGCCGTGCCTGGGCCACTGCACCGGCTTCCCGGTGTAGGTCTTCGGTAGTGCGCCCGGTGGTCTTGGCCAGCTCGGCCAGCCGGCTGAAGTACGGCTCGGTCAGCCGGTCTTTGTGCTGTTCAAAGAACGCATCCGACTTGTTACGCCACGTGAGCATGGCGTCCTTGACCCGATCCCAGAGGCTGGCCAGTCGCGGCACGGCCTGGGCCTCGGCGTCGATGAGGTTTTGCGCATCAATGCTGTGATCCACAAAGGTGCGCATCAGGGCGTCACCCACCGCCAGCAGGCTGGGCGGGCGCAGGGGTGTGCCGCCTGGCGTGCCCGCGGCCAGGAACTCGGCCTCGCTGCGCACCCGGTCGGTGCTGCTGAGGGTGGCCTTGATCCCGGCCACGGCGCGAGCACCGATGCTGGTGGCATACAGAAGACCGTCTAGCCCTTCTTGGGCTTGCCCTTCTTGGCTCGGTCCTGCACGCTGTAGGCGATTGCCACGGCCTGCTTCTGGGGCTTGCCGGCTTTCATTTCCTGCTTGACGTTCTTGCTGAACGCCTCCTTGCTGGTTGACTTGATCAGTGGCATCAGTACCTCCGGTGATGATGGTGGATGGTCGGGTCAGCAGTGTGTCCACCGCCGCCACGGCTGCGGCAAACGCCGTCTCTCGATCGCGCAGCCCGAGGAAGTCCAGGATGATGGCCTTGAAGCGGGCCCATGCGCGACCCAGGCTGTAGGGCTGGGCGTCCAGCGCCACCTGCAGGTCACGGTTGGTCATCGCCTCAGCAACAAACTCGCCCAGAGACTCCATTGAGGCGGGCGTCATCCGTGCGGCCACGGCGGGGAGTCGGCGCATGTCGCGCCACAGCTTGGCCAAGGATGCCCGGGCCTCCCGCTCCGCAGGAGTCAGTTGCCCTGTCGGCGCCCGCAGCTTGCGCTCCACGGCGGCGTGCACCCCCTCGTGCAGCAGCGTCTCCTGCGCCACCCCGGTGCTGCGGTTGAGCGCGATGACCGTGCCATCCACGGACGCCCCACCGAATACCAGGTTGCCGTTGTTGTCGGTCATGTTGTCCAGCAGTTCCACCCGGGTCACGCCATCCAGCAACGGGGCCAGCCGTGCGGCCAGCGCCTCGTAGAACTTGGTGGTTGCCTTCTTGGCCAACTCGCGCAAGGCGCCGCCGATGTCGTTGGCTTCAAGCGCTTGGGCGGTGGCCTCGCTGATGGGCTCGCCGTCCTGAACGGTGGCCTGGAACAACGATGTCTGGTTGGGGTCTACAGCCTGCCCTGCAGCGCCAGCCCCTGCTTGAGGTCTACGGCCTGCTGCGCCTGGTCCTGTCGCTTGAGCACCTTGCGCTGCACCGCCAGCTCCCGCTGCTGCCCCTGCGGCAGCAGCTTGTCGGCCTCGGGCCCGGACAGCGCCGGCTGCGGCAGGAGCCCCGCCTCCAGCCCCTTGCGGTACAGCGCCAGCCGTTGCTCCGCTGACGCCTGTGTCAGCTGCTGGGCCAGCAACTGGCCGTTGGTCAGCCGGGTTGACTTGGCTTTCACCAGGGCGTCCAGCGCCGGCTGCGGGGGTTTGGTCACCTCCGGGTCGGCCTGCTCCAGCTCCGCCATCTTGACCGCCAGCAACTGGCTGTACTGCGGCGACAGGGCCAGCACCGCCACCGCCAAGTTGGGCGGTATCGGCTGCCGGTTGACCACCGCGGCCAGGAACATCCGCAACACCAGCGCTTGCTCCGTTGGGCCGGGGTTGGCTGGGGACGACGGGAAGGATGATGGGCTCAACGAGGGTTCGGTACTCGGGGTGGGCTGCGGGGTCATTGATGATCCTCGTGGCTGCTTCAGAGGCCTGCGCACGCGCCCCCTCGGTCAGCATGGTGGGGTCGAACTGTGCGCGGAAATCGGCTTCTTGCTGGGGGGTCCAGGTGGGTGTGCTGTCCGCGGCGGGGCCGAAGCGCTCCGCCGCCCGTGGGGGCAGAAGGCCCAGGGTCTCCCGTACCCGTGCGTCGATGGCCGCCGCGGCGTCGGCGTTGCGTAGGCCTTCGATGAGGCCCAGGGCCCGCGTGTCCACGCGATCCGCCGCAGGCAGGCCTACCGCCTGCATCAACTCATCGACCGCCTGCAGGTCAGGGTCACTGGACGTGCGGGGGGTGCGGATCGGCGCGGGCGGTGGTGGGGCGCTGGCCGGCTGGGGTGCGTAGCGTGCGGCGAAGTCAGCCGCTTCTTGGTTGGCTCGGGCTTGTGCCTCAGCCGCCGCTTGCGCCCGCTGTTCCTCGGCCGACAGAAACGCCCTGCCCTGCGCATCCACCAGCACCGGGTTGCTCGGCGCGGGCAAGCGTAGAACTTCAGGGACCGGCTGCGGTGCTGCCTGCGGTGCATAGCGTGCGGCGAAGTCCGCCGCTTCCAAGGCCGCCCGATCGCTGGGCAAGAGCGTAACCCGGCCTTGCGCATCCACCATGGGGGTGGGTGCCGGCAGCAGCGGCACCTCGGCCGGGGTCAACGGGGCGCGCAGCGTGGTGTCCACCGGTGCTGCCATGGTGGGCTGCCCCGCCGCAGCGGCCTGCTCGCTGGCCAGTTGCGCGCCGAAGTCCGCCGCCCGCTGCTCTCGCGCCGCGACGTTGGCCGCAGCCGCCGCCAACTGTGCCTGGGTCAGCCCCGTGGTGGGGCCCAGGGGCGCGGGTGCTGCCGGCGCCGCGGCTGTAGGCAGCATGCTTTGAGCCGCGCCCGCAACAGGCGGCACCGCCCGCAAGCCGGCCGTCATGCCCAGGCCGGCAAGCGCTTCCTCAACGGCGGCCGGGGCCACCCCTGCGCTGATGGCTTGGGTTGGATCGGCACCCTGCACCGCCAAGTTGGTGGTCGCCTGGTTGAGCGCGCCTTCGGTGCCCTCTTGCCCCGCCTCGACCCCCGCAGAGCGCAGGAACGGTTGCGCGGTCGCGCCACGGGTAACCGCGCTCTCCGCACCGAAGCGCGCTCCGAGAAAGCTGCCTGCGCCGCCGATAACCGCATTGGTTGCGGCGGCCATGTTGTTGGCGGTTTCCGCCGCTTGCCGGCGCACCGCGGCGATGGCCTGAGGGGTGCCCCCCAGGCTGCGCACTCGGGCGGCCAGCTCTGGGTTGGACATGATGGTGGCGTCGTCCAGCGCCATGACACGATCAAACGCCTCAGCGCCCTGGCCCGCACCAAGCAAGGCCCCGCCCACCACCGCCCCCGGCACGCCCCCGACAACGCCCGCAGCAATGGCCGGCGCACTGGAGCCCACCGCTTGCGCGGTCTTGTTGAGGGGTTGCGCCAGGAAGTTGCGTCCGGCCGTGGCCGCCTCCGGCAGGAACGAAGTACCGCCCGTGCGGTCATACTCCGTCGTCAGGGCCTGCAGCTCTGGGCTGCTGGCGGGGATTCGCTCCACACCACCCCAGCGCTGGGCCAGGGCCATGAGGCGGGGGTTCAGGGGGCTTTGGGTGTCCGCCGCCAGCTGGTCCCGACGGGAGGCCACCGTGCGCTCCTGTGACTGGGTGCGCTGCTCGATCGTGCGATCGCTCAGCTGCCGGTCGATACCCTGCGCATCCGCTTGCGCACTCTTGCCGAAGTCAAACAGTGACTTGCTACCGACAGCGGTGCCGATGGCCTGGGCGCTGCCCCCCACGGCACTGGCCAACCCCTGCGCCGCAAGGTCCAGCAAATCGTTGTTGAGCACCCCGCCTTCGACGGCGCGGAACTCCCGCTTCTCGAACTCACGCAGCGCGGTGCGCGCCTGCGCAGCCAAATCCGTCTTGGCCTTCTTGTCCGCCGCGGCCTGGGCGGTAACCGCAGGGTCTGCGATCTCTTTGCGCCAGCGGGCGTACAACTCCTTGCGGGCCGGGATGGATGCGTTGACCCACTCCGGGGTGCGCACCAGTTCCTGCACACTTTGCGGCAGCGGGCCGGGCGCAGCCGTAGGCGTGGCCGCAGGGGCTACCGCCTTGGTGGCTTCACCATACAAAGTGTCAAAGAGACCCGCCATTACACGCTCCGCAGCAACTGCCGAATCATGCCATCAAAGCGGTCGGGGAACTCCTGCGGTTTTGGAAACAGTGGGGCGGTGGCCTCATGGGCCCGGGCAAGAATGTCCCCAAGGCCGCTGGTCATGTCGGGTTGCTCCGTGGCAGCGAACATGGCCTGTGGCTCAGCGCTGGCTTGCTTGCGCCCCGGCTGGGCGGAAGGCGCTGCCGGTGCGGGGGCGCTGAACAACCCCGCGCTGCCCGCTGCAGCGGCTGGTGGTAGCGGTGCCCCGGCGTTGCTGGCCAGCATCTCCAGCACGCGCGTGCGCGGTGTCTGCCCGAGAACGGGTATCTCCATGTCGCCCTGCTTGCCGGCACGGGCCGCCACGCGGGTGTTGTACTCCGCGGTTTCTTTGGGCAGCGGGTGTTTGGTGGGGTTGCGCAAGTGTTTGGCTAGGTTGCCTTGGCCCCAGTTGTAGGCTTGCCGGGCCAGGGCCTCAGAGCCGAACTGCTGCGTCAACTGGGCCATGTACCGGGCAGCAGCGGGAATCGCCTGAGCGGGGTCCGTCGGGTCGATCTTGAAGCTGGCCGCGGTCTTGGGCATGAACTGGGCCACGCCGATGGCCCCCGCCGAAGACTTGCGTTTGCCCGCGACAACATCAGGCGCGAAGTTCCCGGACTCCTGGGCAAGCTGCGCCACGAACATGGCCGGGTCAAGGCCATGCTTGGCGGCTTCCTGCATCGCCAGCGCTTTGAGGGTTTCAGGAGTCCAGGCCATGTCAACGTCCCGTCAGCTGCAAGAAGCGCTGCGCCGCGGCTTGGGCTTCTTGCCGCCGCATCACCTGCGCCAAAGCGGCCAGCTCTTGCTGGTTGATGGGCAGGCGCGGCTGGGGTACCGGGGCGACCGTGGGCGCGGCTGGCGCAGGGGGCGCTGCAGCCGGGGCAGATGCACGGCCGGCGATCGGCGTCGGCGCGGCGGCGCCCCCCACGCCAAGGCCCAACGTCGCCACGGGGCTGGCCGTCTGCCCCGCCGCCCCCGCACGGGCACGGGCTGCAGCAGCGGCACGCTCCAGCGACTGGGCGTAGTTTTCCGCGTTCATCATCAGGTCCCGGTAGTACGGCAGGGACATAGCCCCATCCCAAGGTACCCACTCTTCGGTGCCGATGCGGCGAATGAGCGGCGGGGCACCGCCACCACGGGGATCCACTTTTGCTTCGTAGCCCTGTGCCCGCAGCACTTGATTCACTTGATCCATGCGGCCCAGCTGCATCAACCCGTTGAGCACCTTGGCTTCGTTGGCAACCATGGTCACCTGCTGCGTCAAGGCGCGCACCTGGGGGTCGGCCTGAAAGGAGCGCTCTGACTCGGACAGCAGCCGGGCCAAGGCCGACTGGTTGGCCTGCGTGGCCACGGTGTTGAGTCGCGTCTCCTGCAGGTTCTGCGCCACCCCGGGGGTGGCCAAGAAACCCGCATCCAGCCCGGCCATGGTGCGGGCGGTACCGGCGCGGGCCTGCGCGGCCAGGGCTTGGTCCAGCAGCGTGGCCGCGCCCGCTTGGGCAACCTGCGGCACCACCGGCAGCATCGCTTGCCGTGTGGCGTCATTGGTTGTTGCGGCGTAGCGCGCCGCGGCCACGGTCTCCGGCTGCGTCACTTGGCGCAGGTCGATGCCGCCTTGCAGCGCTTGCAGGCGATCTTGCCGCTCCAGGTCCCGCACCGCTTGGTTGGCAGCAAACTCTGCCTGGGCTTGCTCAAAGATCGACTGCCGGCGCGCAGCTTCGTCCTGCCGGCGCCGTTCTTCGGCATCCGCCGCCTGCACACGCTGCTCCGCCGCGTAGCCCTCGTTGAAAGCGAATAGGTTGGGCGTGATCATCAGTAGTTCTCCGTGCCCGTACCAACGCCGTACCCCGTGAAGTCCCGCGCTGTTGACCCGCCACTACCGGGGTCGCTGCCCGGGCTGATGGGCGGCGTGGTGGGTAGCATGTAGGCGGACGACTGCGACAGGTCAGGCAGTTGCGGGCTCTGGCCGTCGTCCAGCCTCGGCAGATCGCCGGCTGTTGGCACGGCACGGAGGTCCATGTCTCGCATCGGCGCCCCGGTTTCACGTTGGCCGTTGGGCTGCTGGTTGCGGCGGGCCAAGGCCCCCAGGGAAGCCAGCGCGCCATTGAACGCCCCAGCCGCCTGTTGCGCGGCAAACTGATACTGCTGCAGTGCGCCTGACAGCGCTGAACTGGGGCTGAAGTAGGCCTGCCGGCCGGTGTTGATCATGGTGAGCTTGTCCGCCAGGCGCTGACGGTTCTTCACCTCAATGCGCAGTTCCTCGGCACGCAGGGCCGCCTCGACCCCGAAGGCCGTGAGACCTGCGCCACGCAGCGTCAGCTCGCGTGAGATATCCCCGCGCGCCCCCGCACACTGGTTGTCCATGAAGAACAACGCATCAGACACGGCCCGGTCTGTGGCCGCTCGATAGGTTGCTTCGACCCGCTGGCGCACCGCGCCGTAGTTGACCGTCTCGGTCGGCGCGGTGAACACCTCGTTGGCCGTACGGATCTCTTCTTGTTTGTAGATGTCCGTCCACGCCCGGTGCCGCTCATCTTCACGATCCTGGATGCGCCGGGCAATGGCGTCCGCTTTATCAATCTGGTCCTGCCAGGTTTTGTACTGGAGCGTGGCCACCGTAATCATGGCCGCCGCCTGGGCGATGCCCGCTGTGGCTGTACCGACACCGGTAAAGTCAGACATTGGACCCCCTCGCCGCAGCAACGTCGGCCGCAAACGTGACCACTTGCCCGTCTGCAGCGCCAGCCGTGAAGCCCGTCAGTTTGTCCCGCAAGCGCTCAACGGGCACCCCTGTCTTGACCGTCGGAAACGAGAACAGCTGCCCAGACTTGAACGCGGCGTAGGCCAGCGCCATGGCGTCCCCGGTGCCTTCTTTGGCCGCGGCCCTGATGTAAGTGGTCTGCTCCCGCTGGTCATGCTTCAGCACCAGCAGCAGCGTGCACTCTTCTGTCTGGAGCATCTGGATGTCGTTGCCCGGACATGTGGCCAGAAACACCTGCAGATCCCCGAACAGCGGCGGCACGTACCCCACCCGGCGCAGGAACTCACCGGCCTGGGGGAGCGCGACGGGTGTGACCTTCATCAGAGCTTGACCCCGTAGGTCATGGCCTTGGCCGTGAAGCCGTGCTGGCCCAGCATGTCAAGGAACGTCAGGGGCGTGGCGATTGCAACGCTCAGGGACACGCCCCGAGCCCCGTGAGCCCGCGCCACCATCTTGCAGTAGTTGATCAACTGCGCCTCACGGTCTGCAGCGGGCACCGCAAAGATGATGAGGGCGTCGGCATCATGGATGGCCGAGGCGGTGCGCAGGATCCCCGCCGCGCCTTCCAGCGTGCCGTTCAGGCGATCGGTCACCAAGATGGCTTGGCCCGCGCGCCATGCGGGCAGCAGGGCTCCGATGTTGTCCGTGCTCCAGCCCATGGAAACCTGCAGGCGCGATGCGATACCCGCCAGCTCGTTGAGCAACGGGGACTTGTCCGAGTACGGCTCGGTGGCCAGTACGTAGCTCATCGCGCGAGTTCTCCGGCAGAGGAATCCACGGCCACTTCGGTGACGGTGGCTGTGCCTGTGAGCACAAGTTGGATCGTACCACCCTGCACACCGCGACGTAAACGCCGCACTGTTCCAGGCGTAGCGGGGCCGGTGTAGATGGGGGCATCAGACAACCACACCTCCAGGTCCACCTCCGGCCCGTCGGCATCCACTAGCCATACGGCCGGCGCGCGGCCGGGCCCCTCGGCCTTGCGGGTGACATAGGTGTAGGGCTTGCGCAAGGTCCCGCGCTGCCACCAGTAGAGGCCCCCCGCTGCGGCCACGTAGTACAGCTCGCCACCGCGGCGGAAGAAGGATGCCGCCCGCAGGCTCAAGTGGGTGAGGCTGCCTGGTTCCGGTGGGGCGTGGATATCAGTTGGCACCTTCAAGCGGATAGTTTCCGCGGGGCTTGACGCGATGAGCCAGCCCTGGTGCACCACCATGGTCATGGCGAAAGGCTGCAGGGCCTCCCACTGCTCCTGAGTCATCAGGCCCTCGGTGATAACCCGGGCCTTCGGGCCTGACAGCATGACGATGCCGGTGGTGCTGGCGTAGAAGCACGCCCCATCGTAGACCGTGGCGGCCAGGGGCCCCGCCAAGGGCAGGGGCTCGTTGATGGTTGTGACTTCGCGGACCCCGCCGCGGGTGCCGTCGTGCCGCAGGCGCACCACCTCCGGGCTGCCGCAGGTCAACACATAGCCGAAGGTCTGCCCCGCCAGGAACCGCAGGGGCTTGTCGTGCATCCGCATGCGGTAGCGATCCGGCCAGGAACCAAACTGCCCGGGAGTGCTGAACACCAGTTCGTCACCGCTCAAGCCTGCAAGCACATCCGCACCCCAGCACTGGATGTCCCGCAGATCGGCGGGCGGCGGGATGTCCGAAATATCCAGGCGGGTCTGCCCGAGGGGTAGGGTCGCGGCATAGGTGAAGGTGGCCCCCGGAGTCAGCGGCACCCGGCCGATCTCATACCACTTGGCCTCGTCCGCCGCGGGGGTGCCTGCCATGTTGGCCACGCCCGGCTGCAGCACGTAGATGACCACCCCCGTGGCGCGGTACTCCGCGGCGGGTTCGACGAATCCGCCCACCACCGCGCCGGTGTCCCAGTTGACCGTGGTCAGCGCGGAGCCGGGTGACAGTGGGCCTGGCTCTCCGAAGTCGTTGACGTAGGCGTAGGCGAAGGCCCGGACGGTGCCGCCTTCGGGTTCAATATTGATGGTCGCCCAGGCGACATCCGGGGGTGTGGCCGGCATGGGCAACCCCAGCCGGGTGGTGAACCCCACCGCCCACTGGGCGATGGTGGAGCGGGTCGGGTAGGGCTGCACACCGGTGGTGAACACCTGCCCGCAGCCCACCGTGTCCTCCGCGATTGAGGCATCACAGGGCAGCCCTGTGCGGCACCCGCTGGAGTGGAGCCATGCCTGTGTATCGGCCGGAGCATCCTGCACCCGAACGTCAGTGCGGAAAGCGTCCAGTACGCCCCGCGACAGATCGACATCGACCGCTCGTGCAGCGTATCCCTCAGGCAGGTTGCGAGGGTGAACGCTGGGCACCATGCCCTTGAAGACCCGTTGCTTCATGGGTTGTTCACGTGCACGCAGCGCTCGTAGGAGATGTAGCCCAGGCTGGTGGTGCCGACGTAGACCTCGTAGACACCAGTGGACATGTTGGAAATCGTGGCGGTGCCAGAAGCGTTCGTTGTGGGGGTGTAGACGTTCGTCGTAGTGTTGGGTACACGCAACAAATAGCTGGTGTTCGGTGTCCCAATCAGTAGGCCGTTGGTTGGGTTCACCGTGCTGTCGCACACCACCCCCGGCAGCCGTGCCGTGGCGGTAGGCGTGCGACTAAGCGACACACCACCCGTCACCGAGTTGGTGGTAACCGTGAGGCCCGTGGCAGGATCCGCGGACACGGACATAACCGGCAGCGCAAATTGCTGCATCAGGCCGTTTGTGAACTGGATGCCGGCCCCCACAAAGGTGCCGCCGCTGGGTGCGCTTGGCAGGTTGATGGTGAACCGGAACGGGTCTGCCGATGTGCCGCAACCGGTGATGGTCAGCGGGGTGCCTGATGCGGCCTCCAGGTACGCTCGCGCGGAGTAGCGCCCGGCAACCATCGTCATCAGGTTGCACGGGTCCGTGCTCAAAAGGATGGTACTGGTGCCTGGGGTACCTGCGGCCTGCTCCCCGCACAGCGCTGGGGGCACCAGCACTGGCGCCGGCCCCGCCTCGATAGCCACGATGTGGCCGCCCTGCATGGTGATGCGAGGGTTGGCATAGGTGCCATCCAGTATCGGGGAGCCCACTGCCTCACGGCTCAGGCAGCCAGCACCGTCCTGCGTGTAGCGCCAGGGGCCCGCCACCCAGGTCGTGGATGGGCATGCGGCGGGGGTGGTCGCCGGGATGCCTACGCGCGGCACCGGGCCGCCGCAGGGGGCTTGGTTCGGGCCGCCGCAGGGCATATCAGCGCTTTCCGGTGGCCGCGTAACGCTGGGCCGAACTCAGGGAACCTGGTTTGGCTTGCTGCGTCGGGGGCGGCGGGGGTGGCGGAGGAACTGGGGGGCGGGCGCCGCCGCAGTTGCAGCCGGCCATCGGACGATCATGTTTCATTGCGCGCTCCTATAGGTCCACCGCCCACCGTGACAAACCGAGGGGCGCATCCCCGGCACGGTGGGTCGGTGGCTGGCTACCGTGCGATGAAGCCGGGCGTGGCTGTCATGCGCGCGGTTGTGTTTCCACTCCACCCAAGAATGCGCCGGGTGGTGAGTCTCGTAAGCATAGCGTCATAGCGCCGGCCGTGGGGCTCGGCTGCGGCCGGGGCCAAGTCCATCAGTGCCCGGTGTGCTGCAGCGGCCACCAGCGCATCCTGCATCTCTTGGTCGTCAAAGTTGCCGGGGATCGTGTCACCGGCCGTGAGCCCCGTTGGAATCACCGTGAAGATGAGCGTCATGCCCGCCACCACATCGGCGGTCGGCGTCGGGGACACCGTGACCGTGTGGTGCTCCCGGTTCCAGGCCACGTAGTGGGGCTGCCCCACCTGGGCCGGCAGGTGCGGGCGCTCGGGCCGAATCTCGTACCCCTCGGGTGCTTGCTCCAGCTGTCCCCACCGCAGGCGCTCGCCAGGGCACTCGTCCAGCAGGTAGTCGGCCACCGACTCCTGCAGGTCGATGGTGATGCTGCGCTGCATCAAGCGCAGGTCCGTGAACAGTTGCGCGACAGCGGTGCTCAGGTCGTAGACCAGCATGTTCTCGGGGGCGTCAGGCACCACCGCGCGCACAGCGCGGGCCACTCGGGGCAGCAGGTCACTGAGCTTCACGTGCCACCTCCGCGTCGGCTTGCTTCGTGGCGCCCATCAGTGCGACAAACCGTTTCATGTGGTCGCCCGATGCGGCCAGGGCCGCAGCGCTTTCCACCTGCCCCGCCAGTGCTGCCGCCTGGACGTAGGAGCGCAGTGCCCCGATGTACGGGTACGTGTCCACGCAACTGGTCAAAGTCCAGGCGTCCGGGGCCACCCCGTGCATCAGCACCCGCAGGGCGTAGCTGTCCGCCGTAGGGATGGCCGGCTGCACCTGCACGATCGTATCCGAGCCTTTGAGGCGTTGGACGGTGAACGTGGTGGGCGCCCAGGCCGGTGTGGGCGGGACCTCTGCGGGCCATAGCGCCGCCCAGTCCCGCTTGGTGTTGGTCGATGTGTCCAGGGACTGCAGCATCTTGCCGCCCGAAAGCACACCCAGCACGCGCACAAGCACCGCGCCGTATGCGCTCAGGTCGTGGATCTCACCCGCCCCCACCGGCACGTCCAGCACTGCGGCGAACTCCTTGCGCCGGTAGACCCGGCTGATGAGCTGCCGGCCTTCGTGCGCCTGCGTGCGCAGGTAGTCAATCGACCACGCCTCGTGGGACAGCGGCCCGCCGTTGTCCGGGGCATCGCCCAGGTCATGGGCGATCGACAGCAGCCACTCGGCGAGGGTCATGACATCAGCCCTTCGGCAGCGCCGACAAGGTGAACGCAGAGGCCGCCCGGGCCGCCGCCGACGGCGCCGCATCGGGCTGCGGGACCACCGGGGCCGCTTCATCAGGGATGGGCAGCACCCCGGCGAAGGGGTCCGCCAGGGGTGCGGCTGGGGCCACCACTGCGGCGGGCGCGGGGGCAGGGGCAACCTGCGCGCCGTGCAGCCGCTCGTAGCGGGCCTTGCGCTGTTGCTCCAGCATCGAATCGGGGAGCACCATCTGCTCCACCACCGATGCTTGCTCCGGGGCCGACAGGCGCGAGAGCATGTTGCGGGAGACCGTGACCGCAGCACCTTTGCGCAGGGCATGCAGTTCGTCCTGCGTGGGCTCGTATTCCTTGTAGATGGTGTCCCCCAGGGGCAGCATCAGCGGGCTGGCCAGCTCCACGCGGCCTGAGGTCATATTGACCAGCCAGCGCTCATGGGCGCTGATGGTGCGGGGGATGGCCTCGATCAGCCGCTTGGCGTCGGCCGACTGTGCAAGCGCCGCCGCGCCTTCGCGCTGCAGCATGAATTGGGTTGTTCCGGTGTTGAGTGACATGGTGAAAATGCGCCTTTCAGCCCAATGGCGGGCGCGGACAGCCTACCATAATCTACGGGTATGGGCAAGAAAAAGGGCTCCCGAAGGAGCCCTCTGCCTCAGCGCCGTGGCGCTCAGTTGCTGCCGAAGTCGAACCCGTCCACCTTGGCCACCAGCGTGATGCTGCCGGTCCAGGTGCACACGGTGCCGACGGTCGGGCCGGCGTTGAACTCAACGCCGATCTCGATCACGTCCGCGCCGGACCAGGCGCCGCCGTTGGCCGCATCGACCACATACAGCTCGTCGAGCGCAGCGGTCATGACGTTGCCGGCCGCAGCAGCTGGCAGCGTGACGGCTGCGCCGACGACACCGGTTTGCTGGTTGACCCGCTGGGCGAACACATCAAAGTTGGCCCCAGCGCCGTTGCCCGGCACCAGGATCATGTTGATGGCCGTCAGCAGGTGGCGCGGCGGGACACGGATCAACGCGATCTTTTTGTCGATCACGTTGGCCGTCTGCAGCGCCGGGGTGCTGGCCAAGCCGCACAGAACACACTCGATGTTGGCCTCGGTGCTGGGCGACAGTTGCGCCGCCAGCGTGAAGCGTTGATCGCGCATGTGCGTGGCGACACGGTTGGGCGCCGGGTAGACGCCGGGGAAGGGGCCGCAGTTGCAGCCCCCGCCGATGCTTGCGGGCGAAACCGGCCCGCCGCGGAACAGATTGATGTCAGCCATCGTGGCCTCCGTCTGGTGGTGGGGTTAGAACGACACCCAAGCGATGATCACACGCTCGGGGTGCAAGACCTTGCCACCAGACACCAGGAGCATCTGGTAGAAGCGCTCGAAGTCCTGCGCCTCGTAGACCCGGTTGGTCACGATGTCCGACGCAAAAATCTGCGCAGACTCGTGGAACAGGATCAGCGGCACGGCGTTGGCGCCGTTCGGACGGCTCATCTCCATGTTCAGCCACCAGCGGAACCCGTAGGGACCACCAGTGCCCATGGGCAGGTTGCCGTTCATGTTGTTGCACACCAGCTCCGAGCACGCACCCAGATCCAGCTTGTTGGCCAGGGCGGTGTTGTAGAGCGCGGTGTTCAGCTGGGTCGGGATGACCAGGTGCCAGCCCTCGCCCTTGCCGAAACACTTGGTTTCGATGGCCACTGCCTGCAGGCGAGCCAGGAAGGGCAGGATGTTGGCGGCCGTGGCCAGGGACACCGGCGCGGCCGACGTACCCAGGTTGTGGGCCGAGGTGATCATGCCGGCCTGCGGGCCTTGGTTCTTGACGTGCGCTTCGGCGATGAAGCGCGAGAGCGTGCGGGCGTTCAGCGTCTCGCCGTACTTGGCGATACGCTTGCTCTGCCACTCGGCCATGAACTTGTCGAACATCTCCGGCTTGCGCAGGATGTCCAGGTCTGCCAGCTTGTCTTGGCCGTATTCGGCAAAGTTCATCTGCGCGCAGACTTCATAGGCGCTGGGCTCGTCAGAGACCAGGGGCTGGTTCTTCTCGTAGGTACGGAAGGCAGGTGGCTCATCCGACACCGTGAACTTGACCACCTGATGGCGCATCAGGATGTCTTCGGCGTCAGACATGACCCACGAGGGCCAGGAGGCGTCCTCGTAGCACTTGAGGCTCAACACCTCGTTCCAGTACCCGACACGGGCCAGGATGCCGGCTTCCAATTGGCCGTATCCCGATGCGGCGACAAAGCCGGACATAGCGGTTCCTTTCAGTGAACAGCGGCAGCGGGTGTGCTGCGGATAACCTGCTCCGCCAGCGCCAGCTGCGCAGCAAACTCTTCACGCGAGATTTGCCGGGTCTGCAGCTTGCGCCGCAGCTCCTTCAGATCAGGCATGGCGGGAGGTTGCTGCGAGGCCGTTGTGGGCAGCGCAGATGGGGAGGCCGCTGATGGGACATCCACCGGCAGCGTGTCTTGGGCCGCAGGCGCGAGGCCGCGGCGGTATTGCTCAAGGATGTGCGTGACGCCTTCGACGTTGTGCCCGGCCACATGGCGGTTGAACACCTCGGCGTAGGTCACCCCCATGAACGGCACTTCCTGGGACAGGAACTCTTTGAACCCGACGCTCGGCACGATGTCCTTGGCCGACGGCATGCGGGTCAGCACCTGGGCTTCAAAGGCGGCCTTGCGCTGCCGGTCCAGGGACTGACGCACATCGGTCACGTCCCGCGTGAAGTCCTGTCGCAGCGGGTCAACCGCCTCGCGCAGGCGCTCGCTGACCAGCTGCGTGGCGCGGTCATCGACCAATCGCTGGATCAACGGCTCAAAACCGTTCCAGAGAGCGCGGGCCTGGGTGAAGTCCACCTCGGTGTTCTGCCAGGCTTCCTGGGTCAGCGTGGGGCGCTGGAGCGCCGCCAGCTGTGCCCGGGCTTCCGCCAGCTGGCGCTGCATCTCAGCCACGGCCGGGTCAGGCTGCGCGGGGGTGGGTGCGGCTGGTGCGGCCGGTGCTGGGGTAGGAGCCGCCGCCAACGTGGCGCGCAACTCTTCCAACTCACGGGCCATTGCCGCCGCACGTGCGGCCTCTTGGCGCAGGTGCGCCAAGTCCATGGGGTCAACAGCGGGCGCCGCAGGAGGCGCGGCTGGGGGTTGTGCGGGTGCAGGCGCAGCAGGGGTAGGTGCTGGCGCCGCGGCCACCACCGGGGTCGCCGGGAGTGGGGTAACCACAGGCGGGGTAGCCGTGGGGTGCGTAGGCTGCGTTGGGGTTGCGGCCGTCACCACGGGCGGCTCGATGGGCGCCGGAGGTGCCGCAGGGGCGCCCGTGGTGGGGGGTTGGATGCCTGCGGCCTGAGCCGCAGCCGCTACCCGCGCTCGGCGGGCTTGGATGCCAGAAGGAAGTGCCATGATGCTATGCGCCAGCAGTCAGTGCATTGAGGATTTCCGCGTGCAACTGCGCCTGGGCTTGCAGGCCCGGGACCAGTTCAAGTGCAGCGGTGCGAAGATTCACGTCAGCAGCCTTGAGGCCTTCTTCGTGATAGGTCCGCAGCAGGGTGAGCGCTGTCAGCGGCATGCTGCGAACAGCCGCCGCCAACAGTTCGTCCCTGCGCAAGACGTTCACTTGGCCTTGCCGCCCGATTTGTAAGACCCCATGCTGGGGTAGGCCACACCTTTGGTGTGCGAACAGGTGCGCTGGCCGCCCATGTCGCCGCCCTTGTAGGGCTTCGGCTTGTCCATGGGGGTCTGCGTGTTTTGCTTCGGAAGGGCTTTGAGCATGGCGGCCTCTATGCGAGGTTGTACCCGTACAACAGGTAATGTCCTACAGCATAGCACATGCTTGCGCAAAGTGAGCAAGCGCTAACACTTATCGCTGCAGCGCCTTCTTGATGACGGCCGCCTCGGCTGCCCGTCGGGCCACAAGCCCAGGCAGAACCCGGCCCCCGCCCCGCACCCAGCGCGCCAGCTCGACCGGCACCGCGTCCCAGTTCTCTGCCCGCACCCTGCGCGCGAGGGTGGACGCACGGAACGCAGCAACGCCCAGGTTGAAGCAGAAGTCCCCCAAGGCGCCCAGCACCTCGGGCGGGTGCTCCCGCAGGTTGGGGCACACCGACAGCGCGCCGTTGACATACACCGGCACCGCGGCCAGCAGGCGCCGCTCGGCTTCGTCCACCGTGATCGGTGGATCTTCTTTGCGGCACAGGATGCCGTAGCCCTGGGTCCAGTACCCGGCCGGGCAGATGTAGGGGTAGATCAACCCATCGCGGCGGCGCTCATGCAAGCCCTCGAAGGGCTTGCAGAGTTCGACGGTGGTCTTGGAGGCTTCAAGTATCACGGCCGCCCGCCGAAGCTGCGCAAGGCTCGGTCCACAAACCAGAACCCGATGATGCTGCCGACGACACCCCGGTCAAAGTCGGTAAGCAAGATGGGGGCCAGGTCGGCCAGCCGCATTTTTTCTTGCAGGCCCACGAAGATCAGCACCGCCTTGTGGCCGGTGTATAGGCCAATGCACCACCAGTAGGTCAGCACCGGGCGCACGCTCTGGCTGAGCCAGTCCAGCAACGGAAGGCCGCTGGACGCCTTGGGCGTAGCCTCCGCCTTCAGCGCTTCGGAGAGGGCGCTGGCCCAACTGGTATCCACCGCCTGCGCCGTCACCGCCGCAATCTCGCGGTCTTTGTTCTGGCCTCGGGCATTCTCCAGGGCGATCTCCCGATCGACCCGCTCCAGCTCATGCCGGTGGTCTTGCCGGTTCTTGAAGAGGTCCAGCAGGACGGGGGCGAGGCGCATGACGCCCCCGCCGATCAAGGAAAGGAGTTCAAACATGCCCATCCCCGAAGTGTCCCACACAACCCGTCAACCACCCAAGAAGGAATAGCGCGGCCCCCAGCACCAGCAAGCGCCAGCCGTGGCAGCACTCGCACGTTGTGCCGTAGGTGAAGAAGCGCTGCGCCTTCAGGCCCAGCCTGCGCGGCCACGGGTCCGTGATGACGATGTACTTCCACATCTCCTGGGTGGCGGGGTGGGGCGCGGGGCCACCCGGCATCGTGGCGAGTTTGGCGTCATAGTCGATCAACCAGGCCACCTGCCCCGGCGTGTAGTCCGCAGGATCACGAAACTCGGGTGCTTGCGTGGGGCCCGGCAGGCCGAAGGCTCGCCACTTCTTCCAAACCCCCACGATCCACTCTTTGAGGGGGTGCGGTGCGGCGCCGAACTCCACGTCATCCGTGTATGCGTAGCGCAACTCACACAGCCGACCGATCAGGGCCAGCAACCAGTCAACGGCCCTTTGCATTCTTGGTCCCCTTGAAGTGCACAAACGATACCGGCAGGTGGTGCGTGTAAGCGCCCGTGACCGGGTTGCGGTACCGGCGCTCCTGGCGGACCCGGACTTCAAAGCGGCCGAAGTTGCGCAGCACCACGGTGTCGCCCGGGACCACCAAGGCCTGCTGGATCTGGTCCAGCACGGCGTTGAGTTGATCCATGGACAGCGGCGTACCGCTGAGGTGCACGCGGTGGAGCAATTCGCGGCGGGTGACGACCCGCGCGGTGGGTGCAAAGGACATATAACCTCCGAAGGATGCGGAGGTTATAGCTTACGTTGGATCGGTAGCCCGGTCAAGGCCAGTGAGTCGCGCCAGTTGCGCGGCCAGTTGTGCGTTCTCGGTGCGCAGGGCGTGCACTTCGTTCTGCAGGCTCTCGACCCGCTCCAGCAGTTCGGTGTTCTGTTTGTTGGTTCGCGCCAGTTCGGCGCGCAGGGCCTCAAGAATGTCCAACTCCGCCTGGGTGCGTGCGCCATCACGCTGCGTGTCACGGAATTTGTCCAGGAGCTTGAAAGCCCCAAGGATTGAAACAATGGCCGCCGCCACCCCCGCAGGTAGCCAGTCGTACAGTTCCTTGGAAGATGGGTCAGCCATACACGTCCCTGATGGATAGACGCACATTGTCGTCATATACGCCCCCGTATGTTTGGTATGTGTGTGCTTACGTTACAAATTGCGCCCCCTATATGGGGGGTCAAGACAACTGAGTGCAACCGGCAGGCGGGGTTCCCGGCACGATGGTGGCGCTGCTGAGGGCCGCAGCGGCGGGCAACCCTGCGATGGGGTACAGCGCATCGGTGCCGCTGCCGCTGATGCTGACGCCACCGGTACCCGCTGCCGGATCGGCCGCAGGATTGTTGTTCCAGTTGCCTGTCGATAGCCTGACCCAGATCAAGCGGTTCGTCGCGTCAAACACGCACTCATACTCACCATTGGTGGTATTGATGTTCGTGGTCATCGCGGTGTTGACGCCGGTCTGCAGGTTCGTACCCGCCCAGGCGAAGCGTTGCGTCCCGATCGTGCCACCTGTCAGGCTGTTGCTGCCGCCCACCACCGAGGTGCCCACACCGAACGTGCGCGAGGCGCCGGTGGCCCCGTCATACCGGACCCGGAAGTACCACTTGCCGCTGGTCTTGCCGACGGCCAGGGGGCCCCGGGTAAAGCGTGAGCTGCTGGTGCTGGCCGTCGTGCTGACGGTGGTGTTGGCGTTACTGTAGGCGAGCTGCGCCGGGTCACCGGCCGGCAAGGTGGCGTCCCAGGTCGTTGTGGTGGCTGCCGCGCCGACGATGGCTGCCGCCGACGTTTGTTCCACGCTGCCCGCAACGTTGGTGGCGCTCTCCAGCACCGTGACCGACTTGCCTATGTCGCCCGTGACGAAGACGTAGCCGCTGGGGAGCGCGTCACCATCCATGTAGTACGCGCTGGCGATGAGTGGTACTGGCGTGCCGGAGTATGTGCCGGCCGTGTGGGATGGCGTCCCGCCGACAGTGAGCGCCGCCATAACTGGAGCGGTCAGGGCAACCGGCGCGATGGCCGAGCTTACCCCCTTGGTGGCCACGTAGGGCTCGGACAGCACAAAGGTGAAAGACTCCCCGGGCCGCACGGAGAACGTCACGTCAAAGTTGATCGACGTTACCGAGGCCGCTAACGGTGTAGTGTATGTGCGCCAGTACAGAGGGCCGGTGCTCTCGGGGAATGGGTAGTTGAGGCCAGCAATCAGACTGTTTGGCCAACTGCCACCCTCGACCGTCATGCCTGCATAGGCGATGCCGGTGGTGTTGGATGCGGGCAGCCCCACCCGCAGCCACGCGTCCAAAATCGTGCCCGCAGCCTGGCTGGTGGTGATGACCCGCCGCAGGCGGAACACCGCGTTGGCGGTCGCCCCTGCGGGGTTGTCCATCACCAACTGCATGGCCGGCTGGCCGCTCTGTGTGGTCTGGCTGCCAACCAGGGTACCGGTGCCACTGACGCGTGTGGCGGTCCACGCCCCGGGGAAGGAGCCGGAGATACCGCTGGCCGACTGCGCCGCCCACGATCCGAAGTCGGGGCTGTAGATGATGTTGGCGCCGGGGGTCTGTGACAACGGGGTCCCCTCGGCAACCAGGGAGTTGACCAGCGCGGCACCGGCCACGCCAATCAGCTCGTGCTGGGACGAAGGCAGGTGCGTGTTGTCCGTGCCGTTGGAGTTGGTGAACAAGCCAGGGTTGACATTCAACACCCGATCCACGTTGCCTGGGGTATTGATCCAGGCATTCAGGGCCGTGATGCGGGTGGTGTTGCCTCCGTCCTTGTTGAACATGCAGGTGTTGGCCCACACCTGGGCACCAGCCGCACGCACCTGAGACACCCAGTTGGCCAGCTCTGTTGTGGCGGCATAGCCTGAGGTCTGCCCCGGTTCCGAGTTCGTCCCGATCATGAACCAGACGATCTTGGGCCCCGGGTAGAGCGCCAAGCTGGCCAGCAGATCGGGCAGCCGGGCAGTCATGGAGTTGTCGCCACCGGCAATCGTGGCGCCCCCTCGGGCCAAGTGCGCGCCGGGTGGCAGCCAGAGCCTGAAGCCGCTGTACTGCAAGACGCGCTTGGACCAGTTCATGGTGTTGAAGCCGAAAGCCGTGTTGCTATCGCCCTCAAACCAAATGGGCGTGCCTGCGGCCAGCAACCCCGGAGTACCGGTGAGCCGTGACGCGAACATTGCCGCGATAGCCGCCCTCATGTCGTGGCCCCGATGACGCGGTAGGTGTTGGTCGCCACGCGCACCAGCTGGCAGAAGTTGTATCCCTTGCCTGATTGGCGGTCCTGGGCGATAGTGACCCCAGCGCCCTGGACCCAGGTGCAGGGGCCTTCGACCATGCAGGTCAGGAATGTGGCCTCCAGATCGGGCGGAACCGTCAGTGCTCGCGATGTGCCGCCCGTGTTGAGCACGTCATTGGCGTCCGTGACAGCAATCGCTCGATCAGCTGTAACGGCCAGTAGCTCGCCTACCGGCGCCCGTGCCGCCAGGGCATTGGCGAGTGGGGTGTTCTCGGTGGGGAGCGGGGCCGTGGTGCGATCCAGCAGATCGGTCCAACTGACCGGCCCGGCGCCGCCGCCCGATCCGGTGGCCCAGGCCGCGCCGGTAGAGTAGTAGAGGCTGCTGCCAACAAGCGCCAGGGCATCCACGTTCTCACCGGGGGGCGCATAGGTGGTGAGGCTTTGGGTGGTGGCAAAGGTCCCCAGGAAGCGCATGGTGCGCGGCGGGGTGGCCACCACCGTGGTACCCGCCGCCAGCGTCTGCAGCGCCGTGTTCACGAAGTCCTGCGTGACCGTGCAATCAGCGGTGACCGTATCCCGGATGAACCCCGCAGTCAGCGCATTGGAGCCCGGCGTGCGGAAGAAGGCTTGCGTCAGCCTTACCGTCGGCTCACAGAGGGCGATCGTTGGGTTGGGGGTGTCGTTCATCGTTGTGTTCCTGCCCAGTAGGCTCCAGCAGCAATTCGCATGTGTCGGGGTGATGTGCGTCCGCGGCGTGTGCGCAGTTCATGGCCGGTCTGCAACTCAAACCAGGTGCGCGCAAAGCTGCTGCACACCGGTCGTTCTGGGTCGCCCAGGTCGCGCATCAACACGAAGCCGACAATCTCCAGCCAGTCGTACTGCCAATTCTCTTCGACCGCCTGCTGCAGGTAAAGCGCTGCGCGCTCCGCGTGGGCTGGCGAGGCAGGCGGCACCTCAATCACGTCCACCACCCGCCGCTTGGCCAGCCATTCGTCGCCGTCCCAGCGCTTGACGCCGTGCCACAGCGTGGTGTCAACGACCGTGGCGCCCAGGGAGATGCCCACGTGGCCCGCATCATCGCCCGTGCCGGCACGAATCCACTTATCCGTCCAGTCGTTGCGGGTAAAGATGAGGGCGGTCACGGCGCATCCCCATAGCCGGCCGGCCACTGGATGGCGCTCATGTCGGTCAGCGTGCCGGCTTCGTAGGCTTCGATTGCCGCTTTCGCCGCGTCGTGAATCGCGGCCTCGTTCGCCATCGCGCCTTGCAGCAAGGCCAGCAGAATGCCCACTGTCAGCGGCATCGTGCCGCCCGACATCAGATCCCAGGTAGCCGGCTGCGTGGTGCCCGGCTTGTTGATCGGCGTGGCCAGATTGCCACCCTGGATCAGGGCCAGCAGTGCTGCGGCAAACAGGCCGCTGTGGTGCGTCCGGCTGTGCGAATCGCTGTGGAACCAGAATGTCTGCCCGTTCACGGTCGCTGGGAATCCGCCCGAGAGCTGCCGGCGCTTGCGCTCCCACTTGATCCACGTCACGCCCGTCGGCAGCAGCGGGCCGGGCTCGCCCAGCAGGTTCTGCAGCGCCGGGCCCACCCACAGGTGATCGTGCAGATCGTCCAGCAGTTCGTCCCACTCGGCATCGCTGACCATGCCGGCGTTCGTGACCCACACATGCACGAAGCATCCCGACAGGGCCACGCCGCTGATGCTGCGTTGGCCCATCCAATCCAGGCCCAGGCCATCACGCGGCAGCGGGCGGCCCTGCGGGTCAGGGTTGCTCACCACCACGCCATGCAGCGCGAGCAAGCCTTCCAGCTCTGCCTCGCTGCCTGCGTGGGCGATCAGTTCGCGGGTGTAGGTTGGCATGGTTGCTCCCTAGTGCAGGAAATAGATCAAGGCGAGCAGGAGCCACGCCCAGATCGGCGTGCGCAGCGCCACGGCCAGCGGAACTACCACAGGCAGCATCAGCAGGCCAAGCAACCCACCGATGCGAGTTGCGGCTCTGTCCCACGCGCCGCCAAGGCCTTCAAACCTCGCGGGCATGATTGGTTGGTCTTCGTGCATGGTGTCCCCTTATGCGGTGAGGGCTTGCATCTCTGCGACGGACATCGCGCGGCCAGGGAATGCGCGGGCCGTACGGACATAGGCATTCATCCAGCCAGAGACTGGAGAGTGGAGCAGGCGTAGATTTGGCAACTGCGCCGCCCCAAGCGCCAATGCGAAGCTCGCTGACGGGCCTCCGTTCAGCACGGCACGAATAGCAGACCCCGTGTTGACGATGACAGCCTTATTTATGGCCCCCGGGTTAACGGTATTTGTCGGGATGGCGCCGCCCGCTGTCGAACCGTCAGAACAGAAAACATCTAAACGCCCGTCCCCCAACAACTTCGCGTCGATTCGGGAGAAATAATCATCACGGCCAAGGTAAATTACCCGAGCGTCGGCGATAACCGTCGAAGGCTGGAACCATTCGACGTAGATCGTGAAGGTGTTGCGGCTCGCACCCAGCGCAGCATCCAGCGCCGCCCCACTCAGGAACCAGTCATCCGCCACCCGCACCGCGCTGCCCGTGCCGGGGTTGGGGATGCGGCTGGTGGCGACGGAGCCGGTTTCGAGTTGGGCAGCATCAAAGAACGCGCCACTTACGCCGTCTCCAGCCCAAGAACGCACGCCATTGGCATTTGAAACACCAAACCGGGCATTGTTAGTAGCCGCGGCCGAAGTAAACGTCATCGAACAGAGATACCACCCGTTGCCGACGTTCTGAATTCTGGATGTCGCGTTGTTTACCGTCCCGGTTGTTCCGGTCGCAAGATTAAACCAAGCCTGCTTATCAGATACTCCGTCAAAAAACTGGAGGTAAACAAACGACAATTCACCGGCTTTTGCCAAAACGCTTTGCGTGTAGGTCTGCGCAGTGACGCTAACGATACGGCCGGCCTCTTGCGGGCCAAAGTTTGCTGAGGATACGTATTTTGCTGCTGTCGATCCGGCTGGGCTTGTCGCTGCGTTTTGGACTTTTCCGAAACCGGAAACAGCAGCGACCCAATCGGCAGAAGCCATATTGGTGCTTGGGCCAAGCAGATTCGTCCCCTGCCCCTCCACCAGCAGCCCCAGCGCTGCCAGCGTGACTGGATCGTGCGTCGGGCGGGGGAGGAATACCTGCGCCCCAGCAGTCGCTACATAGGCAAGAGCCGTAGAGCCCGCGTTTGTCTGGCCCTCAAGCACAGAGCCCGAAACCGTGTGCACAACGCTTGTCGTCGTGGCGGTAAAGGTCAGCGAGACACGCGATGCGCCCGTGCCGTTCAGCGTGCCGGATGCGCCGCCGCTCAGAGTCACAGAACCCGTGCCGGAGAATGACAGCGTGTAGGTCAGGCCAACAACAGTCGTCAGCGTCTGCGTGCTTAGCGTCGCGCTGTTCAGCAGCAGGTTATGTGCCCCATAGCCAACAGCCCCCGCCGCATCAATGCGCGTACCCAGCCCCGCACGGCGCAGCGTGTCCCACGGGGCTGGCAGGCTCGCGCCGGTGAAGTCGTAGTAGGTGCCGGGGAGGCGCCGTACTGCGTTGGCTATGGCAGTGCGGCGGGTGGCGCGGAGTCTCACAGCAGCTCCGTGACTTCCAGCGTGCCGTCCGTGGTGCCTGCTCGGATCACCGCGATGTTGGCGTTGGCCGGTACATCCATGTCCAGGCGCTCGCCGGTGGCGATGTAGTGGGATGTGGACGAGGCTGTCTGCGCCGAGGCGCCGATGCTGTAGCGGATGTCCGCGTTGCGCGCGAAGATGCTGATGCGGCGGCAGCTGGCCGTCAGCGCCGTGTTGGCTGAAGCCGCTCCTGCGGCCAACTGACGGGCAAGCCCCACCACCGCCAGCGTATCTACCGGCAGCAGCCCCGCGATGGCCTGGGCGGGGATGCGTGCCAGCAGCGTGGTCCAGTTGGCCAGCGAGTTGGAAGCGTGAATGATGAGCCGCTTGACCCCCGGGATGAGTCCATAGGTTCCTGACCCGTCAGCGTTGGCCGCTGCGTCCGCGGGGGCCCCGAGGTCCGTGTCGATGTTGGATAGCGCCACCACACCCGGGCCGTCGCTGGCCAGCGTGACCCGTTGCGTGTTGGCATCCACCGCGCCCGACCCGCGGGTGACGTTGGGTGCCGTGGGTTGCGTGACCCCTGAACCGTCCACCGGTACCCGGCCGCTGACCAGCGCCGGTACCCGTGCCAGCAACGTGGTCCAGTTGCTCAGTACGGCGGCCATGTTGAGCAAGGCCCGCTTGGCCGCAGCCAGCAGGGTGTAGTTGCCTGTGCCGTCGGCCGGCGCTGCCGTGTCCGTGGTCGCCCCCAGCGGCACCGCCGCACCGTTGGCGATGGTGACAGCACCGCCGCCACCCCCACCGCCCGAGGCGCCCAGCGCCGAGACATAGGGCACATCCACCAGCGGCTGTAGCGAGCCGTAGGCCACCAGCGAGGCGTCCAGGTGCTGCACCGTCTGTGTGCAGTCAGCCGCTACGGTGACCCGGATGAAGCCGGGCACCGGCACATGCGCGCCGGCCGGGCGGAAGAACACCGGGGTGTCCGTGGTCACCGGGGTGCAGATGGGCGGAACAGGCGTGATGCCGCAACCGTTACAAGTAGCCATACGTCCTCACTATGTCGCGGGGCTCATGCCCCCACCCTGTACAGGTACAGGGGGTGTTGATCCGAATTGTGCCGTGACCGCGCGATCCACGGCCCCGGTTGTACCACCGCCAGGTTGCAGTTCCGGGTAGGCGGTGATGTCCACCCCCAACCCTTCGGCCGCAGCACCCACGATGTCTGTCACGAGTTGTGGCGGCAGCGGATTGCCGCCCATCTGCGACAACTGCGCCAGGGCCGGCGCGGCCTGCAAAGCCTCCACCGCCGCCTGCTTCTTCAGCTCCCGGTCCAGCAAGCCCGCCGTGCCACGCGCCTTCGTCTTGGCGTCCAGCGTGCTGAACCGGCCCGACTTGCCTTCCATCATGTTGAGGCGGTACAGGGCCTCGCCGATGGGTTCCAGCGCTTGGTTGTCGATGTTGCTCAGAAGCAACTTGACAGTCTTGATGGCGCTGCCCAGCAACTGGCTCATGCCTGCATGAGAGCGTCCCGCCGTGGCGTAGTCCAGCCCGCCGCTGGCGATGGATGGCACACCCACGCGCCTGTCCATCCTGCGGCCAAGGTCTTCCAGCAGGCTCTGGAACTGCGCGACGTAGTTGGGCGTGTTGTGGTACCGGATGGCGTTGGAGCCGCCCGCAGTGCGCGACATGTCCGGGTCCACGAAGTGGAACTGCTGGTTCAGCACGCTCTCCGGCGTGGCGCCACTGGTCAAGTGCGCCTTGAGCCGCGACACGTCGGCCTCGCCCCGGGCGCCGCTGGAGTAGCTGGCGTTGCGCAGCATGGCCCAGAACCCCGCGTAGGCCGCCACCTGCAGGTCAGCCCCCAGGTTGGCCAGCCCGCGCCCGCAGAAGTGGTCATGGCTGGGCCGGAAGCTCACCACATGGTAGGGCCGCTTGCCGCCCATGGCCACCGTCGGCAGGCGGGCCTGCAGCACGTGGTCACCAACCAGGGTCACCGATGCCTCCACGAACTCCGTGCGGCCGATGCCGGCCCCGATGCCGTACTGCTGCAGCTCCCGGCCGCTGAAGATGCCGTGCAGGTGCAGCCTGTCGATGGTCTGGTCAGCCGACCAGCCCAGCTGCGCCGCAGTGGTCTTGTCCGGGTTGCGTTGCAGCCAGTCCACCGGCGAGCGCATGGTGTACTCTTCCAGCGCGTTGACCACCGCGTCAGCGTTCCAGCCCGGCAGCTTGGCCATGGCCATCAGCACGTCCTTGCGGGTGGGGATGATCTCCGCGATGAAGCCCCCGTTGTGAGGGTTGGTGCAGTCCGGCGCCCAGTACAGGTTCCAGGGGTTCACCCGGCGCACGCCGATCGTGCGCCGCGGCTGCATGCTCCAGGCGTTGCGCTGCCACACCGGCTGCATCTGCATCTCGATCGACGGCGCTTTGAGCACCGCGTAGGGCATGTAGCTGAAGTCGTTGATGAAGGCCGCGAACTCCTGCCGGAACCCCGCCTCAATGAGCTGGTCATGGATCAGCCGTTCCATGTCCTTGGCCCCGGCCGCAGCCATCTCAGCCTGCTTGACCAGGGCGGCGCCCTTCATGCTGCGGGCCGTGTCGGCCAGCCACAGCGCGATCTCCTGCCGCACCTCGGCGGGCATGGCGGCCAGCGCCGCGTCGCTCAGGTCCGGGTAGCCGGCCGTGCGCATGCGTGCCTTGAGGGCATCCTTGATCTGCCGCGCCACATCCTCCATGGCGCTTTCGCTCAGCTCGGGCAGCGGGGTGGGGTTGACCGTCAGCAGGCTGTCCATGTTGGACAGCACCACGTCGCGCAGCCACGCCTCGGCGATCAGCGCCCGGTCCTCGATCATGTTGATCTTGACCCCGGCCACGTCCTCCGCCAGCTTGGCCTGCTGCGGCGACAACACCCCATGGTACATGCGCCGTGCTTCCTCCATCAGGCTGGCGGCGGACTTCTCGCCCGGCGCCGAGGCCAGCTGCGAGCGCCACAGCGCCGCCGTGCGGTAGCGGTCCTGGCAAATCTGCACCAGCTCCGACGCGGGTGGCCGCACCGCTTTGGCGGGTGCCTTCTGTTCCGCCCGCGGCGGCTTGGGGTACGACTGAACGACGGCCATGCGCCATCGTACCCCACCGAGCGGAGTTAGTGCGTACTAACGAAATGGGGTTGTTATGCTGCTAGCGGCTAACCTTGTGGCCAGGGTGAGATCGGCACCGTCTGGCCGGCCAGCGCGTGCGTGCAGTCACTCAGCATCTGCATCTGGCCGTCCACCACGAACGAATGGCAGACGGCTGGCGGTGCACCGTCGCGGCCGGCGTCTGGGCCTGGATAGGTCACGAGAACGCTGGGCGCGAACGTCGGCCGCTCGGCGTTTCCGTTCCACGTCCAGCGAGGCCCAGGGCCATCGCCATGCTTGATGGCGTGCGATCGGTCACACCCAGGGCACCACCACGTCAGCGTATTGTCCTGCCCGTTGCGCAAGATGGGTGAAAGCAGACCCATCACGATCCCTCCGGCAGCCATAAACCCGTGCGCGCGTTCTCTTCCATGCTTCGCGGCGCCGCGCTGGCCAGGATGAAATCTGGCATGTCGTCTATCCACACCTGAACGCTCAGGCCGCGCGCCTCCATGTACGGGCGCTTGGCCTTGCGGTCGGTGTAGTGCACGCGATCAACTATGCAACCCAGCCGCACGGGCTCGCTTTCCGTGCGCAGGGTCACAAGGTGGACCTCGTGGTTGCGGCTGCGGGCAACGTCCACAAAGTGGTTCCATAACCCGGGGTCTGCAGTGTAGGTGCCGTCATAGTCAAGCGCGATCAGCATCGTTTCTTCTCCGTCATGCGTCCTCCGGTGAGTAGTTTGGCTCTGCCTCACCGAGCCATCAGCGCCCCGGTGCGCTCACTCTTGCCCAGCGTGGAGCCGCTGCTGGTGCCGGCCATGATCCCCACGCACAGGTACTGCAGGCCTTCAGCTGGGTGCGAGTGCTTGTTCTTGACCACCTCCGTGGTGGGCACGCCCTGGCTGTTGGTCTTGAACTGGTAGCCCCCGCGCAGGGCCGCCCGCAGGCGGGGCAGGCGCGGGCTGATGACCAGCGCTCCCGGTCGCATGAGCCAGCGGGTGACGGCATCGCGGCGCATCTTGGGGTCGTTGGTCGCCGCGGGGCGGCCGGTCAAGCCCGCCTCGACCAGCACGTTGAACACCGTGCGCCCGTCGATCTGGCTGCGCATGATGGCGGGGTCCAGGTGGATCTGCGCCTCCATGCCGGCGTAGCGGGACGCCAGCAGCGGCCCGAGTTCCGACTGCACGAACTCCGTGAACGTCATCCCCGCTTTGTCGTCCTCGAAGATGACCTCATCGAGCAGGCGCAGCTGGCCGCCCACCACCTGCCCGATGATGGCCGCGGGGTGCAGGCCGGAGTGGTCCAGCCCGATGTGCAGCGGCAGGTAGTGGATGGGGTCTTGCTCCTGCTTGCCCCAGTGCTTGTTGTCGTCGTAGGCAGGGAAGCATGCCTTGCCGGTGGCCGTGGTGGCCCACTGGTTACACACGAGCTTCTGTACCTCGGCGCGGCTGGTGGCCGTCTCGATCATGTCCGCCCAATACTTGTACCCGCCGTTGACGAAGCGCGCGTAGGTCGCGGCCGGGTTGGGCACGTAGTAGTGGTTGAATTTCTTGATGTAGTCCGCCCCCGGCACGCGCTGCTGCCACACCCGGAACTCCGCTTCGTCCAGCTCCATGAACGCCCCTGGCTGCACCAGCATGAGGGCGCCACGCGGCGGGGCGTCCTCAAAGCCCGTGCGCCAGGCGTCATCGTCAGGCCCAGGGTTCGTGTCCAGCAGGTGCACGCTCTGGTAGGGCGGCACCGGCTCGCCGTCGGGGCCCACCAAGTCCTCTGGCGCGAAGCTGTTGAGCGAGGGGTAGCGGTTGAAGCAGCCGGCCAGGGCCGTGATCAGGCCGAAGGGGTGCTCGATGCACTCGTTCGTGAAGGCCCCGGTCAGCTCCAGCGAGCGGAAGTCCTGGAACGAGTTTTCATCCGGCACCGCCATGAACAGCCATTCGGACTCCACCATGGTGCCGTCTTTGAGCGGCAGCTTGAAGTTGATCACCGGTGGGGTGGACATGCGCAGCTCACCGTAGGGCCCGAGCCAGTCCACCACCGAGTTCAGGATGGTCCGGTTGATGCTGGGGTAGGTCTTGCGGCTGAGCAACCAGCGCGAGCGGCGCACCTTGTCCTTGCCCGGCTTGATGCGGCACGAGCGTGACCACATCTCCATGATGGCGGCCACGGTCTTGGTGCTGGCCCGCGGGCCGCGCAGGTACTTGATGGGTGCGTCACTGCGGTGATACTGTTCGATCACCTTGTCAGCGGCCCGGTAAGTGAGGCTCATTGCTGCGGCAGGGGTGTGTCGCCCGGGATCTCATCGACCCCGCGCACGGTGTCCGTGCTCAAGCACTTGGGGCACTCCAGCGCGGCGCAGCCCATCGGATGCACCGCCACCCACTCGTGCGTGCAGGTCAGGCACTGGGCCTCACTGGCCATCCAGGGCTCCATGCGCGGGCCGTCGCCGAGGACTGTCATGGGGTGGGGGCCTCGGCAGGGGGCTGGGCGGCTGGCGGGGTGGCGTGGGTGCGCCGGCTGTACTCTTCGATCAGGTATGCCGAGATGTATTGCACCGCGTAGGCCATGGCCTCCCAGCCGGGCTTGTCGTCCCCCAGGGACTCAAAGTGGTGCTGGGCCACGTGCACCGCCTCGTGCACCAACTGCGCCACCAGCCACGTGGGGTCTTTGGCCTGCCGCTCCTGCGCATCCTCGCTCACGCAGACGACGCACACCCGCTCATGACTTTGCACCGAGTCGTAGGCCAGCACACACGCCCCGCACTTGGGCCAGTCGGCCGGCTTGGGCGTGACGCCTGACAGGCGCTTCTGCACCCGCAGCATCTCGGCCTGACTCAGGCACAAGATCATCGGCGGCCCGGGGGCCTGGATGTGGCGCGGCAGCCAGCGCGGCTTGCTCACAGCCATTGCAGCACTCGGAACAGCCATTCGTCCAGCGTGGCTAGGAGGGTGGGGATGTGGTGGGTCATTGTGGTGCGTCCGTGATGCTTGGGGTGGGGGGTGGGGTCCGCAGGCGGTTGGCCTGCTTCAGCGAAGGCGCCTTGTCCAGGAACGTGGGCTTGGGCGCCTGGGCCGAAGTATCGAACGTGAAGTCTATCTGCATGCCGCCCATCGTGGCGCGCATGCTCGCACGCGCTGCGGCTGCCGGCGGGGCGTAGCGGCTGTCTTGCAAGCGCAGCACGAGGTCGCGCCGGGCCACCAGGCTCTGCTTGGCGCGCTCCAGCATCTCGTCGGACACCTGCAGGCTGTCGGCAAGGCGAGAGAACGCCGCGGTGGCCACGTCCACACCATCATCCAGGGCCTGCTGCAACTTGGCTTGACGGTCAGTGAACCCATCGGAGTAAGCGCGCACAAACTTCATGAGCGCGTGCACCGGCACGCCGCTGGTCAGCGCGATGTCGAAGAAGTGCTCGCCGCTGCTGAGTTGCATCAGCACGTACTCAAAGAACTCCTTGGCTGCCAGAGCGTGACGCTCCGGCAGCGGGTCGCCCTGAGCCAGCGCATGAAAGGTCTCCTGCACGAATGCTGGCAGCAGCTGCGGCTGGGCCCACATGCGCAAGTACCCGAGGCCCAGGTTCAGCGGGAGGTCCGTGGTGGAGCGCAGCGCCATCTCGCCAGTCATCGGGTCGATCGCCGAGACGAAGGGTTGCTGGGCCACCAGATGACTCAGCAGCGCTGGCTCAGACAGGGCTTGCGCAGGGCGTTTGGCCTTGGCCGCGATAGCCTGCAATTCATCATCAATGGCCGCCCGGAGGTTGGCCAGCACCGTGGAGCGGTGCGCTTCAAACAGCGCATACCACAACGCCTGGGCAACCGTGGTGGCCGCAGGCGGTGGCGGGCATGGCTCCAGCCACAGCGTCAAGCCCGGGGGTGGGGCCTGGATCGGCAGTGACTTGGGAGCGGGGGCGCCGGCTGGCTGTCGCACGATGGTCGCCCAGGGGTTGGGCGCAGCGGGCGTCGTCGGGGCGTCTGGGTCGCTAGCGCCTTGGGGGAGGTCCGGTAGGTCCGGCGGGCTCACTTCCAGCACGGCAGCCGCCAGGGCGGCGGACAGCGGGGACGGCACTGACTCGGGGGCGGACATGATGTAAGGGTAGCACGGCTTGGGGGTTATGGGTGGGGTGGAGGGCGTGGGTGGTGGAAAAAATTGAGGGGGGTGTGCTTGGAGGG
>JACCDU010696105.1_pt1 | contig 37862 bp, 67 predicted proteins | sample 7446081 | NCBI WGS metagenome assembly JACCDU01 (sample SAMN15323447, study PRJNA562643) | freshwater metagenome | isolation source: river surface water | place: USA:Blue River Watershed | collected 2017-08-17
CAGCATCTGAGTCCAGAAGTTCAGATCAGCAGTGAATTGATCAATGTAGTACCGTTCTTCCTTGTTGGGGTTGTAGTGCCATCCAACCAGTTGATCCAAGTCCTTGTCTACATGAACAATCCAATACTTATCCGGTGCCTTGGTAAGCTCTATAGCCACCGCATCATCAGCCTCACAGTTCTCCCTTGCTACAGCTCCTAGACGCCTCAGGTGCTCTTTAAGAGCATCCAGATGCCGAGGACGCTTCATGTCCTTACGGTTTCCTTTGTAAGGAACAGACTTGGCTACGTCATAACGGAAGTTAGTCTTACCAGTGGTAAAGGCTATGTAGTCATCACATTCCAAGTCCATGTAGACAATGTTGGTCAGCCACTCAGTCAACCGATTCTTAGCCCACTGTTCTTCATCATCCTCAGAGGTGAATCCAATTGAGTAGGCTAAGAAATCAGCATCAATGAGAGCTACCTTAGGCAGTTCTCCTTGAGGACTCATTTATCCGGTCCGTCAGGAGTGTAGATGGTGTTCTTGGTCTCAAACGTACCGTCTGGCTGAATAGACAACACAACCGTGGTGTGCACTACAGTGGTTCCGCAGACCGGATGGTTATAAGCATACACATAAGCACCGTCACCAACCACAATATGATCATCCATACGTTTACGATAACGTACAACAGGCTTGGTTTGTTCAGTCATATATACCTCACAGGATCATGTCGTCTTCAAGTTCTTCCTTCAGCTCTGCTGCCGGATCATAGGTCTTCAGTTCCGTGATGATCAGCTTCTTGAGCGAAGGAGCATTACCATGTTTCTTGCTCAGTTTGTGAGTATAGGAACCCATCAGAGCAATCACCTTGGTACCGGCACCAATCTTCTCCACGTCAACAGGATTGCCTTCCATGTCCACAGGCTTGAAACCCAGCTTGCTCTTGGCAACAATGTAGTTACCTTGGCCTTCCTTGTTCTTGATCTTGATGTCGAGTTGTTCCTGGAGAGCTTCACAGGCTGCTTCACTCAGATCACCAAGGGTGCACTCATAACGGTTGTTGTCCTCATCAAAGTGCGTATTGAACTGGCTCATGTATTTGGTCCAGTAGAGAGTGGCAGCGATTTTCACAGGTTTGAGGTCGCTCATATATTTCCTTTCAGTTGAATACGCTTCTGCGTATACCTAATATTATACACCAACTTGCAGATCAGTGCAAGTAATCCGAGTGAACCATAGGGGTATCTGGTTCCATTGTGTCTTCAATCGTTTGAAGAACCTTAGCCAAGACAACGTAGACCTCCCCAGCAGTCCATGTGTCATCCATCTTCACATATATCTGGTCTGACTGAACAGTAACCAGGATACTCTTTTCTTCAGTGTGTTTCGACATAATCTGCGGCTTTCCTTAGTAGATCAGGATTGTCTTTAAATAATCCCAGACCTCGGTTGCAGTTGTGACACAACAACTTTCTGACACGTCCTGTTTTATGACAATGATCCACCGCAAGTTTTTCAGAGTGGTTATTCTTGCCGATTAAGAAACCCTCTGATCCACAGATAAAACATCGTTGCTCCTGATCTTGTTTCATCTGAGATAAGGTTTCTTCAGTTATACCATAGTTCCTTTTATAGTATGCGTTCTTTCCCCTACACTGAGGAGAGCAATACATGTTACAAGGATTTGTTGGTGTAAAGATTGAACCACATGTTTTGCATGGTTTGTCTTTAAAATACCCGTTAGGATATTTAGTGACACTCATACCAATTCCTTCCAACACGGAACTCAGCCTCTACCGGACATCGGAACTTTAGTTGTTCTCCAGCTTTAGTCGCTGCTGCTACTACGATTTTACCCACAGTTTCACTATGCTCCTTTGTAGTTTCTATCTGAACTTCATCGTGAACCCACGCCAGAAGTTTGTATGGTATTTTAGCTTCTCTGAGGTCATCTGTCATACAGACAAGCCATTGTTTTGCAATGATAGCTCCGGCAGACTGCAACAAACTATTCAGTGCCGCATGTTCTGACCGAATCCACACCTTACGTCCATCCAACCCAGGGACAAAACCTTTCTGGACATACCCTGACAACTTCTTCATCAGTCGGTTTAGAGCAGGAGTGTTCTTCATGAAGTTATCAATCAACTTCTTACCCTCCTTAGCTCCTCCTCCAACAGTGGAACCAACTTTGGCTGGTCCGGCCCCATACAGCACAGAATAGGTCAAGGTCTTACTTAGATTTCGTGCATCTTTATGCTCCTTTGTATCTTGCTTTTCAGTTCCCATCGGAACAAGTCCGAAGGCTTGAGTGTTCTTCCAGTGGACATCGCCTTTCAACAGTTCGTTCTGCCATTCAGGATCTTTCATGTAGTGAGCTAAACAACGCAACTCAATACCGGAAAGATCCACACCCACTTGAACATTGTTTTCTTCCACTGTCCAACATTCTCGACATTCTTTACCATACAGTGATGACGTGTTTGGAACCTGTCCTACATTTGGTCCAGAATGTGTTGCTCTTCCCGTAATCGCACCGTTGGTAATCACCTTACCATGAACCCTGCCATCAGAGCCCACAGCCTCCATCCAGGATTCAACCTGAGCAATCCTCTTCTGGAGCAGCAGATAGTCCTGAACCATTGAAGAGAACTCAGCCAGAGATTCGGAAGGATTTTGTTTAAGAACTTCCTCAATCACAGATTCATCCACAACAATATTACCCTTGTCTGTATGCTTGGAAGGCTTCCAACCAAGCTCAATCAGCTTCTGAGCGATCTGTTGTCTTGATCCCAAGTTGAACACAACCGTGGAATCTTTAAGGCGCTTCCCTGTCTTTTCTGAGTACCTTTCAACGATGACAGGAGGATAGAGTTCCTGCGCTCGGTCATGTACCTTTCCCAGTTTTCCCTTGAGGTCAGCAAGTAAGCTAGTTGCATAAGGCAAGTCCAGTTTAAAACCGTTGCGTTCCTGTTCAGCAATGATGTCTGCTACTCGATGCTCAAGCTCCACAGACTCTTTACTGAACCCCTTGGATTCAATCTGCTGTACCAGATGATGATACAGCTTCTCTGTCACCTCTACGTCACGGATACAGTAATCTTCCAGCAGACTCAGGTGAGGTTGATCCCACTCAAGTCCATTGGTGTCTTTCTCTGTATAGCCGGTCAACCACTTCCAGACTGCTCTGTAATCAATCTTCTGAAAGTTCAGAGTCTGTCCCCAGGCGTCGAGACTGTGCCCTCCTTCCCGACTCGGATCGAGCAGACGACTTACGATTAGAGTATCGTAGACTCGGTTCAAAGGAATCTTCATCTTCCAGCAGTTGTTCAATACTGGTAGATCGAAACCGATGCCGTTCTGAACGACTATCAACGTACATGTATCCAGATACTCCTTTAGGTTGTTTGCTGCTTTCCATACCTTGATTTCTTCGGTGTCAATGTCTTTGGTTACTACAAGCCAGATCTTGTTGTGTTTTGAATTGGTCTCTATGTCGAGAACAATGCGAGTCATTTCAGTCCTTCATTGATTCCAGCTTCTTATAAGCCTCAGCCAGCACAAGAGCTGTGTGCTTATCCTGTTCTTCCATCATCAACCAATAAAGCTCATCAAGTAGTTTATACATTTCCATGTTCAGTCCTTCATTGTCTTTCCAATCTCAGCAGCAGCTCGGACTATTGCGCGGCGTGTTGCAGTGTAGGGGTCGGTGGTGTTGGGGGTAACTTGGTGGTCGCACCAAATAACCCCTCGATCTTTTTCGTGCTGAAAGCTGATGCCCAGCTTCACCGCCACCCGAAGCGCATCTCCATCGTCGGTTAGAGGATTCCATACGGAGTCTCCGCCACGATCGTTAGCAACCAGAAGATCATCTTCATCAACTCCTTGAACAATACACTTATGTGCGATGCCTACGATCTCATAACCAGCAGCCTTTGCAGCCATCTCCAACAGTTCACGATCAGTCATAGTGGTTCCTGTTCTTCCAGTACACATTCAGTAAGTACGTGCAAATTCTTTATGTAGAAGAATACGGGCTTCTTCAGCTACCAGTTCCGCTAGTTCAAGATCGTCCACTATAGCAATCGTTTTTCGTTTACCTTCAACATAGAAACGAACATGAAATTTACCATCTTTTTTGTGTTTGCTTACATTTTTAACACCTGTAATACTGTCTTTACGTAGTTTAGCGTTGCATTGGTTTTGACTTGGAGTGCATTCACGCAAATTTTCAATTTTATTGTTTAGTTTATTTCCATCAAGATGGTCGATCATCGTAGGAATATATCCTCTATGAATCAAGAATACAATTTGATGGACAAGGTATGCTTTGTTATTTACTTGCACACGTAAGTATCCTGTGTTGTTAAGCCAACCGACTTCTTTACCTTTACGAAACAGTCTACCGTCTTCATAACTAAACAGTTCTCTAGCTAATTGTTGAGTAATCATAGTGCTTCTTCCTCAGTTTCTTTCATACGTCCTGTCATTGTATCATAACGAAGAAGACAAGCAGGGCCTGTGTCCCCATTAAACCGGTTCTTGGCTACAGCAACCTTAGTTGTGTGTCGTTCATTTGAGTCTTCAGCCATGCTGTTTCGTTCCAAAGTAATGACTGCATCGCTAAGTTGTGCAATAGCTCCTGATCCACGAAGTTGAGACAGCGAAACAGTGTTTCCGTCTTCGTGTCCTCGATCACCAGATGCCTTACGAAGGTGGGAAACACAGAACAAAGTAATGTTCAACTCCTGGACCAGCGTACGCAGTTTTGTCATCAAGTTATCAATAGCCTTACGTTCATCACTTAGATCTTGACCTGACACAATGATAGAAAGGTGATCCAAGAAGATAACCTTACAATCCAAAGCCTTTGCCATATATCGGATACGGCTCAGGATATTCTCGCCGGATGTACTTCCAAAATGATCAAACAAGTAAATACGACCAGAGCCTAGCGTTGCATTGAATGCTTCAAGAAGCTCAGAATCAGTCACCTGTGTGTCCGGGAGATGAAGTTTCTTATTGGCATGAAGACTCATGATACTCCGTGCTGTCTTCTTGACGGACTCTTCCATAAACATAGCACCAATATTCATATCAGTGGTGTTAAGAATATGGTAAAGAATCTCCCGTAGAAACTGTGATTTTCCAAGACCAGAGCCAGCAGTCACCGTAATCAGTTCCGCTTCCCTCATACCATACAGAAGATTATTTAGTCCTTTCCAAGGATACAAAGCCCGTGAAGGCTGTTCAGGAGTGCTCACAGCTTCCCACAGATCAGCAGCCTGGATGATCCCATCTGGGATATAGGTTTCTGCCTTCCACCACAGATTCACGAAAGCCTTACCAGACTCCTGCATCAGATAGTCACACGCATCCTTGTAACCCTTCTCATGTTTGAACACCTTAGCCTTGGAGCCAAAGAGTTCAGCAACAGCCTTAGCAGCCTTCTTACCTGGTTCATCAGCATCGAAGCAGATCACCACAGTCTCAAAGCTATCCAGCCATTCATAGGCTTGTTTACAGTCCCTCAGAGCAGCTTCTGCACCGTTCTTGATGGACACCACAGGCCACTGACTTCCGGTCATCTGATAGGCTGCTAGAGCATCCAGTTCACCTTCCACAATGGTGACATACTTACCACCTTTGGGGAACAGGTGTTGACCAAACAACCCTGCATTCTTCAGACTACCATCAATGAAGAACTCTTTGGTGGCAACGGTCCTTACCTTACAGCCAACAAGAGAGCCACTTTCATCATAATAAGGATAATAATGGACATCACTGGTTTCTCCCTTCAGTTGCGTAACATCGTATTTCTCACAGGTCTGTGTACTGATGTTCCTGCTAGGGATAGCCTTGATGGTGCCCTTCTGTTCAATCTTTGAGTTCATTTGCTTAGGTTGTGGCTTTGGTTGAGGCTCGTATTCGGCATCAGAAGCTGGAGTATACGTTTGACAAGAGAAACAGTAAGCGTGTCCGTCTTCATAGAGTGCATTGGCATCAGAGCTTCCACAGTTATCACAACTGATGTGTTGTACAGTCATTTCAGTTTAAAGGAACTTTGGATTCGTTGTTGTTTACAATAGTTGTTCATTGCTTTGTTCAATGCTTCAGGATCACCTCCGAACCAGAAAGCCATGCATGTCTGGATGATCTGTGGCTCTGACACCACTTTACCATCCTCGTATCCATCCTTGTATCCGGTAGCTCCTCCGAGCATGAAAGCACAGAATCCAAAAAAGATACAGCATATCAGGGTTTTCATTGTTCACCTCTTGTTCTAATGGCCGAAGTTATAGAATCCAGTATCTCTTCAGTATTCTTATCAAACCAGATTCCGGTTTCAATTTCAGCGAGGCAAGCCTCGCGCTCGGCTGCGGTTACAAGAGCTACAAAAGTTTCTAGCTCTTCAATATCTACCATTACCTCAAAACCGTCACGTAATCGTTCCGCACCAAACGAGGTCAGCCAAGAATCACCAGCCATCCTGATTATTTCATCCTTAGTCATCATCAGTTCTCCAGAAACCTAATCAGCTCTTCCACAATAATATCTGCAAATCTGTTGGAACAAGCCAGCAACCCGTCAATGTTCACATCACCGATGAATGTCTCATCCCAATCCACCATCGGAGGCTCAGGAGGATCAACGTCGTTACCCGGAACATACGGATAGTAGTCCACCTTGGTGAAGGTGATTGGTACTCCGTTGATCTCCACAGTTACCTTATCGAATTGAGTTGCGCCATATTTCATTGTTTACTCTCCAGGCTGTCAAGCTGCGCGAGGGCGGCGCGGACAATCTTTGGTGTCATGTCAACAACCTCCCACTCTGAAACTGAGCGGCGTTCGCAGGTTTTCAGCGCCTCCCGCGCCACCTTCACAGCCTCGCGCCAGGGTGCGGGGATGGGGTAATTCGTCTTCATGACGTTGAGTGTACTGGTATTAGAGCATAAATGATATGCAATGTATTCCAATAGCAGCAATAAATACTCTCCATCACCCAAGGGGGACTGCGCTGGCGCTTCGGGGGCGGCGCTCAGAACGGCAGCTCCGGGTTGTACAGCTTGCCCCACCACCGCATTCGAGTCGCCCGCATCAACGCCAAACGGGTAGGTCTTTTCATGCGCCGTGACCGCATCAACTCGGGAAACGGCTTGTGCCTGCTGCGGGCGTTGAACCTGCGCACTTGCGTAGCCCACCGGCCCTTCAGCCGAAGCTGTTTTATGAACATGATGGATCTCCTGGTTCGGCGCGGGCTGCTTCAGGCGCTCATCATCAGTAAGTACCATATCCATCAAAAGAACCTCCAAAGCACCACAGCAGTGGTAAAGACAATCAGGAAGATAGACAACCCATACAGAACATCCACCGAAGCAGTAGAGCACTGGTGTCCGGTGTTCACCCTAGCAGGGCAGTCACGCCCCTGACGGCAGTTACCGTAGTCATCACAGCAGTTCATTGGTCTTCTCCATCAACGGATTCCAAACTATCAAACAACCGTTCAACAACTGAACAGACATCAGCCATCACAGGGTCATAGCCTCTGGACACAATCCAGTGTGCTAGGTGCGTCACATCGTGCCAGTAGGCAGCTTCTTCGTAGTCATAGTCACTCATGAGAGACTCCAGAGTTAAGAACCGGTGTATTTATCATTGTTATTTATCAATGTCTATGCACCACTGAAACTTCGGATAACCTTAGCTTCTGTAGAGTATATATTATACCATCAGTCTGTCTCCTCGTCAAGACCGTTCGTCGGAATACTCAGAGTCCTTGGTTCTTGCACCACAATGGTGCACATATCCTGAACAGACCGCAGACACTCTAGGCACATGTCCAGGTATGCTCTGGTGTTTGCATCCTGAAGGGTGGCTTCATAGTCTGTCAGCACAGCGTCGCAGCAGTAACAATGCATTTCAATCTCCTATTAATTAAAGGTTAATCTACTTTCTTAACAACAAAGATGCCAGAATCATTACCTTCAGTATCAAGGTTATTAATCCATGCCCAATACACTGCATTGATTTTATCCAAGAATTTAACAGCTATCACTCCGGATTCTTTGAATACTACAGCCCACATATCAATTCTCCTTTGGTTTGTGGTCACTGAAAACAAGCCCGTAGAGGCTCTACAAGGCATCGAGGCTACCCAGACATCACCAGAGCCTAGAAAACAGCTCTGAGGGCTTCCTGTGGCTTCCTAGAGGCACTCTACCAGAGTGCATCAGGTAGTGGATACACTGGTGGAGTGTACGGGTATGGTTTCCACACAGGGAATGGCCAGTTATTAGGTGCAGGATGTGGATACATGATTAGATATTGAAATGGTCTTTAATTAGAGACACAAACAACATGTATTGACGATGGTATTCCGGGTTATCTTTATGGGTTTCATTGATTGCATTGATGAATTCATCAATAGAACCGGAGAAGCATCCGCAGTTAATCCGAATACCAATAACCGAATCCCGGTGAGCAGTGGTATATCGACCGGAGGATTTAGCAGGCCCAATAACCAAATAATCCGTTGTTTTTTCAATCAACCCATCACCTGACACCCTAGCGTTACCGGACACCCAAGCGTTACCGGACACCTTAGCGTCACCAGACACCCCAGCGTCACCGAACACCCAAGCGTTACCGGACACCACAGCGTTATCAAACACCTGAGCGTCACCGGACACCACAGCGTTACCGTACACCTGAGCGTAACCGGACACCACAGCGTCACCGAACACCCAAGCGTTACCGAACACCCAAGCGTTACCGAACACCACAGCGTTATCAAACACCTGAGCGTTACCGGACACCACAGCGTTACCGGACACCACAGCGTTACCGGACACCCTAGCGTAACCGAACACCCTAGCGTTACCGGACACCATAGCGTTACCGTACACCTGAGCGTTATCAAATATGTTTTTCATAGTTAACCCCAGATAGAAAAGATGACAACAAAACAGACAAAAGCAATACCACAAGACCACAATACAATCTTATCTGCTGTATGCATAGTGGTTTGATGTTGTTCATACACTGGACCACGTGCATAAGGTCCGAAAGCCTGTTCAAGGGTGCGAGGGTATTTACGGGTTTGCATGGTGTTTACTCCAGTGTTTAAGACAATAGCTCGTCAGGGGCTTCTACTGTATCGCCCAACTTTGACTTCACATAGCAACGCATGGCTGCGATGAGTGGGGTGGGTCCGATCCACTCCCCGACGCCTTCATAGTTGGCGGTCCATGTGTCAGTCGGCGTAGTGAAATGCCAGTAGCACTCCTGCACGAACCTAATCTGGATCTTCTCCCTCTCGATGATCGGCCCACCCTGTTCCCAGTCTCTGGATGGAACATAACTAATCGACCACCCGCTAGTGAATACCTTTAGCTTCCCATCAAGTTTAAAACCGAGAGTGATCCCGTCAGAACATAATTCACTAACAACCCCCTCACACCTAGCCACCGCCCAATCCAGAGCAGCTCCGGTTAGTTCGCTTGTCTTGATTTGTTTAGACATGATAGTTTGATCCTCAGAAGTTGACGTACAGAAACTTACCATCAGACAGGCTAACGTACTGGGTATTGTCAGACAGATATTCCTCCACTGCCTCGATGGCCTCGTCTTCATCATCACAGTCTGACAGATCGATGCTGTAGTTCTGAGCGATGTCTTTGTAGTGTTCTTCTGACCAGTCGCAGCAGATACCGATAACGTCCAGAGTGTAGGGTTCTCCGGTGGAATCCGAGTACTCTTCAAGATAGTCAAAGAGTGCCGCGAAGGCTTCAAAGCTGAACTGATCTTGGCGACCGTACAGACGGAACTCTTCGTACAGGTCACGGTGGCTGTTGATGGAAGCGACGATAGGCATATGATGCTCCTTGGTGGTTGATGTTGACTACAGGGAAGACATCCTAACCCACTGGTGTAGACAATGGGCTAGGTATAAACCCTGATGTTAGCTTTGTTTCCGAACAGCGACGATTTTACCTGTAAACCTGTTATAGATTGTTCCCTGCTCTTTTGAGCAGCACGCCAGCCACTGAAGCGCTTGACTCCACTTCCAGGTTGTCTGCCGTGTGCCGTAGGTGTCAGTGATCAGATACATGGTGTTTACTCTCCTGTTTGTGTGTGGGTCATGGCGCTTTGGCAGCATGGCAACCGTTGGCGCGGTCGGTGTAAAACTCGGTGAGGGCTCGGTCACGCGGGTCTATGCCGCCGTCACTCACGATGTCGGTGTAGTTGCAGTTGCGGTCTGCCGCCTCGACAACAACCTCTCGCGCCGCTTCTTCCAAGTCGCGCAGCGCATCGCGCATGACGCCGGCAGGACGGTCGTTGGCTGGGACGCTGCGAACGCCATCGAGGAACTCAATGGCGCGACGCAGCCGCAGGACGGCGCTCATGCCTCCTCTCCCCCGGCTTGCGCTCGACGCGATTGCTTTGCGAGGCCTTCATACTCTGCATCCAGTTCGCGCAGCAGTTGACGAACGCGCTGTAGTTTCTCGGGCATATTGTCGATGGCCACCAGAACACGGAGTTGGCCGATCTCATCGATCATGTTCTTAACAGTTTTGTGGACGGTAGTGTTGTGGCTCATGTCGTTCTCCGGTTGATGTTGACTACAGGGAATACATCATAGCCCACTGGAACAACCAATGGGCTAGGGATAAACCCTATGTTAAAGAGAATAACCCAATGTCTTAACTTCACCATTGTGCATGTGTACTTCCCAGTCCATCCCATGGTGTTGGATAGTGAGGACTCGGTGCGCCCCGGCGTGGTAACCATCCTCCATATCGAAAGACGTATCGGCAGTGATGGTTCCATACATGCGAAGCTGTTTGACAACGTCGTCAATGTATCCTTTGTTGTAGGATTTAACAATCTGAGACTTAGACATAAAAGACATTGTTTGCTCCTGGGTGGTTGGTTGACTGACAGGGTAGACATACTAGGGCACTGAAGCTCTCAATGCCTTAGGTGTTTACCCTTGTTTTTTGTTAAGACCTTGCAACCACTCAAGTATGGGAACTGCCTTATATTTGTCAGTGTTAAGAGCTTGTACAAGCGCCTTATTGAATGTCTCAAATACACAGTGGCCGGTCTCTTTGTTGACGATAACCCATGATGCGGTACGCATCAGGCTTTGAGTAAATTCCATGTTGTTTCTCCTGGGTTTGTTGCTGCGATGGATGAACTATAGAGGGGCTTTTGACTAGCTAACGAACGATACAACACAATCCCATTCTTTTTTATTGTCTTTTGTAAGCATCGGATATGACACTTCCCCATGTTTGTCGACGAACAACACACGGACGGGTTTGTTAGGGTATTTAACAGCCACCAGTTCTCCGCCAGCATAAGGCAGCGAAGACCGGACAATAATCCCGACAGGTGAAGACATACGAGAAACAGCGGCCATAAGGGGCTCTTGGTGAGGGGTTAAAGTAGAGAACATGACTGCACTATAGAGCGGCTTTTGCGGCTTGTCAATACCGTTCGTCGGAAAGTATGGGATGCCTTAGGACAGGATCGAATGCCCTATATAGGTGGAACAACATCAGGTGTGCTCAGGTGTGCTCAGGTGTCATATAGAGGCACCACCAAAGCCCCACACACAAGCCACCACAGAACTCCCGAGTTCCCAAGCCCTCAGCAGCCCACAGCCCTGGATAGATACTAAGTATACTGATCATCAGTGTACCCTGTGGATAACCTGTGGATAACTTAATTGGGGACAGAGTAGATGCACTATAGTTCCACCGTATGCACTATAATGCATGTGCACTGTATTGGTGCATTAACTTAACATAATATGTATGTAAGTGATCACTTCAGTTCCTGGTTGGACTCTGGAGTACCCCGGGGGAGGGGGATGCTATAGAGAAACTTTTGCTGTAGCACCGTAGCTACACAAAAAAGTAAAACTAGAAAGCCCTATGAAAAAAGAAGTAATAAAAGTCCCTTAAGTGTCGCTTAAATGACAATATTATGTCCAGAGGACCGAAGGTTAAGACAACCTTAAGTTATTGATATTGTTATATTTTTATTGGTTTAGTCCGGTGGAACCTGTGCTCCATGGAATGGGGACTTTAAAGAGACGCCTCAGCAATGATGTCTACCTTCAGCTTGTTGTCTAAATACCACAGTATATGGTTATGTAACAATCATTTACAATATAACAGTTGACAAAACTCTAAAAATATGGTATAATATATACATCTTGTAGAGACAAGATAAGGAACTCAAGGTAAAGTACTCTAGAGCACTATGAAGCCTGACCCCACTTCATAGATCTAGAGCAGGGAACCGGAGTCTAGAGGTTTAGTTGTTGTTTATGGTTTAAATAATTAACTTTACCTTAGATTCCTTCACCAAAGAACTAAAGCTGCCATAGTGCTCCATAGCACTATATAGCTATATAGTCTCCCATAAGGATAAAGACTGAAATGACTAAACCATCTGGTAACCCAAAGGGTAGACCACCCAAGAAAGACTTATCTGAGATAAAAGAAAAAAGATCAGTTGGTCGTCCTAAGGGTGATGCTGCCATCATCAATGAATATAAACTTCGGATGTTGAACTCTCCGAAGTCTGCTAAAGTCCTAGAAGCCATCTATGATGCTGCACTGGACAACGAACATAAAAACCAAGCTGCTGCTTGGAAACTGATTGTCGATCGTATTGTCCCTGTCTCTGTCTTTGAAGCTCAGAAGCAAGGCAGCGGTACACCACAGATCAGTATCAACATCAGTTCAATCGGTACTCCTGACATTGAGACAGTTGAACGTAGTGATGATGTCACTGACATTGAGGTAAAGAAATACGATGAGTAACCTGAATTGGTCTATGCTGCCGTGGCAGCTTCAAGTCTGGCAGGACAAGGAACGGTTCAAGGTACTGGCCTGTGGTCGTCGTACTGGTAAATCCAACCTAGCTATCAAGATGACCCTTGCAAAGGCTCTAGAGGCTCCAGAAGGCTCTGCTGTGGTGTACATTGCACCTACCCTGGCTCAGGCCCGTCAGATTGCCTGGGACGCTTTGTTGGATGCCGGTAAGGATGTCATCAAGTCTGCACACGTCAACAACATGGACATCGTGTTGGTGACTGGACGTAAAATCCATATCCGTTCTGCTGAAAACCCTGATACACTACGGGGTCTGAAACTGTATTTCGCAGTTATGGATGAAGCAGCGTTCATCAAGGACGATGCGCTGTGGACTAAGATTGTTCGTCCTGCTCTTTCGGACTTGCGAGGCGATGCGTTATTTATTTCTTCTCCTGATGGTCGTAATTGGTTTTTCGATCTATACAATTATGCTACACGATCTGGTGACAAAGATTGGAAGGCTTATCATTTCACTACCTACGATAACCCTACAATTCCTAGAGACGAGATTGAAGCTGCTAAGAAAACCTTAAGTACTCTGGTCTTCAAGCAGGAATTTGAGGCTTCGTTCTCTACTGCTGGTCAGGAGATATTCAAGGAAGATTGGATCAAGTATGGTGATGAACCACAATACGGCTCTTATGTCGTTGCTGTGGACTTGGCTGGTTTTGAGGACGTAGCCAAGAATGCTGGATCAACCAAGAAGAAACTGGATGAAACAGCCATCGCCATTGTCAAAGTCAGTGATGAGGATGGATCTTGGTGGGTGAAGGATATTCTTCATGGCCGCTGGGACATCAAAGAGACAGCAGAGACTATCCTGCGTGTCATCACCGATTATCAGCCGTTGGCTATCGGTATTGAAAAAGGATCACTCAAGAATGCAGTGCTTCCTTACCTCACTGACTTGATGAGGAAATACAACAAGTTCTGTCATATTGAGGATCTGACTCACGGTAACCGTAAGAAGGCAGACCGGATTGTCTGGAGCCTGCAAGGTCGCTTTGAGCATGGTCGTATCTTCCTGAATGAAGACACAGACTTTGATGACTTCAAGGAACAGTTGTTGTTGTTTCCTACTCCTGGTGTTCACGATGACTTGGTTGATGCTCTGAGCTACGTTGATCAACTTGCAGTCACCAACTACGCTTCGGACTACGAAGAAGACGAAGTAGAAATCATTGACCCTTACTCAGGATATTGATATGAAACAAGGACTGTACGCAAACATCAATGCTAAACGCAAACGCATCGCTGAAGGCAGTGGTGAGAAGATGCGTAAGCCAGGCACCAAAGGTGCTCCTACGGCTAAGGACTTTAAGCAGTCTGCCAAGACAGCAAAGAAGGGCAAGAATGGCTACTAAGAAAGACTCTAGGCTTGAGAGAGCTGGAGTCAGTGGTTATAACAAACCAAAGAAAACCCCTGATCATCCTACCAAATCTCATGTCGTTGTTGCCAAAGAAGGTGACAAAGTAAAGACCATCAGGTTTGGACAACAAGGGGTTGAGGGTTCTCCAGAGGGTTCAGCCCGTAATAAATCATTCAAGGCTCGTCATGCTCAGAACATCGCCAAAGGTAAGATGTCTGCTGCATATTGGAGCGACCGTACGAAGTGGAAATAACCTATGCCTTTTCCTCTTGAACTTCCTCCGGGTGTTTTTAAAAATGAAAATAATCGTTGGGTTCGTTACTGTCCTAAATGTAAAGAGCAAGTAACGCATCTACGAAGAAACTATTGTATTGGTGCTCATAATATGGAGCAGCCATGCAAAGCATGCAGCAACAAAAACAATAATCCATCTGGAATGGTAGGTGCTGTTAGACTTGCGTGGTATGAAGCATTCTCTAAAAGCGCGATTTCTCGTGGATATTCTTGGAATTTAACCCCAGAAGAAATCAATGAGCTTTTCGAAGAACAAGAAGGATTGTGCGCTTTATCAGGGTTGTCTATTGGATGGAGTAAAGTAGGTTGGGACCATACTGCATCTATTGATCGAATTGATAACTCTGAAGGTTACTATTTAGAGAATATTCAACTAGTGCATAAAAAGATAAACATGATGCGTGGTTCACTCTCTGTAGATGAGTTTCTTGAACTATGTGCTGCTGTAATAAATAAAGTAAAGTGGTAACAGCCTATGAAATACGATAATGAAGACCACTACACAGACGACGGTCTGGTAGGCTGGATCATGGACAAAGCGGAGCGTTGGCGTTCACATTACGACACCAACTACGAAGAACGCTTTGATGAATACTACCGTATTTGGCGTGGTATCTGGCGAGCTGAAGACAAGATGCGGGAGTCTGAACGCAGTCGTCTGATCAGTCCTGCCACCCAACAAGCAGTTGAATCTGCTGTTGCTGAGGTTGAAGAAGCCACCTTTGGTCGTGGTAAGTGGTTTGACATCAAGGATGACCGTCAGGATCAAGAGAAATCTGATGCCGGTTTCCTTCGTGAACAACTGATTGAAGACTTCCACTTCACCAAAGTACGTAAAGCCATTGCTGAATGTATCATCAATAGTGCAGTCTACGGTACCGGCATTGCTGAACTGACGCTTGAAGAAGTGTTGGAGATGAAACCGGCCACCCGACCGATGATGGAAGGTGCTCTGCAAGCTGTTGGTGTTGAAACTACCCCTCGTGTGGTGGTCAAAGTCAAGCCAATTCAGCCTCAGAACTTCCTGATTGACCCTGTTGCTGCTTCGATTGAAGACGCTGTTGGTGTGATTGTTGATGAATTTGTTCCCAAACATCAGGTTGAGATCGCCATTAAGGATGGTATCTACTTTGATGTAGACATTGGTACTTCTGCACCAGATGTTGCTATTGAAGCAGACAAAGAACTAGCTTCCTATGATGATGATAAGGTTCGTCTAACCAAATATTATGGTCTTGTTCCTCGTTATCTACTGGAAAAAGCTGTTCTTGATCCTGAAAATGAGTATGAAGAAGGTGAAGTTGAACTCACCGATGCTCAGGAAGAACGGATTGAGAAGCAAAAAGAAAAAGCCTTCAGTGATTTCCTTGAAAAAGAGGATGAAGCTGAAGAAGGTGACTACGTAGAGGCTATTGTTGTCATCGGTAACGGCGGTGTGCTGCTCAAAGCACAGGAAACCCCGTACATGATGAAGGATCGTCCTGTTGTTGCATTCTCTTGGGATGTGGTTCCTGGTCGTTTCTGGGGCCGAGGCATCGTTGAGAAGGCATACAACAGCCAGAAAGCCCTTGATGCCGAGCTTCGTGCTCGCATTGATGCTCTGGCACTGACGGTTCACCCGATGATGGCTATGGATGCCACTCGGATCCCTCGTGGTAGCAAGTTTGAGATTCGTCCGGGCAAGACAATCCTGACCAACGGTAATCCAGCTGAAATCATGATGCCGTTCAAGTTCGGTAGTCTGGATCAAGTCACCTTTGCTCAGGCTGAATCGCTGCAAAAGATGGTTCAGACGGCTACCGGTGCTATTGACTCGGCTGGTATCCCCGGTTCCATCAACGGTGAAGCCACTGCTGCTGGTATCTCCATGTCGCTGGGTGCCATCATCAAGCGTCATAAGCGTACTCTGATCAATTTCCAAGAATCGTTCCTGATTCCTCTGGTTGAGAAGGCTGCTTGGCGGTATATGCAGTTTGACCCGGACAACTATCCGGTGCGTGACTTCAAGTTTGTTGCCTCCTCCAGTCTGGGTGTCATTGCCCGTGAGTATGAAGTGACTCAACTGGTGCAACTGCTGCAAACCCTTGGTCAAGACAGTCCGCTGTATCCGATGCTGGTGGCTTCGGTCATTGACAACATGGGTCTGGCTAATCGAGAAGAACTACTAGCACAGATTCAACAGTCCATGCAACCGAATCCTGAGCAACAGCAACAAGCACAGATTGCACAGCAGGCTCAGTTGGCTACGGTACAGGCTGACATCCAACTGAAGCAAGCACAGGCTCAAAAGGCTGCTGCTGAAGCTCAGAAGGCTACGGTTGAAGCCCAGATTGAACCTGAGATTGCACGAGCTAAACTGGTTGCTGCGCTGTCCAACAACCTGAACGATAACAATGAACAGCAAGACTTTGAGCGTCGAGCCAAGATTGCTGAACTAATGATCAAAGAAAGAGATATTGAGTCCAATGAGCGTATTGCTCTGACTCAGATGTCCAACCGTATGTAATTTTAACAAGGAGTCTCCCTCGTGGATAAAGACACTGAACAATACTTTGAGCGATATTTTGATATGTTTGCAACTGAAGGTTGGAAGCAGTTTATGGAAGACATGGAAGATAATAAGTCTACCTTGTCTGACATTCTGTCAATCAAAGAAGCGAACGACTTTTTTTATCGCAAAGGACAGATCAACATTCTGTCGCTGATTCTTAACTTCCAAGACGCCATTGAGCAGTCCTTCAAGGAGAACAAGAATGCGGCAGATGTTTGATTTCCAATGCGAAGAAGGCCACACTCATGAGGCCCTTGTGGACACTGAAGTCCGAAACAAGAGTTGTCCTGAGTGTGGTAAAGACGCTGTGCGACTGATCAGTTGCCCTCAAGTACAGCTTGAAGGCATCACAGGGGCTTTTCCAGGTGCTTATTACGCTTGGAACAGAAAACGAGCTGAGAAGTATGCACAAGAGCGTAAAAAGAATGCTGGAGCCAATGAAGGCTAACCAGTTTAATTTATTTCCACAATGCTGTTTAGCACGGAGTTGATATGTCAGAAAACATGATGGGCGAGGCTAGTGAACAAATTGAAGAATTTGGTGCTCTGGAAGACCTAGCTAACGAAAACCAAGAAGTTCAAGCAGCAGAGCCTGCTGAAGTCAGTCAAGAAGATGACGACATCCCTGAGAAGTACCGAGGTAAATCTGCTAAAGAGATTGCCCGTATGCACCAGGAAGCAGAGAAGGCACTTGGGCGACAAGGTAGCGAAGTAGGTGAACTCCGGCGTATCGTTGACCAGTTCATTCAAAGTCAAACCGCCAAAGAAAAAGAAAAGACCCCTGAAATTGACGAAGATGTTGATTTCTTCGCAGACCCTCAGCAGGCAATCGAAAAAGCTATTTCCAAACACCCCAAGGTCAAGGAAGCCGAAGCTATTGCTGCACAGATGAAGAAAGCCGAAGCTCTGGCTACTCTCAAGACCAAACACCCCGACTTCATGGACATTGTTCAGGATAAGGGTTTTGCTGATTGGGTGATCAAGAGCAAGGTGCGTCAAGAACTGTTTGTGCGTGCTGACCAACAGTTTGATTATGAAGCCGCCGATGAGCTGCTGTCTCTGTATAAAGAGCGAGCACAGGTGATCAATCAAACCAAGGCCAATGAACAGACGGAACGTAAACAAGCCCTTCGTGCTGCTTCTACTGGTTCTACCCGAGGTAGTGCAGAGCCTGCAAGTCAAAAGATCTACCGTCGAGCCGACATTATTGAACTCATGCGGACGAACCCTGAGCGTTATCAGGAACTCCAACCGGAGATCATGCGAGCATACGCTGAGAGGCGAGTTCGTTAAATAAACACATTCTGAAAGGAAATTAAAATGGCAGTCTCTAACGGTGCATACGGCACCTCCAACAACGTCACCACCACCACCGCAGCCGCCTTTATCCCCGAGGTTTGGTCTGATGAAGTTATCGCTGCTTACAAGCGTAACCTTGTGATGGCCAATCTGGTTCGCAAGATGAACCACAAAGGCAAGAAGGGTGACACCATCAACATCCCGATGCCCAGCCGCGCTGTTGCTCAAGCCAAGGCCGCTAACGCCCTGGTGAAGATCCAGCAGGACACCGAGTCCACCGTGCAGGTCGTCATCAACAAGCACTTTGAAGTCTCGCGTCTGATCGAAGACATCGTGTCGGTGCAAGCTCTGTCGAGCCTGCGTAAGTTCTACACCGATGACGCTGGTTTCGCGCTGGCTCGTCAGACCGACACCGACCTGATCCAACTGGGTCGTCAGGCCAACAACGGTGCTGGTACCAACGTGTACGCTGCTGCTTTCACCGGTGGTGATGGCGCTACCGCTTACGTTGCTGCTTCCAACAACGAAACCGCATTCACCGATGCCGGTATCCGTCGTATGATTCAGCGTATGGATGACAACTTCCTGCCGATGGAAGACCGTTATCTGGTGATCCCGCCGTCGGCCCGTAACACCATGATGGGTATCGCTCGTTACACCGAGCAGGCTTTCGTGGGTGAAGCTGGTTCGGCCAACACCATCCGCAATGGCCGTATCGGTAACGTGTACGGTGTGGAAGTGTACGTGACCCCCAACTGCGATACCGCTTCGGGTTCCAACGGTGCTCGTATTGCTCTGATGTTCCACCGTGATTCGCTGGCTCTGGCCGAGCAAATGGGTGTGCGTGCTCAGACCCAGTACAAGCAGGAATACCTGGGCGATCTGCTGACCTTCGACTGCCTGTATGGTACGCAGATTCTCCGTAAGGGTGATGACGCTGACGTGCCGACCGGTGCTTTCGCTATCGCTGTTCCGGCCTAATCGCCTAGTTTAACAAGCTACGGAGGGGCTACGGCCCCTTCTCAGTAACTTTATAGGAGATTGTAATGCCTGCAACTAATGTCCGCGTTGAGCGCGGTACGCAACAGCTTCGCGGTGCCTTCACCGAAATGTGGGAAGCCTCTGGCACCATTGACTTCGGTTCTGCATCGGATGGTAACAGTGTCTCTGACACCATTGCTGTCCCTGGTGTGGCTCTGGGTGATATGGTTCTTGGTGTCTCGCTGGGTGTGAGTGCTGCTCTGGGTATCGTGACCGCTTATGTGTCCGCTGCCAACACCGTTACCGTGGTGGTTTCTAACCTTGAGACCTCTGCTCTTGATCTGGCTTCTACGACTGTGAAAGTCTTTATCGGTCGTCCGGGTTGGTGATTTAAGTTAACAAATTAAGAGGATTCTTCGGAGTCCTCTTTCCTTTGTCAACTGGAGAACAAGATGACTAAATGGAAATGTAAACTGAGTGGTAACATTGTTGAGTTACCGGACAGTGAAGAAGATAATATGGTTGGACACGATCAATACGAACGTGTAGAAGAACAAGAAGAACAACCTGTGCAACCGACTCGTGGACGCCCTCCCAAGAATCAAGTAAAAGGTAGTTAACAATGTCTCGACCATACTCAGTTGGAACAATCCTTACAACCACTGCAAAACAGACTGTATATACGGTTCCTACTGGGTACTACGCCAAATGGAATCTGTGTTATGTGGTCAACCATACCGGTAACAACAAAGCTATTGATGTCATCTGGTATGATGCTTCTACCAACACTGAATACTTTGTTCTGGATGGTTATGTTCTGAGTCCTACGGGCTTCATCAAGTTTGATGGTGGAGCTTATGTAGTAATGGAAGAAGGAGATCAGATTCGTGCTCAAGCAGATCTTGATGCTACCTTCCACATGATCAACACATTTGAACAGATTAGGAAGTAAGATGAGCAGTGACTTCTTTCAGATTCTCCTTGGTGTAGGTTTATCGGTTGTTGGTTGGTTTGCCAGAGTTCTGTGGGGTGCTGTTCAGGAACTGAAATCTGATCTGTCTCGGTTGCGTGAAGACCTACCTATCAACTATGTACGTAAAGATGACTTCCGAGAGTTCAGGGAGTCTGTGATGACTTCCTTGCAGCGTATTGAGAACCTTCTTTATCAGAAAGTAGACAAATAATCATGGCTCTCCCAACTTTCCTTGAACTGGTTAATGATGTGCTTACTCGGATGCGTGAACCCGAGGTTAGCACTGTGAATGAAAACGTACTCTCCAAGCTGGTAGGGAAGTTTATCAACGATGCTAAACGCAATGTTGAAGGTTCTTTCAACTGGAGAGCACTTCGGTCTGTGGTCCCTGTCACCACTTCCAATGGTGTTTATAACTACACCCTGAGCAATACTTCTGTTCAGTCTAATCTTGAATATGCTTGGGACAACACCAGTAAACAATATCTCAGTATTGTTGATCCTGTCAGCATGAATGAATGGCTGTCCAAGGACACTCTGGATGTTGGTAGTCCTCATTATCTGAACTTCAGTGGTTATAGCAACGGTGAGCTTCAGGTGAATCTGTATCCGGTGCCTGACGGTGTTTACAACCTTCAGTTCACGATGTTCAATCCTCAACCTGCTCTGGTTAACGATACCGACACCATGAAGGCTCCTTCTGAGCCTGTGATCTTCCTTGCTTATTCCAAGGCTGCTGTAGAGCGTGGTGAAGACGGCGGCCTCAGCAGCTCTGAAGCCTATACCCTGTTCCGTCAGTCGCTGGCTGATCATATCTCGTATGAGAATGGTCGTCATCCTTATGGAGAAGTTTGGGAGACTGTGTAATGACACAACAACTTCAAACTTACAGCATCACAGCTCCTGGCTTCTATGGACTCAATACCCAAGACGCACCACTTGACCTCGCTTCTGGATTTGCTCTGGTCGCTAATAACTGTGTTATTGACCAGTTTGGTAGGATAGGTGCTCGTAAGGGTTGGATTCCTCAGCATACTACGCTGGCTGCTCTGGGTACTGCTGATGTCAAAGCCATCGGTGAACTGCTGGTGGATGATGGAACTAAGTACATCCTTGCAGCAGGCAACAATAAAATCTTTCGCCTGAACGGCAGCACACTGACTGAGATTACCTATGGTGGCGGTGGTGTTGCACCGACAATCTCTGACAGCAATTGGCAGATTCAGGCTCTTAACGAATGTCTTTACTTCTTCCAAAGCGGTCATGATCCTCTTGTCTATGATCCCGCTGTTAGTACAACGACATACCGAAGAATTTCTGAGAAATCCGGTTATGCAGGTACTGTCAACAACGGCAACACCGTTCTCGCTGCTTATGGTCGGCTTTGGGTCGCTGATACTACAGCCAACAAAGTCACCGTTTGGTTCTCAGACATCCTCGCAGGACAAGTCTGGAACGGTGGAACCAGTGGCTCACTGAGCGTTGAGCAGGTATGGCAGAACGGAGCAGACAATATTGTTGCTATGGGTGCTCACAACGGTTTCCTGTATATCTTCGGTCAGAACAACACCCTTGTTTATGCCAATGCAACCAGTCCTGCTGACCTGACTTTGGCTGATAGCATCACCGGTATCGGTTGTATTGCTCGGGATAGTGTTCATAATACTGGCAGTGATATTATCTTCTTGTCCAGCACGGGTGTCCGGTCTGTGCTGCGAACTATCCAAGAAAAGAGTGCTCCGCTGCGAGACATCAGCAAGAATGTCCGTACGGAACTGATGCAAGCTGTAGCCAATGAAACCAGCTCCACTATCAAAGGTATCTACAGTCCCTTTGAGAGCTTCTACCTGTTGACGATGCCTGTATCAAAGCAAGTGTATTGCTTTGATATGAAGGCTGTGCTTCCGGATGGCTCTGCTCGTGTAACCAAGTGGGATACGATTGATCCTAAGGCTTTCTGCTACACCAGTGATCGTCAACTGTTGATCGGCAAAGCAGGTTACATTGGTAAGTATGACGGTTATCAGGACAACGGTACTTCGTATCGGATGCAATACTTTACCAACCATACCGATCTTGGTCAGCCTTCGGTTACTTCAGTTCTAAAGAAACTGTCAGTGATTGTTATTGGTGGTACAAGCCAGTTTGTGACGATCAAGTGGGGCTACGATTTCTTCAGTAGCTATCGCTCTCAGAACGTACAGATTCCTGCACAAGGGGTTAGTTACTACGGTGTATCTGAATATAACGTAGCCCAGTACAGCGCAGGTGTTCTTCAATCTACATTGGTTGCTTATCCTACCGGTTCAGGTAAAGTGGTTCAGACTGGTTATGAATCAGAGATCAACGGTTCTGCTCTGTCTATTCAGAAGATTGAAATCCAAGCCAAGAACGGAAAGATTGTTTAAGGAATAACATGGCTAACTACGTAAAAAGCACAAACTTCGCTAGTAAAGACTCCTTGCCTTCGGGCGATCCTGCTAAGATCGTTAAAGGAACGGAGATTGATACTGAATTTAATAATATTGCAACCGCAGTGGGAACTAAGGCTGACCTTATCAGTCCTACGTTCACAGGAACGCCTACCGCCCCTACTGCCTCTCCGGGCACCAACACCACCCAACTGGCTACCACTGCTTATGTCCTTGCTTCCCAAGGCACCATTGCTTCCCAGAATGCCAATAACGTAGCAATTACTGGCGGATCAATCACCGGTATTACTGATCTGGCTATTGCTGATGGTGGTACTGGAGCTTCTACGGCTTCAGCAGCTTTTAACAACCTTAAGCAAGCAGCCACTGACTCAGCTACTGGTGTGGTGGAATTGGCTACCACGGCTGAGGCAGAGACCGGCACGGATACTACTCGTGCTGTCACTCCTGCTGGTGTTGAAGCTCACATGGTAGCCAATGCTCTTGGTTGGGGTCAAACATGGCAGAACGTGACTGGTTCTCGATCTGCGGGCGTTACCTATACAAACAGTACAGGTCGTCCTATCACTGTGTTTATGACTCCTTCTACCGGAACCGCAGGAACAACTGTAGAGGTTGGTAGTGTTGTGTTGCTGAATAATATTCCAACCAATGCTCCTATTACTTTTATTGTTCCTAATGGAGCTGCTTATTCTATTTCTGGATCAGCAGGTATTTCCCGTTGGGTAGAACTTCGATAAATGACTCAACAAGCCTATACAAAAGAATCCGGTCTTGTACTACCTGATGAATGGACTGTAGAGGACATTTATGTTGATGGGAAGTATGCCGGATTCTGGGCTGTTAAAGATAATGAAATCCATTGCTGGCGGAAACCTGAGTTTCAAGGTCGTTGGCTTACACACCAAAAGATCGAAAAACTGACTAAGCCTCTGTTTGAGAAATATGGAAAGATTGTAACCAAAGTTCGGTTAGACAACGAACAAGGACATCAATTCATCAAACGGCTGGGCTTCAAAGAAACACATAAAGATGAAAGTTGTGTCTATTATGAAACTGAAAGGTTAAACCATGCGAGATTTTGATCCTACCGCTAGTGAATATATTTCTAGTGGTTATATTCAAAAGAGCAAACCGCCTGCTTCTTCCAAAGAAGCCAACAGTCCTCTCTATGACGTAGGTTCTCTTATCGGTGGAGGACTGAGCTTGGTTGGTGGTCTTCTGGGGAGTGATTCCGCAGGTGATGCTGCTGCTGCTTCCGCTGATGCACAGCTTCGTGCTGCTCAGATTGCTGCGGAAGAATCCCGATTCCGTCCGGTAGCTATCACCACTGGTTTTGGTCGTAGTGCTTTTGAAACCGGTCCTGATGGTCGTGTCTCGGGTGCTTCATATACTCTGAATCCGGCTCTCGCTGCTCTGCGTGATCTGTTGATTTCTCAGGCTACTAACCAAGGATCGAACCTTATTGGTCAGGGCTTGGGTGCTGCTCAAGGTTTGTTTAACCTGGGACAGAACTATATTTCCACGTCTCCAGAAGAAGCATCTGCTGACTGGATGGAAGCCCAACAACAGCTTCTTAATCCGATTCGTGAGCAAGCTCTGAGTGGTTTGATGAACCGTCTGGCTCAACAGGGTACTCAAGGTCTGGCAGTGTCTCAAGCTGGTGGTGGACAATCCAACCCGCTGGCTCAGGCTTATTTTAACGCTATTGCTCAACAAGACCGTGAACTGGCTGCTCGTGCTGAAGAAGCCGGACGTGCTCGTACTCAGTTTGGTCAAGGTCTTCTGACCAGTGGTCTGCAACTGGCTCAAGGCGCTTATGCTCCGCTGTCTCAGCAGCTTCAGTCTGCTCAGGGTATTGAGGCTCTTGGTCAAGCTCCGCTGGAGATTGGTGCTGCGTTGGGCGGACGTAACGTCAATGCTGCTGGTGCTCAGGCTCTGTTCCAAGGCGGTAGCAATGCTGCTCAGACTCTGGCTGCTTCTCGTGCTGCAAGTCCTATTGGTGCTACTCTTGCTGGTCTAGGTTCTAACCAGGGGTTCACCAACGCTATCGGGAATATGTTTACTGGTGGATACAGTAACCCGTTCTCGGGTGCTTCGCTGAGTCAATGGGCTTCTCCGGCAGGAGTGACTCCCGGTAGTCAGCAGGCTTCGATGCTGTACAACCAAGTCTACGGAATGTAAGGAATAAATATGGCACAGATTACTGAAAGTCTCTTTGGCCTTACTCCTGAAGCTGTCCGAGCACAGCAGGCTGCTCAACTTGATAAACAAGCACTGGCTTTTGCTCAACTGAGTCCCATGCAGGCTGCTCAGGCAGGTCTGTTCCGTGCAGGTAATCAGCTTGGTGGTGGTATTGCAAGTCTCATGGGTTATCAAGATCCTGAGGTACTTCGTGCTCAGCAGCGTCAAGGTATGCTGAGTACGTTGGACATCAACAATCCTAACGCCCTGCTGCAAGCTGCACAGACTGCTCAACGAGCCGGTGACTTCCCTCTGGCTCAGGCTCTGCAAACCCAAGCTCTGGACCTGAATAAACAGATTCAGACTCAACAAACCTCTCAAACCAAAGCTGCTACTGAGCAACGTGCTCTGTCCGGTCGTCAGTCGTTTGTCAAACGTCGTTATCCTGAACTCAGCGATGAGGAAGCGTTTGCTCTGGCTTCGGATGAAAAAGCTATGGCCGAACTGGTGAAGACTCCAAAGACTGAGACTCAGGTTGTTGATGTTGATGGTCGTAAACGATTGATTGACAAGAACACCGGAGCCACGATTGCTGATCTTGGTACCGCAGGTAAGACGATGGGTCAAGAGATTGCTGGTGGTGTGGCTGCTGCTCTGGCTCCTATCATGGCTAAGGAACAAGCTGCTAAAGCTGCTGGCGCAGGAGGCACGGCTGTTGGTAAGGAAGTGGCTCAGGTTGAAGGCAAGTTTGCTGCTCTGGATTCACTGCAACAAGCTGCCAGTCTGCTCAAATCTCCGGATGGTAAATATCAGATTTATTCTGGTCTGATGGGTCCTGAACAAACCTTGATTACCAAAGCTACTGGCGGTCTTCTGGGTGATCGCCAGAAGGTTATCAATACTGAACGATTCATTGCTAACGTCAATAGTACTGTTATTCCGTTGCTTCAGGAATTTGGTGGTAACGACTCTAACGAAGAACTTCGATTCCTTCAGCGAGTTGTGGGCGGTGATCAACGCCTTGAGCCAGAATCTATTGAAAATATTCTTCGTTCTGCTCAAGAAAAGATTCGTCGTGGTATTGATCGTGTGCAGCGTCAACAGCAAGCAGTTCAGCAAGGTCAGCCGCTGCCTACGGATGCTGGTCCTCGTCGTGAAAACCCTACCCCTACTCTTCGATTTAATCCGCAGACCGGTAAACTTGAAAGGCCTTAATCATGCCTAAGTATGTACAAGTAGGCTCTGATGTTGTGGAGTTTCCGGACTCCATGACTGAAGCACAAATTGAACAAGTCCTTTCTTCTCAGTTTGCTCCTCAGGCTGCTCCTGTGTCCTCCCAACCTGCTGCTCAACGGCAGCCATCTATCCCTGACCAGATTGCACGACAACTAGGTCTGACTGCCCGTGCTGGTCTTTCTGGTATTGCTAGTCTCCCTGCTATGTTGGCTGAACCGATTGCTCAAGGTGTGAACCTTGTTGCTGGTCGTGAGGTCTTTCCTAACCAAACTGAAGCTGTCCAACGTGCTTTGACTGCTGTCGGACTTCCTGAACCGGCTACTCCGATGGAAAGAGCAGTTCAGGCTGGTGCTTCGGCTGCTGCCGGTGTCGGTAGTCAGGCTGCTCTGGCTCAACGTGCTGCTAGTGGTTTCTTGGCTCCCTTGACTCAAGGTGTTGGACAACAAGCAGCCGCAGCCGCTGGTGCAGGCACTGCTGGACAAGCAGCCGCTGAACGTGCTCAGGAAGTTGGCCTGTCTCCTGAGGGTACTCTGGCTGCTACGCTGGCTAGTGGTCTTCTTGGTGGCTTGGCTGCCGGTAAGGCTGCTAGTCTGGTTGGTCAGGGTTCTGTCAAACCTATTACCATTGATCAAGTCAAACAAGAAGCTGGCAGGGCTTACACCCGAGTGGATAATGCCGGTGTTAACGTCAAACCTCAGCCACTGCTGAACATGGTGGACGACATTGAGGTCAATCTCGTTAACAAATCCAACTTCAATCCGCAGCTTGAAGCTCATCGTCCGGTTAAACAGGTTCTGGATCAGATGCGTGAGATGGTGGGAACCCAACGGGTGTCTTTCTCCAAGTTGGATCAACTCCGTCAAGCAGCCAACAACCTTGCTCGTGAAAGTCGTGATCCTGCTACCCGTCGGTTGGCTTCTGAAGTGGTGTCCGGTGTCGATAAAAAGATTACCAGTCTGCAACCGAATGAGCTGCTGAGCGGTAAACAGAAGATCTCTGGTGTCCTCCAGGATGTCAAGGAAGCCCGTGATGCATGGCGTCGAGTCTCCAAGGCGACAGTTCTTGAAGATGCATTGAACGTAGCGGAAGCCCGTGCCCTGGCTCCTACGGCATCTGAAGGTGAACTGATCCGTAACCAGTTCAAAGCTCTGGCAGCCAACAAAGACAAGATGCGTATGTTTAGTTCTGATGAACAGGCGGCTATTCGTCGTGTGGTGAGTGGAGGCAATGTCCAACCTATCCTTGCTCTGGCTGCTCGATTCAACCCTGAACGTAGTCAGCTTGTGACCGGCAGCACTCTGTTTGTTGGTACTCAGAACCCTTATCTGGCTGCTGGTGTTGCAGGGGCTGGTTTCGCTGCTGATAAAGCTCTGGGTGCTCTCCAGCGTAAAGCTGCTCAGGATGTTATCGCCCGTATTCTTCGCGGTGAGATTGCTCGTCCTACTACCAACGCAAGCTGGAGGGCTTTGGTGGAAGCTCAGATGCAAGCCTATAACAATAATCCGTTCCCTGCTGCTGGAGAGTAACTATGGACTTTGATACAGCCTTTCATAAACTCCTCGGTCATGAAGGTGGATATGTCAACCACAGTCAAGACCCAGGAGGAGAAACTAACTGGGGTATAACCATTGCTGTTGCAAGACAGAATGGCTATGAAGGCTCCATGAGTTCCTTGCCTGTTGGAGTAGCCAAGGAGATATACCGGAAGATGTACTGGAATGCTGTGAGGGCTGAGGAGATGCCTTCAAAGCTCCGCTATGCGTTGTTTGACGCTGCTGTGAACTCCGGTGTATCCCAAGCTATTAAATGGCTCCAAAGGGCTGTATCAGTCTCTCCTGATGGTGTTATCGGTCCTATGACTCTCAGGGCTGTCAACAGTCAGAACCCTAATGAAGTCTTTGAACGTATGTTGGCTCAAAGACTGAAGTTCATGGCTAGTCTGTCTACTTGGCCTGCTTTTGGTCGTGGTTGGGCAAGACGTATCGCTGCTATTATGGAGGAAACATGAGTATTGTTGCTCTACTGCCTTTGGTTGGTAGTCTATTGGATAAGATTATTCCTGATCCTCAGGCTGCTGCTGAAGCCAAGCTGAAGGCTCTGGACTTGGCTCAGAAAGGTGAACTGACTGAACTGTCTGAGAAGGCTTCCATCATCCGGGAAGAAGCCAAGAGTGAACACTGGTTGGCTGCTACGTGGCGTCCTATCCTGATGTTGACCTTCGGAGCATTGATTGTAGCCCGATGGCTTGGCTATAGTGCTCCTGGTATCTCTGAAGCAGAGATCCTGAAGCTCTGGGATATTGTTGAACTCGGTCTTGGAGGTTATGTGATTGGTAGGTCTGCTGAGAAGATTGTCCCGACTGTTGCTACTGCTTTGAAAGGTAAATGATTATGGCTACTAAGAAACAAGCTAAAAAAGTTGGTAAAGTGATGAGTGAGTACAAGGCAGGGACTCTGCACAGCGGTAAAGGTGGCCCGGTGGTTAAATCCCGTGATCAGGCTGTAGCCATCGCCTTGTCCGAAGCCAAGATGGCTAAGAAGGGTAAGCGTAAATGATTCCTCGTACTTATCCTAGTCGTATCAATCCTACGACCGGGCGCAGGGAGGCATTGGTGTCGTTCATCAGCAGCACCACTGGTCTTCAGCGATGGGTTGATTACACTCCGGTGGCGTATGTGACCTCTGCTACGCCTGTGGAGGGTTCTTATAACAACAATGGCTATATCGCTATTGCTGATGTTGGTAGCACTGCTGGTCTTCAGGCTGGTCGGGATTATATCCGTGTGTATCTTGATCCTGGTGCATCCGATGCTTGGCAGGTGAACTCTGTTGGTTTCATTCCTATCGGTATCAGTGGTATCGGCGGTGTTCCTTATGCTCTGTTCGCGAACAACGAACAAGGTGTGTGGTACGACCCGAGCGACCTGACCACCCTGTTCCAAGACTCCGCAGGGACTATTCCGGTAACTGCTGTTGAACAACCTGTTGGACGTATCCTTGATAAATCCGGACGAGGCAACCACGCCTTCCAGTCCACCGCAGCCTCTCGCCCTGTGCTGAGTGCTCGGGTGAACCTGCTGACGAAGACTGAGCAGTTCGATGATGCGGTGTGGTCGCTTGATAACGGCGGGGCATTTAATCCTGTAGTCACTCCAAACGCGGGAATTGCGCCCAACGGAACTCTGACGGCGGACAGGATTATCCTGAACAAGACAGGAGGTACTTTTTCAAGGATTCAGCAGAGCGCTGTGTGTGTATCAGGCGTCAACCATACGTTCCGTGTTTACATGAAAACGTATTCCGGCGGGACAGCCAATGTCGGCTTGCGGTTAAATTTAACTGGGGTTAACGCTCAAGTTACAGGCGAATGGCAGCAATTTTCTGTGACAGCGGATTCATCCACAACAACAATTTTTGGGCAGATTCTATTATTTGACAGTATTGCTGGCAACGATGAGACGGCAGATATATTGGTCTGGGGCGCCGACCTCCGCGTCTCCAACGACGGCGTAGGCCTGCCAGCGTACCAGCGAGTCAACACCGCAACCGACTACGACACGGCAGGCTTCCCGCTGTACCTGCGTGCTGACGGCGTGGACGATGGTATGGTGACGAACAGCATTGACTTCACCGCGACCGACAAGATGACGGTGTTTGCTGGGGTGAGGAAGATTGGCACCTCCGATTCCATGTTGTTTGAGCTAAGTGCCGCAGCAGATTCCAATAACGGAGCGTTTTATTTTGGGGGACCGCTTGCCGGAGGATCATGGAGATATGCTTTCTTGTCTAGAGGTTCGGCAAACTCTGTGGCTCAGACCACTGATACAGCTTTCAACTCGCCAATTACAAACGTTCTGACAGGTATTGGAAACATTTCCGGCGATTCCTCTGTGCTTCGGGTTAATGGGACTCAAGCAGCGTCTAATACAGGTGATCAAGGCACAGGAAACTACGGCAACTACCCGTTGTACCTGTTCCGCCGTGGCGGCACCACGCTGCCCGCGCGATTGCACTTCTACGGCCTGATCGTGCGGGGTGCTGCGACGTCCGGTACACTGCTCAATGCCACGGAGACTTTCATGAATAATAAAACCAAGGCTTATTGACCATGAGTTATGTATTTAGAACCATGATTGTTCCTGATGCTGTGGTGAACTCTGTACGAGCATTGGCGGATCAGTTCGGACCTGCTGCACAGGGTATGTGGATTACTCCACTCTCTGAGTCTGGTGCAGCACCGGCTACGGACTGGATCAGCAGTGGATACATCGGTGTAGAGTTTGCTGCTGCTCTGCCTCTGACTACAGTATCAACGGATGAAGAAGGTAACACCGTAGTCTCTACTGTGTATCCTGATCCTTCTACCTTCTATGCACTCTGTGAGGCTGCTGGTATTGAACCAGAGGATATGCCTTCAGAGGAAGAACTGGATGCAATCTTTCATGTTGTGATGGTATCTGAGGAAGAACCATTCACAGCGATGGCTAGGTTGAATCTTAAGATGGTAACTGAAGAAGCGTAAGCTAAAACAACAAAGCCCCGCTAGGTGTCTTTACAGGCACTTAGACGGGGCTTTTTTATTGCTTAGAAGATAACCACTGTCAGCTTGAAGCACATGAAGTAGATGTTCACTGCTGTAGCAGTACCAATGTCTTCTTGATTCTCTTCATCATCAATGACCATGATCTCCTCATAATCAAGACCAAAGACAAGACCGGGGTTAACATTAAATTGCAGATCCATTATCGACCTTTCTTGAATTGTTTATCAATCTCAGCAACTGAGACAATAGGCAGTGGGTCCACAACCTCTGACTCAAATGCAATCACAAACTCTTTGGTCAGACCTGAGCGAACAATGTCATCCCTCTCAAAGTTAATGAAACAACTGTCACTGATGTTATATTTATCTACCAGACGCTTAAGGTACGTCAAACCATCCAAGCCACCGCGTACATCCGTCTGGACTCCTGAGTTATCTCCGCAGAGAATCAGTTGAGAACCTTCACCAACACGGGTAACCAGAGCTTGAACCTCAGGAATAAAGAGGTTCTGTGCTTCATCCACAATGATTATACAATCCTGCCAACTACGACCACGGATAGTTTCCAGAGAACAGATTTCAATAGTCTTGTTCTTCAGGTGAATCTCAGTGGTTGCTTTACCAAGATAATCCTCAAAGTAGTCCAACATCTGTTGATAGTATGGAATCAGCTTCTCCTCAGCAGTGCCAGGGAGGAAACCAATAGACCTACCAGCCAGAGGTTGATAAGCACGGATCAGAACAATCTTCTTGATGTCACCGAAGTGAATCTTCTTGGCTGCGTGCCAGCAAGCCAGCAGTGTCTTACCAACACCCGCAGAGCCTGCTGCTACAACCAAGGTGTTGTACTTCAGTGCCTCAAGTAGATTGCTTTGTCTTTCATTCTTAGGTAGCAGCGGAGGGAACTGGGTTCGATGGAATTTCTCCTTCTTCACCAGCATGTCCTGAGTTTTCTGAGTTCGTTTAACCATTGGACTCTTCGGTATCTACCACGTAAGGCACAGTACGAACATTGGGAAAGAAGCTGAAGAACTCTTCTTTACTGATGTCCTTACCAATAATCATTTCAATGAACTTCACTCCCTCAGCCGTATAACGCTCCTTGAGCTGCTTACAGGCTACACAGGTAGGGGTACTATAGATAATCTTCATTAGAGGCTCCTAGGCCCTCCAGATAGGCTCTGGAGGGCTTTGTTGTTTATAGGTTAACGCACAGGACAGGCACCGGTAGCACACTCAGCATCGTCAAGCCCAATGTCAAGGCTGGAGATACTGGTGATCGGAATCGTCTTGGCAACCAGTTCATCATACTGTTCCTTGGTGATTTCCTCAAGCGGAGCCTGCTTGAAACCGTGCTCAGAGTGCAGCAGGAAGGACAGAGACTTGTGGTTGTTCTTGTAGTATTTCTTCAGGTACTTCTTGATCTCCGGCAGTTCTTCCTTCTTGTAATACACGGTACACGACACACTGTTGTCACTCCAGACTTCCTGAAGCCAACGAACAGTCTCAAGCTGACTGATGGCGGTCATATCCTTAGCCAGCACAGCAGTCTCACCGTGGGTGAACGGGAAGGAGACAACCACCGTGGAACGATCCTCAGAACCATCAAAGTTCTGCTGATACTCCACCGGATAACCGTGACTACGACACACCTCAACCAGCGGATGATTACTACTGATACGGATTCGACGGATCATGTACCGAGCATATGCCGGATGACAGCCCGGAGTCACACCAGGCAGCAGCGACAGCGTACCACTTGGTTTGATCGTCGTCAGCTTCACCGACTTGTTGAATCCGTTCTTTGCACTGTAATACTGATCATAGATCCGCAGTTTCTCATACGCAGGACTCAGCCACGACTTTTGTTCTTCCGTGGCTTGGAGAACACCAGTGATGCCAATACCCATGCGCATATTGTCATGGACAATTGCTTCCGTAGATTCGAGATGGCAAGGGAGAGCCAGCGAATGCTTGTTGATACGATATAGGAGAGTTGCCACATCAACAAATTCCTCAAAGGAAGTAATGTTAGGAAGAAAAATCTCAGCCAGACAACAGGTTTCTTTGTCAGCCAGAGACTGCTCTGCGCCTTTATTGTTACTCTGCTTTCGCAGGGACACATCATTTCTGTGTGTCTCTATAGATCGCTCTATAGAACAGACTATATCACCACCCAAGTTTCCTTGGGGCTTATCGTCCGAGTTTATAACTGAAACTTGGAAGAACATAAGGACTCACAATCTCTTCAAATTTAGCACTGTCTTTGCTACGCAGGGACAGGAACCAGTACTTACCATGACGGTTGATATTGAACTCAAGGTCTAGTTTTTCTTTGATTGCTTTCTTGAGCAGCCAGTTATCTCCATAGCTAAAACCCTTGGTATGCAGTTTGTACGAAGGAGTAGCGTTACAACGCTTATCAACATACCGTCCGCCATCAGCCATAAAGATAATAGCCAAGGCTTCTGCGTCCATCAAGGTTAGCATATGCGGGTCAATGACCTTCTTACCGTCAATATAAATACGTTCACAGATTGTGGTCAGTTTCGGATGGGTTTTGGATTCCAGCCGAATCTGTGGTTTACGTTCAAAACCGTCATTGTTGTAGTCTTTTCGATCATACAGACGACAACCAATGTCAGCTTCTTCCAGAGCCTGCTTAACCTTCTCTACGTAATCTTTGTTCTCTCCACGCATGTTCATGATGAATTTTGCATTAGAACATTTACCAGTGATGTACAGTCCACCATCAAAGGTAGAGAAATAATACAGACGTTTACTCAGTTCTTTACTCATAGTCGTTGCACCTTCCATAACGGATTGGCACAGGATTGTCTCCGAAGAGATGTCCCCTGTTTTTAGATAAGTTTTCAAGACAGTTTACACTATCAGGCCGCTGCCTTCAACGGATTATAGCCCTGAACCTTAGGATCAGGATACTGAGTCTCACCCAGTCGTCCGACCTTACGAGACAACTTCAGGTTGATCAGTCCATATGGTTCACCTTTACCTTCATATCCATCCCAAAAGAAGTCATGTAGGTCTCCAATGTCGTGACAAACAACGCTGTTGTTGGACATGGCTCGCCAGCTCGGGATGTTACCCAAGTCCCATCGTTTAGCCAGCAGGTATTCCACGTCATCAGGGTCACCAATAGCAATCTGAGCACTACGCCGCACGTTACCAGCAACCACCACAGCACCGATGATGTTCATGATGTCCAGAGCATCCACAGGTCGAATCTTCTTACCTGCTCGTTTCTCCAGAATCTTACCAATCTCAGTGATGCCCCACACCAAGTCCTCCGGGCCACTGGCAGTACCACCAAAGCCTTTGATTGGAGCACCCTTAGATCGAATCATTTTAGTCGAGTAAGAAAACGTTTGTTTTCCCGACTTATGTGCAAGAAAAGCAGCTTTAAGAGTCTTGCCCAGAAGAGCAACCCAACCTTCACGACTGTCGGGAACAATAAAATCAGCGTCGTTAGTGTCACAACGAACAGGACACTTGAAATCCGGATTAACCGGAGGAATTTTATCAACATTTTCTTTCTGAATGTTATACCCGACACCGGAACCCAGCATCAGAAGATCCATAGCCCAAGTAAACGGTTCCACAGGTTTATCCACAACCGTGAAGGCACAGTTCTGAAGACTACTCAGGCCCAGGCTATCCACAGTCTTGGTCCCGAGCTGCCACAGGAACCGACCTGCAACAGTGCCTTTCAAACCCAGCATATAGCCCTGTAGACGCTCTTGTTCTTCTTCAGTGAACCCAACACCGAGCTGATCGTTGGAAGCCTTCACAACCCGGTTAACAGTGTCTGCAAACTCCTCAGTGGGGCTGTCAATACTGGTTTCATCCAGGCGTCGGGAATAAGTACGCTTGTAGGTGATGTAACCGATGCTGGACCAAGGAGTTTCAATAGTATTCGTCATCAATGTATTCTTTCTTTAGTTTGTCTTGTTTCTCTTCAATCAGGTACTCAAAAGCCTCTACGATGTCATCACTGGAGACACCTAGAATGTCTATCAGATCAACTTCGTCTAGTCTTTTGAGCTTCTCTTTCAGTTCTTCTAGGGTAATCTCATGCATCCATAGCCTCAATCATCTTATCCAGATACCACCTACATTTCTTCAGATCCTCCACACCATTCTTGTCCATGAATCGCATGATGTATTGTAGAGCCTGAACATAATCAGCGTAGAAAATTGGGCCGTTGTTTTGTAGGTATACCTTATTGACCAAAGCCGTGATGACATCCCGAACTTCTACGTTCTTCTCTGGTATCAGCATATAGTGCTTAGGCTTGTTCACCGGATCATGTTCAACGTTGCTCACCGAATTTCCTTTCAAGATAACCAATGCTCAGGAAGAGTTCATCAAAGTGACCATCCTGAACCTCATTCATAATAAGCAGACCACGCCAATGCTTGTTGGACAATTGATCCATGTAGTCTTCATCGTGAAGATAATAACTACCAGCGATGATACCACAGATTGACTGTCCGTCAGCACGTTTACCGTAGGCTACTTGTTTGCCCTGCTGATGGCCTGCAATACAACTCATATGAAGTTTATTGATCAGAACCGAAGCAGAGCTGGCAGGTCTACCCATAGCACCCACAGGCCAGTAATGATTAAAACCAACACCATTGATGAATACAGGCCTAAGGAAGTCAAACACTTCCCAATCATCCTCATACTCCAGGTCTTTGGTGCTGATCAATCCTTCCAGCATTGGGTTGTTGTTCACAGCTCGGTTGATCCTGTTCTCATGGTTACCCAACAGCATGATCATCCGAGGCTTGTACTGCTTTTCCTTGTTCTTCTTCAGCCGTAGCTGCTCATCCTTCAAAGGCTTCAGCAGCACTTCCATAGCTGCTTTGGCTACGTCTACGTCAGTGGTGTACCGTTTACCTTCAAAGTACTTAGAACCTGCTTTGTCATGTGTAGACAGGCTAGACATATCAGCGAAGTCCCCGAGGTTGACAACAACATCAGGCTTGTACTCCACGATAGCCTTGCCTGCCCAAGTAAGGTGCTCGAAAGGAACACCTTCCTTGATCTGACAATCAGGAATCACAAGAATCCGAATAGGTTTCTTATATTCAATCTTCATTGAGTCCGGGCTTGATGAGGTCTGCTTTTTGGTGCACGTTACCGTCCCAGTCTTCTCGGAAAGGAGAATACTCAACGCTGATCTTTTCCTTCACACCACAGTAGCCCACCGCTTCAAGGAAGCGTACAAAGTCACTCAGCAGAATCGTCCACGGAGTGTCATAGGAATAAGTAGAAGAGAAACTGTTGTTCTTCTTATCTTGGAAATGTTCCATACTGAAGTAGAACGTATCCTTGTCTTCGTAATCATCGGTCATCACCAGCACCTCCTAGAGTGTTAGCTGCTTTACGTGCAGCAAGTTTATCAACATTGATCTTAGCCACTGTCTCCATGTCTACATCAAGGACATGACAGACACCAGCAACCTGCCAGAGAACATCTCCAAGCTCCTTGAGCACAGAATCCCTTGAGTAACTACCATCACGGATAGCCTTGGCAAAGATACTGGTCAGTTCACCAACCTCAGCTTGGAGATTGTAGAGCATGTAATGCAGGTTGTTAGCCGTAGGCAACAGAGTACTCATGGCTTTGGTTTGATATTCATTTAGATGCATTAAATCTCCACAGAAGGAATCAACTCTTTGAGGATGAGTTTACATTTATCTGCCACTTCCCGGTGTTCCTTCTGAGTAGCCTGATCACAACGAATCTGACAGTAGTGAATCCAGCTACGCAGCGTACCACTCATATACATACGACTCATGGTCAGGCCTTCAGGAAGAACCTTACGAGCCACTTCCTTGGCAATACCGTTGCTCAGAGCATTCCGATAAGCATTCTTGGCTGCAATCAGAGCAAACTGCTGTTGTTCCATCCAATACTGCTGAAGCTCACGGTCCTGAACCTCAATACTGTTCTGTCGGTTCTTCTCATCTTGTAGTCGAGCTTCACTGTATTCCCAAGCCTCAGACTCAGCGTACCGCTGGGAGAACTCCTGGAAAGAGAAGCTACGATGACGCAGGATCTGCCGAGCAATGTCCCGAGTGGTTTCAATCTCCACACACATGGAAGCCATCTCAAAGGGACTCCAGTGTGCGTTCTTCATCAGGTACTTGAGCAGCTTGGATGCTGTCTCATGGTTGTCTTGGTTAGCAGGATTGGATACCCGAGCCATGTAAGCAATCAGCTTCTCAGCTTCAGGTGTTGCCCAGACCAGTTTAACATTACTCATTGTTTTTTCTCTTCTTCCTTATCAAGCCATTCTTCAAGCAGAGACACCAGACCACGTTCAATCAGCAGTCGGGTAGTCTCCTTATCGGTCTCCAACATACAGGTGGCAGAACCGTCATCATTCTCTTTAAGGTAGGTAAGTTTAATTGACATGGTTTCTAAAGTTCTTGAAGAAGTAATCAGCGTCTACAACCACCAGAGGCTTGCATTGGTTCTGTTTGATCACCAACACAGGCTCATGACCTCCATGAGTGGTTGCCTGCGCATAGTCGTTGTAAACCGCTACTTTACTCTTACTCTTACATTCAATCTGGAATGGGTAGATACGTCGAGCAGCAGGAGACAGCTTGACATCCTCACCTCCTGCACCCATAGACGTACTTACCACATCCCCTTGTTCTAGCTCAGGAGCGTACTCCATCAGCTTCTTCGCTGTCCACTGTTGGAGCAGACGTCCCTTCTGCTTTGCTGATTGTGGTTTCATTGATTGTTGGTTCCCATAGTTGTCCTTCGTAACGCTGTAGCCACAAGAGCTGTCCCTGTTCCTTGAAGTAGTCAAAGCCAAAGCCCTTCTTTTGGTACAACTCCCATGCTGCTTGTTCCATCTGAGCATAGGTTGTGCATTCAAAAAGAGCTTTCTCTGCCTTCTTCGGTCCGATCCCCGGAATACCTGGGATGTTATCAACACGATCACCAGTCAGCATCTGAGTCCAGAAGTTCAGATCAGCAGTGAATTGATCAATGTAGTACCGTTCTTCCTTGTTGGGGTTGTAGTGCCATCCAACCAGTTGATCCAAGTCCTTGTCTACATGAACAATCCAATAC
>JACCDU010548340.1_pt1 | contig 37860 bp, 35 predicted proteins | sample 7446081 | NCBI WGS metagenome assembly JACCDU01 (sample SAMN15323447, study PRJNA562643) | freshwater metagenome | isolation source: river surface water | place: USA:Blue River Watershed | collected 2017-08-17
GATCGACAGGCGCGACTCTCATCGTGGCGCAGGGGGCTTGCCCCCGCTCTGACGCCGGATAGATTTACGCAAGCCACCTCACGCCAATCAACAAAGCGCTTGCAAAAAGGAGGGTGGCCATAGATTGTTTTTGCGGGTTCGGGCAAGCGGGTGGAATTCTGGCTCCGGCTTTGGCGTGCGTTCGCTGCACCGAGGGCACGCCCCGTCCCTGACGGCGCAAAAATTGTCGGACGGGAATGCGCAGAGTAAAATCGTTCAGACAATAAGAACGTTTGGAGGTTGCGATGCACTGGTACCTCATCCATACCAAGCCAAGGCAGGAGTGGTGCGCGCTGCAAAATCTCGAGCGGCAGGGTTTTGAGTGCTACCTTCCTACGCTTCCGGCGGAAAGGCTGCGCCAGGGCGGACTGGCCGTGGAAGGCGAGCCCTTGTTTTCGCGCTATCTCTTTATCCGGTTAGGCGTGGGCGATTCGTCGAAGAGTTGGTCGCCGATCCGATCCACCAAAGGCGTTAGTCGCCTGGTTTGCTTCGGTACCTTTCCCGCAAAGGTCGACGATCTTTTGATCGACTTGCTGCGCGAGCAGGAGGCGTCGTTTCAGGCGCAGCCCGAGCGCCTGTTCCGTGCCGGCGAGCGCGTGCGACTGACCGAGGCGCCGTTTGCGGATATCGAGGGCATCTACCAAATGGCAGATGGCGAGCGCCGGGTGATGGTGTTGATCGAGATACTGAGCCGGCCCGTGTCCGTGCGGGTCTCCCCGGCCGGTTTGCGCAAAGTCTCCTGAGCGGGCGTACCCGTTTGGAGCAGTACTTCGCAGAAAAGTGGATGCACGCGACTTGTGCAGAGATAGCTGATGAAAATTTTGGTGACTGGGGCGGCTGGCTTTATCGGGATGCATGTCTCCAGATTGCTGCTAGTGCGTGGGGACACGGTATTCGGGGTGGATAACCTTAACGATTACTATGATCCGAACTTGAAGCTGGCGCGCCTGGAACAGCTCAAGCCTTTTCCGAATTTCCGTTTCATCAAGGCAGACATTTCCGATCGCAATGCCATGGAGAGCCTGTTCGCCAGCGAAGGATTTGAGCGCGTGGTGAATCTCGCCGCCCAAGCGGGTGTGCGTTACTCGCTTAAAAATCCCCACGCTTACATTCAAAGCAATCTGGTCGGCTTCAGCAACATACTTGAAGGCTGTCGCCAATACGGCGTCAAGCATCTCGTGTATGCATCGAGCTCCAGCGTCTATGGCGCCAACGCGCACATGCCCTTCTCTGTGCATGACAATGTCGACCATCCATTAAGCCTGTACGCTGCGAGCAAGAAGGCCAACGAGCTAATGGCGCATAGTTATAGCCACTTGTATCACCTGCCGACAACAGGTCTGCGCTATTTCACGGTTTACGGTCCCTGGGGGCGGCCGGACATGTCCCCATGGCTGTTTACCTCGGCCATCCTTGAGGGGCGGTCGATCGATGTCTTCAATCATGGGAAGATGAAGCGCGATTTCACGTACATCGACGACATCGCCGAAGGGACTGTGCGGGTGCTGGACAAGATTGCTGCGCCGAATCCCGACTTTGATGCCGCTGCGCCTGACCCGGATTCGAGTCATGCGCCTTATCGGATTTATAACATCGGCAACCACCAGCCCGTGGAGCTGATGACATTCATCGAGACGATCGAGTCCGCCTTGGGCATCCAAGCGAAGAAGAACTTCCTTCCGATGCAGGCCGGGGATGTCGTGGCGACGTATGCAGATGTCGAAGCGCTGGCCCGGGATGTGGGATTCGAGCCGCACACATCGCTTGCCAGCGGAATCACCAACTGGGTGGCCTGGTACCGTCGCTATGCCGGCCAATAATTGAGCCAGTCAATGCCTCCCCGCCCGATCTTCGTCGAGCCAGACCAGTAGAGTTGCCTGTTTTATAAGGGGCTATCTCAAGGAGGTGGGCGTGTGTCACAATGTCAGCCGCCTGTCAGTATCCTGTCAGCGAGCGGCCGGTTGTATCGCCGCGTGATCCTTTCACAATGTCCTTACTCAGCTAGTCGCGCTTGCCGATCGTAAAACGGCAGGGCGGTAGCGTACCTGACACACTTTGAGTCTAATTTTCCCGGTTCGACAAATTGCCAATTCGCGGAGCGAGTGCGGCGTTGGGGTACGCGTGGACTTCTCCAGAGAGACATTCAGCGGATGAAGATTGCTGTCGCTGGCACTGGCTACGTCGGCTTGTCCAATGCGGTACTGCTTGCGCAGCACCATGAGGTCGTGGCGCTCGACATTGTTCATGAGAGGGTGGCGAAGCTCAATAGCAAGGAGTCGCCGATCGTCGATCCCGAAATCGAGGCGTATCTCAAGCAACAGCCGCTCAACCTGAAAGCCACGCTGGACAAGCGCGAAGCCTATGGCAGTGCAGAGTTCATCGTCATTGCCACGCCGACCGACTATGACTCCGAGACGAACACTTTCAACACGGCATCTGTCGAAGCCGTAGTGCGCGAGGCGCATGCGATCAATTCCAGGGCAGTCATGGTGATCAAGTCCACCGTGCCGGTGGGCTACACGGCCAAGCTCAAGGCCGAACTAGATTGCGACAACCTCATCTTCTCGCCGGAGTTCTTGCGCGAGGGGCGCGCACTCTACGACAATCTCCACCCGTCGCGCATCGTCGTCGGCGAGCGATCGGCGCGCGCCGAAGCATTCGCAAATCTATTGAAGCAAGGCGCTATCAAGCAAGATATCCCCACCCTGCTTACGGATAGCACAGAGGCCGAGGCGATCAAGCTTTTCGCCAACACCTACCTCGCGATGCGGGTCGCTTATTTCAACGAACTCGATACGTATGCTGCAACGCATGGACTGGATACGCGCCAGATCATCGATGGCGTCTGCCTTGACCCACGCATTGGTGCGCATTACAACAACCCTAGCTTCGGTTACGGTGGCTATTGCCTGCCCAAGGACACTAAGCAACTGTTGGCCAATTACCGTGATGTGCCGCAGAACCTCATTCATGCGATCGTCGAAGCCAACACGACCCGCAAGGATTTCATTGCCGACGAGATTGTCCGGTTGTGTGAATCGAATGACCAGGCGCGCACTCCCGTGGTTGGCATTTACCGTTTGGTCATGAAGCAAGGCAGCGACAACTTCCGTGCCTCCGCGATCCAGGGGGTGATGAAGCGCATCAAGGCCAAGGGCATCGAAGTCATCGTGTACGAACCTGCCCTCAAGGATGCCGAGTTCTACCATTCCAAGGTGGTCAGCGACCTGGACAGATTCAAGCGTGAATCTGATGTCATCATCGCCAATCGCCAATCTTTGGATCTGGCGGATGTGTCGGGCAAGGTATACACGAGGGATCTGTTTGGTCATGACTGAATATGTCTGCCCCTTCGGATTCTCCGGGGTTTGCGCCGCAATGCCCAGAGCATTATCGCTATCCGGAAGAAGGTCATATTTTTTGTATCCAGGCTCACTAAGGTCGTAACAAGGAATGAGCGAACTTCCCAAGATTTACGTAGCAGGCCACCGTGGCATGGTGGGCTCGGCAATTGTTCGTGCGCTTGAGGCGCAAGGGCAGGCGCGCATCGTCTGCCGCACGCATGCTGAGCTTGACCTTTGCGATCAGGCCGCTGTACGCCAGTTCTTTGACGAAGAACGGCCTGATCAGGTCTACCTGGCCGCCGCCAAGGTTGGGGGTATCTACGCCAACAACCACTATCCGGCCGAATTCATCTACCAGAACCTGATGATCGAGGCCAACGTCATCGATGCCGCTTTTCGCATCGGTGTCAGGCAATTGCTCTTTTTGGGATCCAGCTGCATCTACCCCAAGCTGGCACCGCAACCGATGCGAGAAGATGCCCTGCTCACCGGGACATTGGAGAACACCAACGAGCCTTATGCCATCGCCAAGATCGCGGGCATCAAGCTGTGCGAAAGCTATAACCGCCAATACGGCGCAAGCCATGGTGTGGACTACCGCAGTGTCATGCCCACCAACCTTTACGGCCCCGGTGACAACTACCATCCGGAAAATTCCCACGTCATCCCGGCGCTGATTCGTCGCTTCTTCGAGGCCAAATTTGCCAACGCTTCCAGCGTAGCCATTTGGGGTACGGGTACGCCGAAGCGGGAGTTTCTTTACGTCGATGACATGGCCGCCGCAAGCGTCCATGTCATGAGCCTGAGCAAAGCTGACTACGACAAGCACACCCAGCCCATGCTCAGTCACATCAACGTGGGCTGCGGGAACGACATCTCGATCAAAGAGTTGGCCGAAACCATAGGAAAGATCATTGGTTACAAGGGCGACATCACCTTTGATCCCGACAAGCCAGACGGCACGCCGCGCAAGCTCATGGACAGTTCCCGTATCAACGCTCTGGGCTGGCGCCCGCAAGTTACCCTGGAAGCAGGCCTCCAATTGGCCTGCGACGACTTCCTGAAGAATCACAGTACACAGACAGACAAGGATTTCGAATGACAAATCAAGCCAAAGTCGCTCTTATCACCGGTGTCACGGGTCAGGATGGAGCTTATCTTGCCGAATTCCTGCTTGATAAAGGTTATGTCGTCCATGGCATCAAGCGCCGGACCAGCCTGTTCAACACCGATCGTATCGATCACCTCTACCGCGACCGGCATGAAAAGGGCGTGCGCTTTTTCCTTCACCATGGTGACCTGACGGATTCGTCCAGCCTCATCCGTATCATCCAACAGACGCAGCCCGACGAGATTTACAACCTTGCTGCGCAAAGCCATGTGGCGGTGAGCTTCGAAGAGCCTGAATACACCGCAAACTCCGACGCACTGGGCGCGCTGCGCATTCTGGAGGCGATCCGCATCCTCGGCCTTGAAAAGAAGACGCGCTTCTACCAGGCGAGTACCAGCGAACTCTATGGCCTGGTGCAGGAAATACCGCAGAAGGAAACCACGCCCTTCTATCCGCGCAGCCCCTATGCGGTTGCCAAGCTCTACGCCTACTGGATCACTGTCAACTATCGCGAGTCCTACGGCATCTATGCTTGCAACGGCATCCTGTTCAATCACGAGAGCCCCAACCGCGGCGAGACTTTCGTTACCCGCAAGATTACCCGCGCCCTGGCACGCATCAAACTTGAGTTGCAAGATTGCCTGTACCTCGGCAACCTCGACGCCAAGCGCGATTGGGGGCACGCCAAAGATTACGTTGAAATGCAGTGGCTGATGCTGCAGCAGGAAAATCCTGAAGATTTCGTGATCGCCACCGGCGTGCAATACAGCGTGCGTGACTTCGTCGACGCTGCTGCGAAAGAGCTTGGCATGGAAATTCGCTGGGAAGGCACAGGCGTCGAAGAAAAAGGGTACTGGGTAAACAGCTCGTCTTCGAAGTCTGATCAGCCCATCGTTCAGGTGGATCCTCGCTACTTCCGTCCTGCCGAAGTCGAGACCCTGCTGGGTGACCCGAGCAAGGCCAAGGAAAAGCTGGGCTGGGTCCCGAGCACCACGTTCGCTGAACTGGTGGCAGAGATGGTTCGCGAGGATTTGAAATCGGCCGAGCGCGATGAATTGGTCAAGCATCATGGCTACAAAGCCATGAATTACCACGAGTAACCGAGCCGAAAAAGGAAGGGCGGTACAGTGATCTTGGGTACTTGGCGCAAAGTCTGGCGCCTGCTGCCGAAAAACCAGCGCCCCAAATTATGGGGTTTGCTGGGCATGATGCTGATTGGGACACTGCTTGAAGTGTTTGGTATTGGCCTCGTGGTCCCAATCCTGGGCATCATGGTTCAACCCAATTTCCTCGAGCGTTACCCAGCGCTGCGGCCATGGTGGGAACAGCTAGGGCAACCCTCACATGTGGACATGATCGTGATGGGTATGGGGGGGCTGGTCGCCGCTTATGCGTTGAAGGTCTTGTTCCTTGCCTTTGCTGGCTGGCGTCAGTCGCGCTTCGTCTTCGGACTTCAAGCCGAATTTTCGAAAAAGTTGTTTTCGGGGTATCTGGCGCAGCCCTACACCTTTCACTTGCAGCATAACTCTGCGCAACTTACCCGCAACATCGTTACCGAAATTACGATGTTTGGAAATATGGTGCTGCTCCCTACCATGTTGTTGCTGACGGATGGCCTGGTCCTTATCGGGATTGCCATACTGCTGCTGATTGCCGAGCCAGCCGGCGCCTTGGGCGTGCTTGCGGTATTAGGGACCGCCGGATTCCTGTTTCAGTATGCGACGCGGGGGGCTTTGCAGCGATGGGGCAAAGCGCGCCAGCATCATGAAGGAAAGCGCATCCAGCATCTGCAGCAGGGCTTTGGCGGCATAAAGGAAATCAAACTTCTGGGACGAGAAGCTGAGCTATCGGCGCAATATGATATCCACAACCTCGGCCATGCGAGGGTGGTGCATCGTCAGAATGTGCTGCGGCAGATGCCCAGGCTGTGTTTCGAATTGCTCGCGATTGGCGGTCTGGCTGTCTTGGTAATCGTCATGCTGCGAAACGGCAGCCAGCCGGAGGCACTATTGCCTACCCTCGGCTTGTTTGCCGCCGCCGCTTTTCGATTGATGATTTCTGCAAATCGCATCCTGGGCGCTATCCAAAACGTACGCTATGGCAGTCCAGTGATTAATACCCTGGACGATGCATTCAGTCTGTTTGAGGGATCTCCTTCGCCAAAAGCATCTGAAGAACCTCTTACATTCACAGAGGCGATCGAGTTACATCAGGTGAGCTATCGCTATCCGGAAGCTTCGCGTGAGTCGTTGATCAAATTAGACATCCGCATCCCATGGCGCAATACCGTTGGCTTCATTGGCGGTAGCGGCGCCGGGAAGACCACGCTCGTTGATCTCATGCTTGGCTTGTTGCCGCCGGTAACGGGAAGTGTGCGTGTTGACGGCAAAGATATCCGAACCAATTTGCCAGCGTGGCAGAGCCAGATCGGCTACGTGCCGCAGACGATTTATCTGGCCGACGATACGTTGCGTAGGAATATCGCTTACTGTGTTCCGAATCAGGAAATTTCAGAAGCCGCTGTATGGGATGCTGTATGTGCCGCGCAGCTCGAAGGCCTCGTAAGTCAATTGCCGCAGGGGTTGGACACGAGGGTTGGTGAGCATGGGGTTCGTCTGTCGGGCGGACAGCGTCAGCGAATAGGGATTGCCCGTGCTCTCTATCATAACCCGGCAGTGCTGGTTCTCGATGAGGCGACTAGTGCGCTTGATTCGAATACTGAGGCAGAGGTCATGAAGTCCATCGCTGCTTTGCACGGTGAAAAAACGGTGATCATCATCGCGCACCGTTTATCAACGATTGAGTACTGTGATTGGATCTATCGCCTTGAAAATGGATCCATTGCCTCTCAAGGGCCAGCGCGAGAGCAACTCGGATTAGGGCTGCCAAATGCCACGTGACCACCGTCATCTTGATGTCCTCGACGGCTTTCGCGGACTGGCCGTGTTAATCGTCTTGCTGAGCCATTCCTCAGGTCGAGAAATGATGCTGGCACCCTGGCTGAATTTTTCTGGCATAGGGCACATTGGCGTGTATCTGTTCTTTGTGCTCAGCGGCTATTTGCTGACCCTAAATCTGCTGGGCGGGCAAACGTTGCCGCAATTTTATCTGCGCCGCTTTTTCCGTATCGCGCCATTGTATTTTCTCGTGCTGGGCGGCGTCCTTGCGTACCAGGCATTGGGCTATTATTCGCCGCGCTATCTGCATATCTCCGGCGGCGCAGAAGGAGCTGTGCTGCATTTCTTCTTCCTCAAAGGGGATGGCGTCTTCTGGACTTTGGCAGCAGAGTTCGGATTCTATTTGTTGCTGCCCTTGGTTGTCTGGTCGTTAAGGCGATTCGGTTGGCAGTGGCTGGCAGTTGCCGCATTCGCTTATTTCTGTGCTTTTATCGCGCTAGAAAAATACAAGCTGAATTTGTTGCCCCTCAAATTTGTCGACATCTCCCATCGCAGCCAATTCCTGGATGTATTCGCGTGTGGGATTCTGGCAGCTTTTTTGCCGCGCACGAGGCCTGACAGATGGGTTCCGGTCGCCTTCTGGGCACTGTTGTCGCTAACCCTAATCGCTGTCAGTGCCAATTTTCTGGGTGCCCGGCAGCCAGCCTATGGAATGCGCTGGTTGAGTTTGTTGTACGGCGCTGTATTCGGGCTTGCAATCATGCGTGCGAGTAGCGATTCGCCTGTGATGACGCGCGTGCTGGGCAACCCTCTTTTGGCTTTCATAGGGCAAATAGGCTTCGGCCTGTATCTCCTGCACTTCCCGGCTTTTCAAGCAGTCAATGCCTATCTCGATGCGACGCCGGCAATTCGGTTCGGAGTGGCCATGTCGCTTGCCGTGAGTTTGGCTTGGATCGCTTACCGGTTCATTGAGAGGCCGATGATAAAAGTGGGGCGAAAGCTGGAAGCCGCATTCGGAGTTTCTGAGCCGACTGAGTTGCGATCGGATGAGGCGCGGGAATGCGTACCTACAAAGGTCACATAAATGATGACAGCATTGGCTGGAAATTGATGCGTAGTCCCATCGGTATCAGCTGCTAGTTATGAGTCGCGACCCGTGCGTCCTGGCGTAGCGTATGCGTGAAGGTACGACTTACAGGAGGCAGAACGGGCGAGTGAAAGCCAATCTGGACGACTAAATAGAATTAAGCCGAAGCGGACGAAATAGCAAAGTTAAGAGAGATATGCCGAATATAAAAATTATTGCCGAGATAGGCATTAATCATGATGGACAGATTGAAAAAGCTGCGGCTTTGGTAGTCGCCGCCGCCCGTGCAGGAGCGCATGCGGTCAAATTCCAATACCGCAATCTGGAGAATGCCTATTCATCGGCAAGTTCTCGAGAAATCGGCGACGAAATTCTGCTGCGGGAAATTCGCAAGAATTACCTCTCCCCCGAACAGCTGCTGGAGCTCGCGCGCGATGCCAAAGACCAAGGTATGGAGGCGGGGATCAGCTTCTTCGACGTCCAGGATATCCAGGATTTCGGGACTGCCGTCGCAGAGTTCGATTTCTTCAAGATGCCATCGGCTGAGCTCACCAATTCTCCGCTGATCGATGCGCTGATGGCGCTGGACAGGCATCTGTATATCTCCACCGGGTGCCATACAGAGGCCGAGATCGAGGCGGCGTTCAGTCGCTTGCCAGCAAAAGCCTGGAGCCCGATGCATTGCATTTCAAATTATCCCGTCTCACTTCAAAACGCCCGGCTGGGCTATATCAGCCAATTACGCAAACGCTGGAATTGCAATGTCGGCTACTCGAGCCACGACGATCATTGGGAAGTTTGTCTACTGGCGATGCAATTGGGTGCCGACGTTATCGAGCGTCACATCACGCTGGACAGGATGGCTGATGGTCTCGATCACTCATCGAGTTCGACGCCCGGCGAATTCGCCAAGATCGCCGCGTTCGCAGAAGAGCTCGATCTTTTGCTGGCTGGCGAGGGGCCGCGTGTGCCGAATCAGGGCGAGTTGCTGAATCGGCAGAACCTCGGGCGCTCGTACTTCGCGTCAGGCAACCTGCCGATCGGACACGCGCTTGATTCCAAAGACCTTGTCTATCGTTCGCCGAACGTGGGCTTGAATCGCCTCGACATCGACCGTTATCTTGGCAAGCCTTTGGTGCAGCCAGTATCGAAAGGTGGCTCGATCGTGCGTAGCATGTTCGAGGAAAAGATGCCCCTGCCAGAACGTGTAATCGAATTTGCGCGCCGAACAGGTTTGGCGTTGCCGGTTCGCCTCCATGATCAGGCGGCCATGCAGCAACAATTCCCGATTGGGGCCTACGAGTTTCATCTTTCGTTTGGCGAAGTCCTGTCGGATATCGATGTGGCTGGATTCGACTCGTCCAATCGCTACAGCATCCATCTGCCGGATTACATCAATTCAACCCAGCTGATGGATCCGTTTTCTCCGAATGAAGAGCAGCGTGCAGGCAGCATGCGCATCCTCGAACGCACGGTCGAGTTGGCGGAGCGCTTGCAGGAGCTGACTGCAACGAAAGTGCCGGTCGTCGGCAGCTTTTCTGTGGTGCATCGCTCGCGCGAAGACTTTTTCGAGACGCATGCGGCGCTGCTCAAACAATATCAGGCGCGCGGCGTCGCCATCATGCCGCAATGGTTGCCGCCGATCGCCTGGTATTTTGGCGGTTCGGTAAGGCTGCATGCCATGAACGAATTGATTGATGCGGAACTTCTCAAGCAACATGAATTGCCCGTGTGCCTGGATATATGCCACATGATCATGGGGAGAAATTGCTACGGATTCTCTGCCACGGATTTGATGGCTGATCTGACGCCGTTGGTCGGCCACCTGCATTTGGCCGATGCAGCCGGCATTGATGGTGAAGGATTGGCGATTGGCGAGGGCGAACCGGAAAATCTTGAGCTATTCCGACGTGCGTTTGAATTCGACTGCCTCAAAGTCATCGAAGTATGGCAGGGGCACCTCGACCAAGGCGCGGGATTCCGCAAGGCGCTATTAAGGCTGGAAGAACTCTATGGGCGTTGAGAAGCAGAGGACGGCATTTGTCACCGGCGTCACCGGTCAGGATGGCGCACATCTGGCTGCACATCTTTTGCGTGATGGCTGGCGTGTATACGGTGGATTCCGGCGTGGTTCTTCCAACAAGACATGGCGCATGGAAGAGCTCGGCATCGCGAAGAAAGTGGAGCTGGTTGAATGCCAGCTGAGCGAACCGCAGCACATGATTGAAATCTTTCAGTCCATAAGGCCGGATCACGTCTACAACCTCGCTGGCGAGAGCTTCGTCGCAGATTCATTCAAGTATCCGGGCGTCACTCTGGAAGCGAATACGCACGGGACGCTGAACATTCTGGACGCGGCTCGTCTGGTTTCCCCGGAATCCCGTCTCTTCTTTGCGTCCAGCTCGGAAATTTTCGGGCGGGGTGGCGTCGCTGGCCCGTGTAGTGAATCGACGTTGTGCCGTCCTTCAAACCCGTATGGCATTTCGAAGTTGGCGGCCCAAAACTTTGTCAGCCTCTATCGGGAAAGCTACGGCTTGTTTGCCTGCTCCGGCATTCTGTTCAATCACGAAGGGCCGTTGCGCGGGCGTGAGTTCGTAACACGTAAGATCACGTTCAATATTGCACGTCTCAAAGTCAAGGGTGGTCCTCCGATCGAATTGGGCGACATGAATGCAGCGCGAGACTGGGGGGCTGCCGATGATTATGTCGAGGCGATGCGTGCCATGCTGGGCCAGGCCGAAGCCAAAGACATGGTGATTGCGTCCGGAAGTTTGACGACCGTACGAGAATTCTTGCGTATGGCGGCATCGGCAGCCGGGTACGATCCGATATTCGAAGGCGAGGGGATTGATGAGGTGTGCACGGATCGGAAGTCGGGAATGCGATTGGCTGAAGTGTCCGAACGTTATTTCCGCCCCCACGATACCCCTCCCATGTACGGAGATCCCACACTGATCGAGACAGAAACGGGATGGCGTCGCAAGCTTTTGCTGGAACAAATGGTCGCAGAAATGATTCGCGCGGATATCAATCGTTGGGAAAAGGGAATGACAAATGTTTGAAAACTTGAAAGACCGGCTTGACGGGTGTTTTTATACGATTTTCACGCCGTTTTCGGAAGACGAAAGCGTCGACTACGACAGCCTCGAAAAATACCTGAGTGTCTTGTATCGCCAAGGCGCACGGCGCTTCTATGCGATGGCCTATAACTCGCGCTATTCGCAGATGAAGCATTCCGAAATCATGGCGCTAAACGAGTTCTGCATTCGTTTCCTGAAGAAGCTGGATCCGCAGAACATCGTTATCGTGGGCGATCCGATTCACTGCTCGACACGCGAAACCATCGAATTCACCCAGCACGCCAAAGATACGGGGGCCGACCTTGTTTCCCTGATCGTGCGCGAAAAATACTTCACCGACGACCAGATCCTCGATCACTTTGCGGAAGTGGGCAATGCCACCAACATGGCAATCCTGGTGCATGAAATGCCATTCCTGTCGGGCTACAACGGCAATCAAATGCACTGGCCCAAGTCCCTGATGATGTCGCTGCCAAAAATCCCGCAGATCATCGCCCTGAAGGAAGATGCCAAGGATTTCGAGATTACCAAGACGGCCCTTGAATTGGAGCCGCGGATTCGCGTCATTATCGCCGGCATCAAAAAATCCTTCCTGCAGTACAAGCCCTACGGCGCACGGGCGTACCTGAACGGCATCTCAATCATCGATGCACGCATCGGCGAAACTTTCTGGAAGGCCTATCAGGAAGATGACGAAGAAACGATCCAGTTCATCTTGCGCGAACTGGAGGCACCGTTCTTCGAAATTTGCGCTGCCAAGTATGGCTGGCATCGCACCAACAAGGCATTGATTCAGGCGGCTGGCTTGATGCATCGCCGGGACCGCATGCCACTGAAGCACCTGTCAGATGAAGAATTTGTTCTGGTCCAGAATGTCTACGCGAAAATTCGCCAGGCATGGGCGGCTCGCTGCGGAGAGCCGGCATGACCTGCACGGCGATCGTCCCGGCGCGCTCCGGTTCGAAGCGTTTGCCGCATAAAAATATCAAGCTGCTTGGCGGTAAACCCCTGCTTGCATGGACACTGGAGGCTTGCGCAAACGCGGAGCACATTGACGAAGTCATTCTTTCGACCGACTCGATGGAGTATTGGGACATCGCAAGGCAGCATGTCCCGTCCACGAAGTTGGCCCTGGATTTCAGAGCGCCCGACGAGGCAGGGGATACGGTAAAGATCTTCGATTATTTGAAAGACAAGCGCGAAAAGATCTTTGCTGGCCGGAGCGGCTCCTTCGTGCTGGCGCTGCCGACTGTGCCGCTGCGCCGTGCTCACCACGTCAATGAAGCGGTCGCGCTTTTTGAATCAACACAGCGCGCGGTTTTTTCGGCGACCAATTACGGATTTCCGATTTCATTCGCCTTTCACCTGGACGAGAAGCGCGAATGGTCGCCAGTATTTCCCGAAAGCCCTATGGTGACAGGGAATACGCGCAGCCAGAATCAGCGCGAGGCATATCACCCCAATGGCGCCATTTATGTTCGCTCGATTGCCGATCTTGCCGATGAAAATCTGAAGACGCTTTACTCAGGGGCGACGCCCTACATGATGAGCAGAACTGACTCGATCGACATTGACAGTGAAATTGACTTCAAGATGGCCGAGGCATTGCTGGGCTGATTCGGGCTGGCTGGATTTCTTCCGCAATCTCCCTTTGAACGCAATTCAATGAGCGCGAAGCATGCGTATTGAGCAAGCCTTCGCGCTGGTCGTTGAGTTGGAGGACAAGGGGAGCGCTGCGAATGTTCAGTGGCGATCAATCAACTTGTGGCCGTTGATTCGACAGTGCCTCTGGTTTGAGTTGCTGGGGACGTCGCAGCCGTCCGGGGCCCCGGTCGCTACCAGCGGGTGGCGGCGCATGTCTGCGTTGGTCCGGAAAATTCGTCGCTACGTGACAAGCTATCGGGATTTCAACGTCCCCTCGACGAGTAATGCGCAACTGCTGTTCGTGTCGCGACCGGTGTACTTGCAAAGACTCTCGAGTGGAAGGCTGTTTGACCGGATTGTTGACCCTTTAATATTTGCGCGACATGACTTAGCGGTTTGTGAGAAGTTGTACGTCTCGCCCTGGCCTGACACGGAATCGCTGCACTTTCAGGCGCATTGCCTGATTCCTGCACGTGCCGCGTTCGGCGAGCATTTTTTGCCGGAAGATGAGCAAGCACTGCAGCATTTGGCGACGCAAGCCGGGCTGGATCCGGCGCGATTTCTGGCGCGATGCAAAAGCGCACTCAATGCTTTCGCGCGTTGGTATGCGGCAGGCACCCGGTTGCTTGCCCGGCGCACGACGCTGAAAACTATTTACCTTACCAGTTGGTACTTTCCGGACATGATGGGACTGACCGCAGCTGCACACCACCGCGGAATCCCCGTCATTGATGTCCAGCATGGAAAGCAAGGACGCTTTCAGGGGATGTACAGCGGATGGGGGAACATACCCCCATCAGGCTACGAACTCATGCCGGATAAGTTCTGGTGCTGGGGCAAGCCGAGTTGCGATCACATTCTGTCAAGCAGTCCGGCGCGTGAGGTGCATCTACCATTTGTCGGTGGATTTCCCTGGCTGGACTATTATCGCCAGCACGTTTCCACGGTCGGGCAGGCACACGGAATGGCAAGCTCCAGCCTGAAGTGCATTTTGGTGACCACGCAACCGCCCCAGAGTGAAAATACACAGCCACTGCCGGACTTCATCGTCGATTATTTACGGAGCACTCCCGAGGGTGTGCATTTTGTAATTCGATGTCATCCGAACGATGTCGGGGGCGCTGCATATTGCAAGCGCCGATTGACTGGAATTCCGGAACACCTCTATAGCATCGATTCCGGAAAAGACAATTTGTATGACCGTCTTTTGCAGGCGACACATCATGTCACCGCCTACAGTTCTTGTTGCTATGAGGCCAGTGCTTTCGGCGTACCTACTTTGCTATATGGCGCTGATGGCAAAGCTTTATATGAAGAGGAAATTTCGGCCGGCGAATTCTCCTGGACCGAGGGGCGGGTGGAAGACATAGCAGCATGGCTTGCTGCCGGCACACCTGCGGCGGCAATGAAAGCGCCGAGAGGGAATTACATCGAATCGTCGCTTGCCCTTGCTGGCGAAATTTTGGCACAAGAATAAAGTTATGCTGGCAAGTGCGAACTACCGTCCGGAAATCGATGGCCTGCGGGCATTGGCGATCGTGCCCGTGATTTTTTTCCATGCAGGCGTCAATTGGTTCTCTGGCGGCTTTCTCGGCGTCGACATCTTTTTTGTGATTAGCGGATTCCTGATCACTTCGATCATTCTGGCAGAGCGTGAGAACGGCGATTTCTCGTATGTCAATTTTTACATGCGCCGGGCACGCCGAATTTTGCCGGCGCTTTTTTTGGTGCTTGCGGCAAGTTGTGTCATGGCTTGGCTATGGCTGGTGCCAAGCCACCTGAAGAGCTTCGGTCGCACCTTGAGCTCCGTTATCTTGGTCGTCTCCAATCTGTGGCTTGCGCGCGGCGTTGGCTATTTTGACGCCACCTCGGAAAGTAATCCGCTATTGCACACTTGGAGTTTGGCCGTCGAAGAGCAGTTTTATTTCGTCTTTCCTTTCCTGATCTGTCTCCTGTGGCGGTTCGGCCGTCGTCGGCTGAACATTGTGCTTGTCCTCCTCGCTGCTGCCTCGCTGTTGTTGGCCGAGTACGGCTGGCGAACGCATCCTGCATTGAATTTCTTTCTTCTGCCGACGCGAGCATGGGAGCTGATGGTGGGCGCCTTGGCCGCGGGCTATGTGCGCTCTCGGCCGGCGACGATGCCGATCCTGCAGGGGGAAGGGCTGGCGCTGGCCGGCCTGCTCATGACATTGGTGCCGATGTTTGTCTTTGACCAGGCGACGCCGTTTCCGAGCGTGTTCGGGTTGGTGCCGACTTTCGGTGTGGCTTTGCTGCTGATCTTTGCCACAAACGATACGCTGGTTGGCCGCGGCCTCGCTGACAAACGACTGGTTGCTGTAGGGCTGGTGTCATACAGCGCGTATCTTTGGCACCAGCCCCTGTTTGCTTTTGCGCGGGTTGCGTGGGGCGAGCCTTTGGCGTGGCAAACCTATGCTGTTGCAATTGCATTGACGGCCGGCTTGTCGTGGCTGTCCTGGCGCTATGTGGAACGTCCGTTCCGCAATGCCGAAGCGATTCCCAGGCGCCGTGCGCTCGGTTACATCGTCCTTTTCGGAGCCGCATTGTTAGTTATTGGCCAGGCGATGGATCGTACGCAAGGCTTCCCGGCGCGACTGGGTGACATGAGCGCTGAAGAAAATGCATATGGCGGAACAGGCGCTGGCTTTTCGGTTTGGCAGCAGCACGGCGCCAAAGGAAAGCCGATAGCTTTTGTCATCTATGGCGACAGTCATGCGCTGCAATACCTGCCGGTCATGAGTGAGGTGGCCGAGCAGGAAGGATTCGCATTCGCTTCCATCACTCATCCTGCCTGCCTGGCCCTGCCGGGCTTGGGAAATATCTATCATGGGCGAGTGGAGCCGAGTTGTCAGGCGCAGTTGCTGGAACTCGAGAGACGACTGGTCGGAAATGCCTTGCCTGTATGGGTGGTACAACGGTGGACCAAGCGTCTTGCAACGCCTGCTGGCGTCGAAATTGGCCAACTTGGCAATGATGAAGAAGCCGAGAGCGCTTTGTTCTCGTCTTTGGATCAGCTGCACCAGCGGATCGGATCGACGCGAACACTGGTTTTGGTCGGCAACGTTCCAACGACTCGTCTGATCGCCCAAGGCGGATATATCGCCTGCCGTTTTCGTGCCGTGACGGACTGCCCCGAAACTTTTCCGGCAAAGGATGGTGAATTAGCCGGCCTGATGGAGAAGATGCGTGACTATGCTGTCGCGCGCCCCAATGTCACCTTCTTCAGCCCCTATGACGCCTTGTGCGAGCAAGGACAGTGTCATGTGGCCGAGGGCGCCCAATCGTTGTACAGCGACCATGCCCACCTGTCCCGCAGGGGGGCTCAGCGCGTGATCGCAGAAATGCAGGCTCAGGCCCTCTTGCCTGCATCCCGATTCAGCAATGCCACCAAACCATGAGTAATAGCGCCTTGTCTACTTCCGCTGCCCCGATCGCCGTCTTTGCCTATCGCCGCCCCGATCATTTGCGCAATACTTTGCAGAGTCTGATGCGTTGCGAAGGCTTCGCTGGTAGTCCGGTCTTTGTATATTGCGATGGGCCACGCAGCGAGGCTGAGCGTGCAGATGTTGAGGCGACCAGGGCTGTCGCCAGAGAGTTGTTGGGTGACGGCGCTGAATATCATTTCAGCGAGACGAACAGGGGTCTTTCCGCTTCAATCATTTCAGGCGTAAACGACGTGTTGGCGCGGTTTGACCGCGTGATAGTCATCGAAGACGATCTTGAGTTGGCTGCCGGGTTCATTCTCTATATGAATGCCGCCCTCGACAGATATGCGGAGGATGAACGTGTCTACCAGGTGTCAGGTTACATGTTCGACGCTCCGGAGGCAGAGCGCGCTGGCGCCGCAGTGTTTTTGCCTTTTACCATTTCATGGGGATGGGCCACCTGGCGCCGCGCCTGGCAAGCCTTTGAGGCCGAGGCCCCCGGGTGGCAGGCTTTGCTGCACGATGGCAGCTTGCGCCATCGCTTCAATATCGACGGCACATACGCTTATTCCACCATGCTGGTGAGGCAGATGCTTGGATATCGCGATTCCTGGGCGGTTCGCTGGTGCTGGTCGGTATTTCGCAGAAGTGGATTGGTGCTCTATCCGCCATTCTCCATGGTGGATAACACGGGCTTTGACGGAAGCGGAACCCACGGCCGAGGAATTTTGCGTCGCTTTTCCGCAAACAAATCAGCTGGCCAGGGCCGCATATCAATGCCGACGCAAACAGCAATCGACCCGCTCATGTATGGCCATGTAAAGCAGGCGTTACGAAGACAAAATGGAGGCTTGCTGGGCCGGTTGGCAGATGGATTGCGCTGGTGGAAAGCCCGATATCTCGCAGTTGGTAGCGCGGCAAAGGAATCGAAATGATGGGTTTGCTGAGCAAAGTGCTGGGAAAGCTCTGCCCCTGGATGTATGCCGAGATCGGAGTCGGGAGCAAGGTGGGCGGTCGCATAGAGCGGCGCCATCCGAAAGCTGCGATCCGCATCGGGGCAGATTGCCTGATTGCTGGCACGTTGGTGGCAGAAGACGAGGGCAGTCGCCTTTCAATTGGTAGCAACGTCTTCGTCGGCGGTGGAACCCTGATTGACTGCCTTGCCGAGGTGACCATCGAAGACGATGTGCTGATCTCCTATCAGGTCGTGATCATGGACTCCGATAATCACAGCATTCGAGCTTCCGAGCGCGTGGAAGATTTGCGGCGCTGGCGCAAGGGAGCGTATGACTGGAGCAAAGTGCGGCGTTCGCCGGTGACAATTCGCTCCCGAGCCTGGATTGGTGCGCGTGCCATCATCACCAAAGGCGTTGAAATTGGCGAAGGCGCGATTGTCGCAAGCGGCGCGGTCGTGACTGCCGACGTTCCTCCTTATACGATAGTCGCAGGAAATCCTGCGCGCATTGTCCGTGAGTTGAATGAAGATGAGCGTTGAAAATAATCACGGGATGAGCTGGGAAGACGCAGTGCGCTGGCTGCGCGAACAGCCGGACAAGAAGCAACTTGTGGTGGACTGCTATTACGACGATCCGCTGCTGTCCGCTGCACAGCGCTACTGGACAGGTGGTGAATGGCAGGCCGTGCGTGACTTGCTGCACGGGCATTCGGGGACGGCGCTCGATGTCGGCGCCGGCCGGGGCATTGCCAGCTACGCACTGGCGCGCGACGGCTTTGATGTCACGGCCCTTGAGCCGAACCCGAGTGCCTTGGTCGGAGCCGCGGCGATTCGAGGACTTGCTGCGGAGAGCGGGTTGGCGATTCGAGTCGTCGAAGAATTTTCGGAGCGGCTCCCTTTTGGCGACAATAGTTTTGATGTGGTGTTTGCGCGCGCGGTCCTGCACCACACCAGCGACATGACCGCCGCCTGCCGGGAATTCCTGCGAGTCTTGAAGCCCGGTGGTGTCCTCGTCGCGGCACGTGAGCATGTAATCTCCAACCGTGCGGATTTGCCGGCCTTTTTCGACATCCATCCGCTTCATCACAAATATGGCGGCGAAAATGCTTTCCTGCTGGATGAGTACAAGCAGTCGATCCGCAAAGCCGGTTTCGTGAAGCTGCAGATCCTTTCGCCCTGGCACAGCCTGATTAACCTCGCTCCATATAACCTGGCTGGCGCAAAACAGGCGGTGGCAGGGCGCTTTGGCCAGCTCTCGGAATTGATGCGGATGCTGCTGAATGTGCCCGGCATGTGGCCACTGGCTCGCACTCTGTTGTCCGCCGCCGACCGGCGGCCTGGGCGCTTGTATTCTTTTGTCGCAGGCAAACCATCCGAATGAAAACCTTCTGGATCACTGGGGCGCGCGGCTTTATCGGCCGCCATCTGGCTCGCCAGCTGGCAGCGAGCGGCCATCGGGTGGCCGGGCTCGGTCACGGTGCATGGCCCGCCGGCGAGGCCGCCGCCTGGGGCGTGAGGGAATGGCTGAACGGTGATGTCAGCGCCAGCAACCTCGCGCAAATGCAAGCTGCCTTCGGCACGCCTGACGGCATCTTTCATTTTGCGGGCGGATCGTCGGTGGGCGCGGCGATGGCCCACCCGCACGAGGATTTCAAGCGTACGGTGGTCTCCACCGCCGATTTGCTTGAATGGCTGCGTCAGCATGCACCGCAAACCAGGTTGATGGCAGTGTCCAGCGCCGCGGTTTATGGTGCAGGGCACGCAGCACCGATTGCCGAAGATGCGCGTCCCGTGCCCTACTCGCCTTACGGCGCACACAAGCTGATGATGGAAGAGTTGTGCCGATCTTATGCCGTCAATTTCGGCCTCAAGGTCGTGCTGCCGCGATTGTTTTCGGTTTACGGTCCGGAGCTGAAAAAGCAACTGCTCTGGGATTTGTGCAACAAGCTGGCCGTGCAAGGCGCCGCCGATCTGGGCGGCACCGGACGGGAATTGCGTGACTGGACCAGCGTTGGCGATGTGGCTCACGCGCTCGAACAGCTGCTCGAACATGCCGATGCCAGTGTGCCGGTCATCAATGTAGCAACCGGCGCGCCCGTGTCCGTTCAGGACGTGGCCGCCGAGGTGGCGCGTGCATGGTCGAGTGAAGCGCCGCCCGTAATTCGCTTTAATGGCATGTCGCGCGCCGGCGATCCTCACAGCTTGTGCGCCGACGTCTCGCGGCTGCGGGCCCTGGGCCTGGCGTGTGCCACGCCGCTCATGCAAGGCATCGCAGAATATGTTGCCTGGTTTCGCACATTGAAAGGCCGCGCTTGATCCGGGTTGCATTCACACTGATCGGGGGTAGCAACTGGACCGGCGGCCATAACTACTTGCTCAATTTGTTGCGGGCCCTTGCAGCGCACGAACAGCATGCGATCACGCCGGTGCTTTTCGTAGCCGAGGAAGCGGGCGGAGACATCGCGGCATTCGACGACATTCCCACGGTAGAGGTTGTCAGAACCGGGCTTTTGAACGGGCACCGTCGCAAAAAACAATTGCTGCAGGCCTTGCTCGGCGGACGTGTGCCGGCCTTGTCTCGGCTGTTTGCGCAACACCGGGTCGATCTTGTATTCGAGGCCGCGCAGTTTTTCGGCTGGCGGCTTGGCCTGCCAGCCATTGCCTGGATCCCGGATTTCCAGCACAAGGCGCTGCCACATCTTTTCTCGAAAGCGGCCTGGTGGAAACGCGAGATCGGATTTCGGGCGCAGATCATGGGCGGCCGGCACATCATGCTCAGCAGCGACGATGCCCGACAGGCCTGCGAACATTTCTACCCGGCCACACAAGGACGCACGCGTACCGTTCATTTCGCCGTGCCAGCTGGCGATGCCCCAGATCTTTCAACGGCGCGCAGCATCGCCGACAGCTACCACTTGCCGCAGAATTTCGTTTTCATGCCCAATCAATTCTGGCGGCACAAAAACCACATGCGGGTATTGGATGCGTTAGCAATGTTGCGCGAGCGTGGTGCAGAGATCGTGGTTGTAGCTACCGGAAAACAGCTTGACCCTCGCGCCCCCGACTATTTTCCGAATTTCGAGCAAGCGTTGAAGGCTCGCGACCTCGAGCATTCGATGCGTCTGCTGGGGATGATCCCCTACGCGCACCTGACCGCCCTGATGCGTTGCTGTCAGGCCTTGCTCAATCCTTCGCTGTTCGAGGGGTGGAGCACGACAGTCGAAGAAGCGCGTGCGATGGGTACGCCAATGCTGTTGTCCGACCTCGACGTCCATCGCGAGCAAATGGGGGATGCGGCACGGTATTTCCGGCGTGACTCCGTGCCGGCACTCGCTGATGCCCTGCAAGCGCTGCCAGGTTTCGATATGACGGCCCGCTTGGCTGCTATCGAAACAGCCCGCAGCGAAGCGGAGCAACGGGTTCGCGATTTTGCGCGCGCATTTGTCGAGCTTTCCCGTGATGCAGCCGGAGCAACCGCATGAAGATCAGCATCATCACAGTTTCCTTCAATGCCGAGGCGAGCATCGTTGCCACGCTGAAGTCGGTGGCCGCGCAAACGCATCCTGATGTCGAGCACATCGTCATCGATGGCGCCTCGACTGATGCCACTGTCGAGCGTATCGCCGCGCATGGGGCGCATTTGGCACACTTCGTTTCCGAGCCGGATGCCGGCATCTACGATGCGATGAACAAGGGCATACGACTGGCTGCCGGCGATGTCATCGGCATTCTCAATGCCGATGACGTGTACGCCGACGACCAGGTGCTTTCTCGTCTCGCCGCGCAGATGGAAGCAAGCAAGCTGGACGCGGCTTACGGTGATGTCGTGTTCTTCGCGCCCGATCATCCCGCGGTGACAGTGCGGCGCTACAGTTCGCGGCGCTTCTCGCCGAACCGCATTGCGTGGGGATGGATGCCGGCGCATCCGACCTTATTCCTGCGCCGCGAGGTGTTTGACCGGTTCGGGCTGTACCGGCCAGAATTCCGGATAGCGGGCGATTACGAATTCATTGCCCGCATTTTCAAGGATGGCAGTCTGCGCTATCGTTACTTCCCGGAGGTCATGGTTCGCATGAGCACGGGCGGGGCCAGCACGGCAGGCTGGCGCAGCACGCTGTTGCTGAATCGCGAGGTGCTGCGTGCCTGTCGCGATAACGGCATCTATTCCAACTGGCTTATGTTGCTGAGCAAATATCCGATCAAGGCTCTGGAATTTTTTCGCAAATAGGCATGCCTGTTGCAGATGCGACCCGTGGCATTCGGATGTGCGGCTGGACTAACGGAAATCCAGGAATTCTGATGGAAGAACAATTTCGAAAGATGGCTTTTCATGTTGCGTGTATTTGACTTGATCCTTGCCGCGACCGGCTTGGCCCTGACCTGGCCGCTGCTGCTGATTTTGCTGGCCGTGGGTTATTGGGATACCGGGTCTCCTGTTTTTTTCCAGATTCGCGTGGGACGTTTCCAGAAGCCCTTTGTCCTCGTGAAGTTCCGGACGATGCACCCCGATGCCGCGTCGGTCGCCACGCATCTCGCTGATGCCTCCGCGATTACCCGCTATGGTCGCTTCCTGCGCGGAAGCAAACTCGATGAGTTGCCCCAGTTGTGGAATGTGCTGAAGGGCGAAATGAGCCTGGTGGGGCCACGGCCTTGCCTGTTCAATCAGGAGGAGTTGATTGCCGAGCGTGCGGCAAGAGGTGTGTTCGGCGTGCGCCCCGGCATCACGGGTCTAGCGCAAGTGCAAGGCATCGACATGTCAACGCCTCGCTTGTTGGCCGAAACCGATGCACAGATGATGGGCGCCATGTCGCTCAAGAACTACTTCACGTACATTGTCCTGACCGCCCTCGGAAAAGGTGCGGGTGACCGCGTCAGGGGTAAAGCCAAATGACTAGAAGAGAGGCTGTTCGCAAGTACCTGGCGCGCCTCGCGCCACCTGTGCTGGCCATCCCGAGGCCGGCCAAGCGCGCGGTAGTGATCCTGCTCGATATCAGCCTGTGCGTGCTGACGGTGTGGCTGGCCTATTATTTGCGCCTCGGGGAGTTCATCAGTTTCAGTCGCAATCATCAGTGGGGCACAGGGGCGGCAATAGCTGCGGCCGGCTCCGTGGCATTGGCCTTGCCTTTGTTTGTGGTCAGCGGACTTTACCGTGCCATTTTCCGCTACAGCGGGTGGCCAGCCTTGTTGGCAGTGGCGCGTGCCGTAGGTATATACAGCTTGCTGTATGCGTCCATCTTTACGGTCATCGGCATCGCAGGCGTGCCGCGTACTGTGGGCATCATCCAACCTATCCTGCTCTTGCTGCTCGTCGGTGCATCGCGTGCATTGGCGCGTGTCTGGCTGGGCGGGCAGTACCAGACCATTTTGCGGCAGGCCGCCCGCCCGAAAGTGCTCATCTACGGTGCCGGCAGTACAGGTCGGCAACTGGCATCGGCGATGGCCAACAGTCACGAGATGCGGGTGGCAGGATTTCTGGATGACGACGACAGGCTGCATGGCCATGTGCTGAATGGCCAACCCATTTACAACCCCGCCGATCTCGGCAATCTGACTGCGACTCTCAACATCAGTGATGTGTTGCTGGCCATGCCCAGCCTCTCGCGTCGCCGCCGCAATGAAATCCTGAGTCAGATCCGAAGTGCCCACGTGGCGGTGCGAACGCTTCCCAGTGTGACCGATCTGGCCCAAGGCAAGGTCAGCATCTCTGATTTGCGCGAGCTGGATATCGACGATTTGCTCGGTCGCGAGCCCGTGGCGCCGAACCACATCTTACTGGCCAAGAACATCGTCGGCAAAGTCGTGCTCGTGACCGGTGCCGGGGGCTCGATTGGCAGCGAATTATGTCGACAGATACTGGCTGTGGCACCGGCCAAGTTGCTGCTGATCGAGCAAAGTGAATTTGCTCTCTACGCCGTTCACCAGGAGCTCGAAGAAAAGCGCGCGAGCCGCGAAACGGTGCTGGTCCCTTTGCTGGCATCCGTGCAAGACGATGAACGCATGCGCGAGATCATGTCCACCTGGCATCCGGATACGGTCTACCATGCCGCTGCCTACAAGCACGTGCCGCTGGTGGAACACAATCCGGCCGCGGGCATCAAAAACAACGTGCTAGGTACGCTGCATACCGCGCAAGCGGCTGCTGAAAACGGCGTGGCTGATTTTGTGCTGATCAGCACCGACAAGGCAGTGCGGCCGACCAATGTGATGGGTGCCAGCAAGCGCCTTGCCGAAATGGCGCTCCAGGCTTTGGCGGCCACGAAAACAGCGACCAAATTCAGCATGGTCCGCTTTGGCAACGTTCTCGGTTCATCAGGTTCCGTGGTGCCGAAGTTCCGCCAGCAGATTCGGGACGGCGGGCCGATCACGCTCACGCATCAAGAAGTTACCCGCTACTTCATGACCATTCCCGAGGCGGCGCAGCTCGTCATCCAGGCCGGTGCCATGGCCAAGGGCGGCGACGTTTTCGTGCTGGATATGGGCCAGTCTGTGAAAATCATGGATCTTGCCCGGCGCATGGTGGAATTGTCCGGCTTGACCGTCAAGGACGATCTCAACCCGGATGGCGATATCGAGATCGAGGTCACCGGACTGCGCCCCGGCGAAAAGCTTTACGAAGAACTGCTCATTGGCGACAACCCCAAGCCGACCGTCCACCCGCGAATCATGAAAGCCCATGAGGATTTCATTCCGTGGCCCGAACTCGAAGCCAAGCTCAGCTCACTGGACATCGCGTTGAACGTCAACGATGTCGGCGTGATCCGCCTGATGATGCAGCAGCTGGTCACCGGATATGTTCCCAGCGACGAAATCGTCGACTGGGTATATCTGGAGCAGGAGGCCGAGGCCGGGAAAGCGGCATCGGCTGGCTGAGCCCGGGTGACCGGGCCGGAGCGCCTGGCCGGGACAGGACCTGACGGGATTTCCAGAAGCTGACACTGCTCCTGCGTATAATCCCGGCAAAGTATCTTACGCTCGGAGTCTCATGGATTCGGTACCCTTGTGGGTGCAAATCGTCTCGCTGGTCGCCCTGACCTGCACCTCGGCATTTTTTGCCATATCTGAAACCGCGCTGCTGGCGCTGAACCGTCACCGCGTCAAGCATCTGGCCCGGCGCGGCTCGAAGCTCGCACAGACCACCCTCTGGCTGCTGGACCACACCGACCGCATGCTGTCGCTGATTCTGATCGGCAGCACGGTCGTCAATTCGCTGATCACGGCGCTGATCACCGCCTTGGCGATATCCGCGTTCGGCAATGACGAAAAAGTCATCACGATCGCCACCGGCATCGTTGCCTTCCTGCTGATCGTGTTCGCCGAGATCACGCCCAAGGTGATCGGCGCAACTTACCCGGAGCGCATCGCGCTGCCGGCGTCGTTCGTCATCAAGCCTTTGATGATTCTTGCGGGCCCGGTCATCTGGTTCATGAACCTGTTCGTGCGCGGCCTGCTGCGGATGATGCGCATACGTACCGGGACCGAAGTGCGTGACCAGCGTTTGTCGCCGGAAGAATTGCGCTCGATGGTGCTGGAAGGCGGCAACTTCATACCGGTCAAGCACAAGAGCATCCTGCTGAACCTGTTCGACCTCGAGCGTGTGACAGTCGAAGACGTGATGACGCCGCGCGCCCAGATCGAGGCATTGAACTTGTCGGTGCCGGTCGATGAAATCACGCACCAGCTGACGACTTGTTATCACAACAAATTGTTGGTGCATGATGGCGAGATTAATCGCATCGCCGGCATCCTGCATGTACGCAAGGCGATGGCCTTGCTTAATCAGGTCGATGAGCTGACCGTTGAGCATTTCCGCGAATTGCTGACGGAGCCGTACTTCATCCCGCCCGAGACGGATTTGTTCACGCAGCTGCAGTACTTCCAGGAGAACCAGGAGCGCCTGGCCGTGATCGTCGACGAGTATGGCGAAGTCCAGGGGCTGGTGACGCTGGACGACATCATCGAAGAGATGGTCGGCGAGTTCACCACCTCCACGCCGGGAGCCACGCGCGCCGACCAGTTTGGCTGGGACAAGCAGGGCAAGTGCCTGCTCGAAGGTTCGGTTTCATTGCGCGACGTGAACAAGCGCCTGAACCTCAACTTGCCGCTGGATGGGCCCAAAACCCTGAATGGCCTGCTGCTGGAAGTGCTGGAAGAAATTCCGGAAGCCAGCGTCAGCGTGAAGATCGCCGGTTGCGTGATCGAGATCGTGCAGGTGCAAGAGCAGGTGATCAAGATGGTCAAGCTTCACAAGCCCAATCGCTGAGCAGGAACGCAAGCCGTCACCACTTTCCTTGTCGAGATACTTGTGGTGGGCTTCCACTGAAACGGGAATTCCCGGCAATTGTTTCCGAACAGTCGGGCCGGTGATAAGTCACTTCCGATTTTATTTGTTGCAGAATTGCGTCAGCATCCACGAAGTGCGGGCATGATGGCCTGTCCTTGCAGGGCGGGCTAGCGCCGATTTCGTCGTCCATCCTTTTTCAGGCAAGAATTCTCGCGTGATTAATGTTTGCGAGAATTCATGTCGCTTCCCGCGCCCCTCGCACTTTGCGGCTTGGCCCGTGCATTACTGCAAGCGCGTTTGCTGAGCGAAGAACAGGTGGTCGCCATTCAGCGCCATGCGCAGGCCGGCAAGCAGCCTTTCGTCGATGCCATGATCCGCAATGGCGCGCTGAGTGACAGCGCATTGGCTGCCTTCTCTTCGCGATCGTTCGGCTATCCTTTGCTAGACATTGCGGCCGTTAATCCCCAATGCTTGCAGGCAGGCCAAACAGGGTTCGAGGGGGAGCGCAAAGCGCAGCCCCATCCGGCCCTGCCTCTCTGCAAGCGTGCCGGCAGGGTGTCGCTGGCCATCGCCGACCCCACCAACTCGGCGGCCATCGAGCAGGCAAAGTTTCGCACCGGCCTGCCGGTGGATCTGGTCATCGTGGCCTACGCGCCATTGAACGATCTCTTGTCACGGCTTACGCAAGGCGCAGCAAAAGCATTGTCCGATCTGATCGGGGATGAATCGGATTTCGCCGTGGTGATCGACGAGGCACACTCGCCCGCGGCAGCCGAGGCTTCCGCTTCGGAGGGCATTGATGACGCACCTGTCGTCCGCTTCCTGCAAAAGATTCTGGTCGATGCGATCAACCTCGGCGCTTCCGACCTGCACTTCGAGCCGTTCGAGAAGTTTTACCGGATCCGTTTTCGGATTGACGGCGAACTGCGCGAAGTGTCGCAGCCGCCACTGGCGATCAAGGACAAGCTGGCATCCCGCATCAAGGTCATCTCGCGGCTCGACATCGCCGAGAAGCGCGTCCCGCAAGACGGGCGCATGAAGCTGGCGCTATCGGCCACAAGGTCGGTGGACTTCCGGGTCTCGACCTTGCCGACCCTGTTCGGCGAGAAGATCGTCATGCGCATCCTCGACAGCAGCCAGGCGCAGCTCGATATCGACAATCTGGGTTACGAGTCCGACCAGAAGGCGGTCCTGCTCGAGGCAATCCACCGTCCGTATGGCATGGTGCTGGTGACCGGCCCTACCGGTTCCGGCAAGACCGTGTCTCTGTATTCCTGCCTGAACCTGCTTAACCAACCCGGCATCAATATCGCGACCGCCGAAGACCCGGCTGAAATCAACCTGCCCGGTGCCAATCAGGTCAACATCAACGAGCGATCTGGCCTGACCTTTCCGGTCGCGCTGCGTGCCTTCCTGCGGCAAGATCCGGACGTGCTGATGGTGGGCGAGATTCGCGACCTTGAGACTGCCGATATAGCGATCAAGGCCGCGCAGACCGGCCACATGGTGTTTTCCACGCTGCATACCAATGACGCCCCATCGACCCTGACACGCCTGCTGAACATGGGCGTAGCGCCGTTCAATATCGCTTCCTCGGTCAGGCTGATTACGGCACAGCGACTGGCGCGGCGCTTGTGCAGCTGCCGCCAGCCGCTGGAAATCAGCGGCGACGCATTGCTTGCGGCCGGCTTTCCGGAAGACGGCCTTGAAGGGTGGATGCCCTACCGTGCAGTCGGCTGCGAAAAATGTGCACAAACCGGCTACAAAGGCAGGGTCGGCATCTATCAGGTGATGCCCGTGTCCGAGGCCATCGAGTCCATCATCCTTGCGAATGGCAGTGCGCTCGACATCGCCGCACAGGCGAAGGGCGACGGGATTCGTACCTTGCGCGAATCCGGTCTGTTGAAAGTGAAGCAGGGGCTGACGACGCTGGACGAGGTCGTCGGCTGTACCAATGCCTGACTTCCACCACTCCCTTCCATCAATGAACACGCCTGTGCCGAAAAAGCCTGACCCGGTGTTTCTCTGGGAGGGCAAGGACAAGTCGGGCCGACCCCAGCAAGGTGAACTGAACGCCGTTAGTACCGCGGCAGCCGGGGTGCTGCTGAAGCGCCAGGGCATCATCGTCACGCGGGTCCGGCGCAAGTTGATGCTGCGCCAGCGCCGTATCTCCGAAAAAGATCTCTGCCTGTTCACGCGCCAGTTCGCCACGATGCTGAAGTCCGGTCTGCCGCTGCTGCAGGCTTTCGACATCGTCGCGCGCAGCCATGCGAATCCGGCGGTCAGTCGGCTGGTGTCTGAGATCCGGGCCGATGTCGAAACGGGTACCGGCCTGTCGACTGCCTTCGGACGGCATGCGCGTTACTTCGATCGCTTGTTCTGTCATCTGGTCGCAGCCGGCGAACAGGCCGGCATGCTGGAGCCGGTGCTGGCGCGGCTGGCAACCTACCGCGAGAAGGGGCTGGCGCTGCGTGGCAAGGTGAGGGCGGCGATGGTCTATCCGGCCGCCGTGCTGGCCGTGGCCGTCGTGGTCACGGCCGTGATCATGGTGTGGGTCATACCCCAGTTCAAGCTGGTGTTTGACGACTTCGGGGCCGAATTGCCATTGCCAACCCTGCTCGTGATGGCCATGTCGGAATTCCTGGTCGAGTGGTGGCTGGTGATCGCGGGCGCTGCTTTTGGCGGCAGCTGGTTTCTGTATCGGGCATGGCGCCGTTCCGCATCAATGCAGGCCAGCGTCGACCGCCTGATGCTGCGGCTGCCGCTGCTGGGCGCCATTGTAGCCAAGGGCATCGTCGCGCGCTGGTCGGGCACGCTGGCGACCATGTTCTCTGCCGGAGTGCCGTTGGTAGAATCGCTGGACTCGGTCGGCGGCGCGGCTGGCAATGCGGTGTACCATGAGGCCACGCAGCGCATTGCATCGGCGGTCCGTAGCGGCACCAGCCTGGCGACGGCCATGCAGCAGGTGCAGGTGTTCCCGGCGATGGCCGTGCAAATGGTCGCCATCGGCGAGGATTCCGGTGCGCTGGATGACATGCTGCGCAAGGTCGCGGAATTCTATGAAACTGAAGTCGATGCGGCTGTCGCATCGTTGTCGTCGTTGCTCGAGCCCTTCATCATGGTGGTGCTGGGTACGCTGATAGGAGGCCTGGTGATTGCCATGTATCTGCCGATTTTCCAGTTAGGGTCGGTGTTTTGATGGATCTCGGATTGTCCTGGCTATCACCTTCGTCCCCGACGTCGGAGGTCGTACAGCTGCTGTTCGACGCACCGCCCGGCATCCTGCCGACGGCGATCCTGTGGGGCGTGATCGGCCTGTTGATCGGCAGCTTCCTGAATGTCGTCATCCACCGCATGCCGGTCATGATGCAACGCGAGACCGACAATTTCATCGCCGCCGAGCGCAATGAGCCACTGCCCCATACCCAGGCCTACAACCTCGTCGTGCCGCGCTCGGCCTGTCCGTCGTGCGGCCACACGCTGTCGGTAATCGAGAACATTCCCTTGCTCAGCTGGCTGTGGCAGCGCGGCCGCTGCCGCCACTGCGGCGCGACGGTGGCGGCGCGCTATCCGCTGGTCGAGGCACTGACGGCATTGCTGTCAGGCTGGGTCGCGTGGCGCATCGGCAGCGGCTTTGAGGGACTGGCCGCGCTGGTGCTGGTTTGGTCGCTGCTTGCAATGACCTTCATCGACATCGATACCCAGATGCTGCCGGATGACCTGACCTTGCCGCTGGTCTGGATGGGCTTGCTGGTGAACCTGATCGGCGGTTTCGTGTCGCTGCAGGAGGCTGTCATCGGCGCTGCGGCGGGCTACTTGTCGTTGTGGGCGGTGTACTGGGTCTATCGGATCGCCACCTCTAAGGAAGGCATAGGCTACGGCGATTTCAAATTGCTTGCTGCGCTGGGTGCATGGTTGGGCTGGACGATGCTGCCGCTGATCGTGCTCTTGTCTTCGCTGCTCGGTGCAGTCGTTGGCATTGCGCTGATCGTGCTGCGTCGTCACCAGCGTGGCGTGCCCATTCCGTTCGGACCCTTCCTTGCGGTCGCCGGCCTGGTGGCGCTGCTGTACGGGCAGGTCATCGTCAATGCATGGCTGGGGCGGGTTGCGTCGTGAGTGACCTTGCCCTGAATTCGGCCGGACGCGTGGGTGGCGCTGGCGAACAGTCAAACGATCCGGCTAATTCACCTTCGGGCTGGCAAGGCAAACGGCTGGCCATCGGCCTGACCGGTGGCATCGGCAGCGGCAAATCCATGGTCGCCGACATGCTGGCAGCCCGCGGTGGCGCCATCATCGACACCGATGTCATCGCCCATCAATTGACGGCACCCGGTGGCGCGGCCATGCCTGCGATTCGCGCGGCCTTTGGCGACGCCTTCGTGACCCGCGAGGGCGCGCTCAACCGCAGTGTGATGCGCGAGCATGTATTCAGCGACCCGGCCGCCCGCAAGCAGCTCGAGTCCATCCTGCATCCGCTGATCGGCGCCGAGACCGAGGCGGCGGCGAATCGGGCCGAAGGCTCGTATCTGGTCTTTGTGGTGCCGCTGCTGGTCGAATCGGGGCGCTGGGCCGAGCGAGTGGACCGGGTGCTGGTGGTCGATTGTCCCGAAAGCCTGCAGCTCGAGCGCGTGATGATGCGCAATCAGTTATCGCATGAGCAAGTGGAAGCCATCATGGCCAGCCAGGCCAGTCGGGCGCAGCGCCTGGCGGTCGCAGACGATGTGATCGTCAATGACGCTGACCGCGCAACGCTGGACCAGCAGGTGGCGCGCTTGCACAAGGAGTACGTCCTGCTTGCCGGATTCGGGCAAGAACACGCCTCCGATCATCAAAAATAGGATGAAATTTGCGATCAATCCGTGCAGGATGTTTGTAATTTCCACAGTCTTCGGTCAGAATCCAAGGAATTATTTTCTGGCCAACTTCTGGAGTCGCCTTGACCGTTTACGAATACCCTTTCAATGAGCGTATTCGCACGCTGCTGAGGCTTGAAGACCTGTACGAAAAGTTCAGGTTCTTCATCCAGCAAGACCATCCGCTGCAGCACCATGTCGCGCTCGCGACCATCTACGAGATGCTGGAAGTGGCAGGGCGCGCCGACCTCAAGTCGGACTTGTTGCAAGAATTGGAACGCCAGAAGCAGACCCTGCTCGGCTTCAAGACCAATCCCAATGTCGAGGCCAGCCGCCTGGACGCAATCCTCGCCGACATCGAGCGGACCAGTGCCGCGTTGATCGCAATGCAGGGCAAGACCGGCCAGCACATCCGCGACAATGAATGGCTGATGAGCATACGCGGCCGTACCATCATCCCGGGCGGTGCCTGCGAATTCGATTTGCCGTCCTATCACGCGTGGCAGCACCTGCCGGTGGAACAGCGCCGTACCGACATCCTCGGCTGGTTTGCGCCCCTCGAACCGCTGTTCGCTGCGATCAACATCGTGCTGCGCTTGCTGCGCGAGTCCGGCCGCGCGAGCCAGATCGTCGCCGTCGCGGGCAGCTTCCAGCAGATGTTGCAGGGCCGTTCGTACCAGATGCTGCGGGTCGCGATCGACCCGAAACTGGGCGCCATTCCGGAGATCTCAGCCAACAAATACGTGCTGTGGATCCGCTTCACCAGCCAGGGTGGCGACATGAAGCCGAAACCCTTCGAGGGCGACGTGCCCTTCGAGCTCACGCTCTGCAATTTCTGACCTTCCCCCTCATCAGTAACTCGCATCATGGCAGCCATCGTCGATTGCCCGACCTGCGGCAAGAAGGTCGAATGGATGGAATCGAACAAATTCCGCCCGTTTTGCAGCGAGCGCTGCAAGCAGATTGACCTCGGCGCCTGGGCCGAGGAAAAGTACGTGATCCCCGGCGCGCAGCCCGGCAGCGAAGCCGATCCCGAAGCCCAGCATTGATGCAGGATTCAGGCCCGTGGAAATTCGGCGCCTGAATTCCTGAAAAATTTGATCTGGTTGCAAGATTCCTGCGGCCTCTGTTCGGACAATTAATTGATTGTCCAAAACGAAGGAGACTGCCTTGTCGTTCATACCCAAAATGCTGGTCGCCAGCCTGGTTCTGGCGGGTGCCGTCACTGACAGCTTTGCGCTCGACAAAGAGAAGGCGCGGGCGGCTTTCGATACCTATGGTTGCGCCAGCTGTCACCAGCCGGCTGAAAAGCTGGTGGGGCCATCGTTGAAGGACATCGCGAAACGATACAAAGGCAAGAAAGCGGGCGGCGAAATCGCAAACCGGATTCGGGAGGGGAGCGAGGGGCGTTGGGGTGACATGCCACACCCGGCCAATGCGGCGCTGGAGCCTGCGGATGCCGAACTGCTGGCCGGCTGGATACTGTCAGGCGCGCCCTGAGTCAGCGGGGCCGCAGCAGACGGTCCTGCACGTCATCATGCGGTGAGGCCTGAGCAAAGCAAACCCAAATCCAAGCCCAAGCCCTGATTGCATCATTGGGGACAAGTTGCCTCGGCCATCAGGCGCTTGCGCTCGGCCGGGTCGGTTTCTTTCGTCAGCTTTTCCATCAGGGCTGCCATGCGTTCACCCTGTTCTTTCATTTTCGGGATCTCGGACATGGCTGGCGTGGAGCCGGCCGCATTGGCTTGGGCGGGCGCCTGTTTTTCCTGATCGTCAGCCAGGGCAGGCAGTGAGATAGCCAGACCCAGCACAGCGGTACAGGTCAGGGAAGTCAGGGTTTTCATGGCAAGCTCCATATGCGGCAGCGGGGGCGCAATATCGTCCAGATTATAGGCACAGATGGGGACATTCTTCCATCCTGCAAGAGGGGGCGAGGATTCGGGTATGCTTGCGAGCTTTCCGTTCAACCCACGCAGCAAAGGATTACCATGCCTCTCGTCAGGATCGATATCGGCCCCGGACACCCGACCGGCTTCGGGCGCGCCGTTGGTGAAATCGTCTACCGTGCAATGACTACCGAGATCTCGGTGCCGGCGGACGACAAGTTCCAGATCATCACCCAGCACCAGGCCACCGAACTGAATATTCCGCAAAGCTACCTTGGCATCGAATATTCGGACGGCATCGTGTTCATTCAGGTCACCCTGAATCAGGGTCGTACGACCGACTTGAAGAAAAAATTCTACAAACGCATCGCCGACGACTTGCATGCCGAACTCGGCGTGCGCCGCCAGGACGTATTCATCAACCTCGTCGAAGTGAACAAGGAGAACTGGTCCTTCGGCAATGGCGAAATGCAGTACGGGCCGACCGAATAAAGCCTGACTGCAGACCCGGCACATGATCGACCGACTTGCCGCCCATCTCAAGCTGACTTTCTATCTGTGCCTGCTGACGGCAGGCGCGGTCTGGTTATTCCTGAAAGAGGCGCCAGCGGCGGGTACTGCGCTCACGCAGCTCTACCAGTGGAGCGTTGTCGGCTATTACGGCACGCTCATCACGATAGCGGGCGTGCTGCTGGCACCCCTCAGTGTGTCCCGTTTTACCCGCTGGGCCTGGCCCCTGGTCGGCTGGGGATGGTTGCTGTACCTCGGCATCGACTGCGCACTGTTTTATCTGTATCGCTTCCATCTCGACTGGCTGATGGTCGATATGTTCGTGCGCGATTTTCGCGGCATCGGCATCCCGGTTTTCCTGTTGGCCTTGTATGTGGTCGGCGCGCTGGCGCTGCTCGGGTTCGTGCTGTGGCTGTTTGTGTCGCCCCGCACGGGAGGGCAGCGGCAATGGCGATGGTTCGTGCCCGGCTTGCTGCTGATGCTGGCCGGATTTGCGATCAATTCGACCATCAACATCTGGGCCGCGCATTTCGTTCGCAATGAAGTGACGCGTTACCGGCCCTTCTTGCCGGTCTATTACCCGGTCGAGAAGGATGCGCAGGCCATGCGCATCAGCCAGGCCATGCCTTCGATCTTCCCGGCCGCGTACGGGCGCAAGGAAGACCTGGCAGGCTCGAGCGGCGGCATCGTGACCTATCCGTTGTCTCGGCCGGTGTGTGCTGCCAAAGAGGCTGCACCGTCCATCCTGATGATCGTGGTCGAGAGCTGGCAAGCCGCCGCGATGAACCCGGTTGTCACCCCGAACATCGCAAAATTTGCATCGACATCGACGCGATTCGATCAGCATGTGTCCAGCGGTGCCGCTACGGTGCCCGGTTTGTTCGGGCTGATGTATGGGCTGCATCCGACCTACTTCTATCTGATCAAATCGGCAGCGAACAGCTATCCGAGCCAGTTCACCGAGACCCTGCACGACCAGCGTTACCGGGCGCGCGTCTTCACGTCCAGCAAGCTGGAGGGGTTCTCGCTGAAGAGCATGATCTTTTCGCGCGTCGGCAACGAGGATTACCACGCCCAAGTGTCTGACGAGGCGCTGGTGCAGCAATACATCGCCAGCCTGAACTCACCGGAGCCGCGCCGTTTTGATTTCCTGTTCCTGACCTCATCACATGCTTCTTACACGTATCCGCCGGCGTACGCGCATTTCACGCCCTTGCCGGTCGTCGAAGGTGGCTATGCGCTGGATCGACAGGCCGATGCCACGCCCTACAAGAATGACTACTTCAACAGCCTGTATTACACCGATGCCCTGATCGGCAAGGTGCTGGCAGCGGCAGCTCAGCAAGGGCGCCTGAAAAACACCTGGGTGATCATCACCGGCGACCATGCCGAGGAATTCAACGAGAACGGCCTCGGCTATTGGGGGCATGGCAGCAATTTCAGTCGTTGGCAGACGCAGACCCCGATGATCATTCGCGCGCCGGACCAGGTTGCCGGCAAAGTCGAGAAGCGCCTGTCATTGCACCAGGACGTGGTGCCGACGCTGATGCGCGAGGTTTTGGGATGCACATCCGCCGAGAGCGCTTACAGCAATGGGGTAAACCTGTTCCACCTTCCCGAAAAACGCGGGACGGTGATGTCGTCTTACATGTCCAGTGCGTATCTGGTCGATGGCACCGTGATCGAAAAAGCAGCATCCGGCCGATATGATTGGCACGACATGGGCAAGCCTGCCGCGCAAGAGAACATGACCCGGTTGCGATCGGTGATGGAAGAAGAGCGGCGGTTTATCGCGCGATGATTCGTGCTCGCATCGGGATAGCGATGCAACTGCGCCACTGATCTCAGCAGCTATTCGCTGGTGGCAATACGATTGATTGGTTGGCCACACACGCAGCCGGGGACTGTCTGATTGCGCTCTTCACCCGTGCAAAGGCAGGCAGCGCATCCCTGTCCCCATCTTCAGGCCCCCGGATCGGGGCGTGACCTTTGGCGGCCGGAAGGGTAAACACCAAATAAAAAAACGGGTGTACCGAAGTACACCCGTTTTTAACGAACTGCTAAACCCGTAAGGGATTAGAAGTTGTGAGCGATACCAACAACGGTGTTGTTGTTGCCCGAACCGGTCGTAGCGTAGTTGCCACGATCAGCCAGCGACGAGATCGCACCGTTGGTTGCGCGAACGTAGGTGATGTAAGCCGAAGTGCGCTTCGAGAAAGCGTAGTTCGCGCCAACGTTGGTCAGCGACTGAGCCGAGTCCAGATCGTTGCGAGCGTACTGAGCAACCAGGGTGACTGCCGGAGCAACCTTGTACGATGCGCCCAGAGCGTACGAACCGATCTTGTCGCCCGACGAGTTCTTGTGGTTGATGTAGTTGGCGCTGACAGCCAGTTCTTCGGTCAGGCCGTACGAACCACCCAGGGTCCACGACTTGTAGCCAGCGTCAGCAGCTTCCTGGTTAGCCAGCCACAGGTTCACGCCTGCGATCGAGCCATTCAGAGCGAACGACGAGTACTTGTCGTTGCTGCCTTCGGTGATCACGCCAGCAGCTGCGCCGGAGTTCTTGGTGACCAGACCGTAGGCGGTGAAGCCAGCGATGGTCGGCGAGGTGTACTGGAACGAGTTCTTCAGGAAGAAGCCACCGTTGGTGCCGGCGACAGCTGCGGTGTCGAAACCACCAGCCATGATCGCGCGGTTGACCCAGAAGTTACCCACGCCCTGGTTGGTCAGAGCCTGAGCCAGGATGAACGGGGACAGTTGCTGGCCCAGCGACACGGTGCCCAGGTCAGCCGACTTCAGGCCGATGACGGTTTGACGGCTGAACAGGTTGCCGTTGCCGCCGTTTGCAGCGTTACCGTTCTGGTCGAAACCAGCTTCCAGGGTAACGAAGCCAGCGAAGCCGTTGGTCAGATCTTCAGCAGCGTTGATGGTGATCGAGCTGTGGTCAGCCCAGCCGCCCTGCTCGATGTAACCGCCCTTGCCGGTGTAGGTGCCGACGCCAACGTCCATCACGCCCGAAATCTTGACATCAGCCAGAGCGGCGGTCGAAGCCACCAGTGCCAGAGCTGCCAGAGCAACTTGAGTCTTTTTCATCAAATAATCTCCAAAATGTTGTGATGCTAAAGTTTCGCTTCCGCTGGATGGCCGCTGAACGGCTCTTTCAACGAAAATGACGCTCCAAGACCGATGGATCTCAAAGTCAGCGTGCATTGAAGCAAAACATAGAGATGGCGGCAAAGTTAATTTTTTGTTCGTAGAAAATTTGCTAATATTTCGTCGCCTGATTACAACACTTTTCCAGTTTTGATGGCAGCTTAATAACTTTATGCACATCGACACACTTATAGATGCATTCGATCGGACGCTACGAGTCGTCAGCGGCGTCACAATCGCGCACCGCAAAAATCCGGCCGGCAAGCTGGTTGAAAATTCGTTAACGGAAGAAGAAAAGCGACACAGTGCCGGCCTGATGCGGGTCAATCACGTCGGCGAGGTGTGTGCGCAGGCACTGTATGAAGCGCAGGCCGCGTTTGCGAACAACGACAAGACGCGCCAGCAGTTCCTGAAGTCGGGTCAGGAAGAAATGGATCACCTCGCGTGGACTGCCGAACGCCTGCGCGAACTGGGTTCGCGGCCCAGTCTGTTCAATCCGCTCTGGTATGCGGGCGCCTATGCGTTGGGTGCGGTGGCAGCCAAGGTGGGGGATGCGGTCAGCCTGGGTTTTGTCGTCGAGACGGAGAAGCAGGTCGAGGCCCACCTGAACAGCCATCTTGATCTGCTGCCCGGGCAGGACCAGCGTTCACGGGCGATCGTGACGCAAATGCGGGATGACGAGATCGAACACGGGGATGCGGCCAGGCAGCTGGGCGCGGCCGAGCTGCCGGCGCCGGTACGCCATGCGATGCGCGGCATGGCGAAAGTCATGACGACGACGGCGTATTACTTGTGAACGTCAGGCGCCGGGTGTCACGGCTCGACGCCTCGCATGCTTTAACTGATGGCCGGCGGCTGTTCGGTCAGGTCGTCAATGATTTCAAATGAGTGCGTCAGCTCGGCGGTCTTTTCCAGCATGATCGACGCCGAGCAGTACTTCTCGTGCGAAAGCTTGATCGCGCGTTCGACCACGTTCTGCTTCAGGTTGCGGCCACGCACGGTGAAGTGGAAATGCACCTTGGTGAAAACCTTCGGATCCTTCTCGGCGCGTTCGGACGACAGTTTGACGTCGCAGCCGCGAACGTCCTGGCCACTTTTTCTCAATATGACAACGACGTCATAGGCGGTGCAGCCGCCCGTGCCGGCCAGCACGACTTCCATCGGCCGCGGCGCCAGATTGCGGCCGCCGCCTTCCGGTGCGCCATCCATCGTCACCAGATGGCCGGAGCCGGTTTCGGCCGTGAAGGTCATGCCGGACAGGCCGGTCCAGCGAACTGTGCATTCCATGAGAAATCCCGTGAATCAAAAGGCAATCAAAAGGCCGCTATTGTAGAGCCAGAGCCGCCAACTGCCATACGAGGCCGCGAATTGGACGGCGCCCGGGCGAGCGCCTGCCTGCGGTTTGAGCAGGCTCGCGGCCGGCATTCAATCCGGAATTGACGCCAAGTCCTTGAAAACACTATAATTGCCGGTTCCCCGGTTTGCTCTCGGGGAAAACACAACAAGGCTGCGTCCGTGGCCGGCAGTAGTGGAAGTCGACAAGGCCAACGGAACCACCTCAGAGCATTCAACCTTTA
>JACCDU010357142.1_pt1 | contig 37853 bp, 66 predicted proteins | sample 7446081 | NCBI WGS metagenome assembly JACCDU01 (sample SAMN15323447, study PRJNA562643) | freshwater metagenome | isolation source: river surface water | place: USA:Blue River Watershed | collected 2017-08-17
GCTGCTGAAGCCTCCCGCCAAGACCTGCCATTAACAATACTTTCAGCGCCTTGTGATCTACAATTGACTTCGCGCACCAATCTACATCACCGTATGTATCGCGATCATGGTCGCGCTCTTCGATGCTAACCCTGCATATTTCTGACATTTTAATTTTCCTCTTTTTCGTTAATTCTGTATTGCTCTTCGAGCAAGTCAATACAATCATAAAAGTTTGCGTTACCCAAAGGCGAAAATAAAACATAGCTTCCGCCGTAAAAATCTGAAGAGCAAATAAGCTTATTTCCGTGGCCGTCTACACCCCAACCGAGGCGCTTTATCACGCCACGATTTTCTTTGTGTAAATTACTTGCCACTTATTTCTAGCTCTAAAGACTTTATAAATACACCAAAAAGACCAGTCTGAACATACCTGTCGACCCTGTTTCTTACGGCACTATTTGTGCCTTCAAGCAGTTCAATGTCAGCCTCAGAAAGGATTGATCCCACTCTGGCGGCGCCATCTAAAGCGACTTGTTTTCTCGCCTCGGAAAGCACATAGCCCATTATTATCTCATTGCTTTTGTACGATTCTATTTTTTCTACCGCTAATCTTGCTAACTTTTCCATTTTGATCACCTTGGTGTTTTGCCTCGCGTTTTGCTCAGCTCTTGTGATTATATTAGTCTATGCAGATTAATAATTGTAGAAGCTTTACACTTCTTTACACTGGTCAAGACTGTAAATACACGGCCCTAGCCGTGTATATTGCTGTTATGACTCCAGAATTGCTAACGTGGTGCTGCAAACTTCGTAGGGGTCGGCTATAGGCGCGCACACTAAACAGTTTTTGGCGTCTTCAATTTTTCTTTTTAGGGCTGCATTTTCTTCAATTAGCGCGTCTATGTTTTCGGTTATAGAATTTTGGCTCATATCATTGTCCCACTAAAGCTAAGTTGGTCATAACAAGGCGTTCCAGCACGGATGCTGCAAGAATTCGCCTTGTCGTTATTTTTGTGCGGGCACCGCTGAACTTGGCGTTATGACTTGCCTAGCTCAAAAAGCTCATAACTTAAATCTGCTATTTTTTGGCACAGTTCAAGTATTTCAGGCCGTTTTTGTTCTTGCTTGCTATTTAACTGCAATCCATGTCCATTTCCAGTTTTGTACATACTACGAATGTTGCTATACGCAATGTTTGAACCATCAATATTTACCATCCCATCAATAACCGTAACGTTCATTTATAAGTTCACCTCCAAAATTAACTAATTTTAATAAAAATTCATTTCCTATATTGCTTAATGTAACACAAACTCGATCATGTTGTTTTGTTGTGCGTATAACAACCAGCCCATATTTTCGCAACTCAACAGATTTTTCATAATCTGTAGTTGATGTATTGAATTCAATACGTTTTGCAAAATCTATTTCAAACAACATATAAATTAATTCTTTATTCATACTTCTTTACTCCGTATTAGTTGGTCATAACAAGTCGCTCAAACACCGCAACTTCGTTGCTCGACACACGTACCGTGTGCGGTTTAGCTCGGCGTTACATGTATCACCTCATTAGCCTACGTAGTCTTCTTTTTTAACAAATTCATCGCAATCGCGGCACTTCCACCATGATCTATAAATTTTGCTTACCGATACGTGATTTATTTCATCGCCATAAATGTTGCGGATAAAATAAATATTCTTGTGCCTGCAAAATAACCGTTTTAAAAATTCTTTTAGCATTGCCAATACCCCAAAAAGTAAATTGCTATGTAAATGTAACAAGTCGCTCAAACACCGCAACTTCGTTGCTCGATGCCGCAAGCGGCACGGTTTAGCTCAACGTTATGTTTGCGCCACCCGTTAAATAAACCTCATCAAAAACCGCAAATTTATTCCCTGAGTGATTTTTAGCCATCAACTCAGCAAATTTTTTAGCAGCCTCTATCGAGTTAAACTCACCAGCAGGACGCCACACAGTGACATTGACCACGTGATACTTTTTCATTCAAATCCCCTTAGCGTGCCATTCTTTTTAAAATAAGCCTTACGAGCCGCTCTTTTGGTCTCTTGAGCCTTTTTTAAAAGCCATTGTTTTAGCGCAAAACATTTCATGTGTGATCTCCTAGGTGATGATTTTATTTTACTCCATTTGTGTGTGTGCGCCAGAGCCTTTACATTTCTTTGCTCTCTGGCTTGGGGCCATAATCACCCCGCCATTCTTTGGTAGCATTTACCAGATGCGTAACCCTTCAAATACATATCAAACAACTTATTTACTTCGCCACTTTGATACCACTGCCCTTTTATCCATAACTCTTTTGGCTCTTTGTCAAATCTTCCGTTTGCAACTTTTTCAAAGTCAGCCATTACTTCGTATATTTCGCCAGATTTGTACATTAGATGGCCTCCACTATTATTTCTACAGCTTCACCATAAAACGCTTCGTTTGCCACTTTCTTACCAAAACTCATTGCGCCTTTTTCTGTCTTATAAACGGTGTAGCTGATTGAGCTATTTGCGCCCTTTACTGTTACTTTAAAGTCTTTCATTTTTTATTCCTCGCTTGTGTTTGTATGTTGTTATATTAGGGCTAAACACATTAGGAATCAAAAACCTTTACACTTCTTTGCACTTTGACAGTTCGAGCTCTTTTACTTTCTCCGTATATTCAAGGATCGCATCTAAATACCACTGCCTATCTCTTTTTATTATATCTCTCCCGTGAGACATCATGTTCTCAAAATCCTCTTCGCCAAGCTCATGTTTCAGCTTTTTGCAAAAATCGTAGCTCATGCCACCATAGTGCTTATTACAGCTTAGACACTGCGGTTTTACGGCCCTCTCGTCGAAGTAAAGGTTCTTGTACACGGCCTTTGATACAGCGTGCCCACCTTGGCAGTTTATGGTTCCTATCTCAAGCAAGGCCCCGCATGTGTAGCAATTACAATGCCTACCGTCCGAACTATGTTTTAACTTAATGTACCTACTAAAGATAGGCCATAAAACTTTAACCTTTAGGTATGCCGCCGTCTTCTCTTTTTTCTTCTTCGGCTTCTCTTTCTTTGGTGCCGCCTTATCGCACTCCAGAGAGCACGTCTTACTTACACTTAAACCCCTGCGCACGGGAGTGAAAAGCTCCTTGCATGACTGGCATCTTTTTTGCTTTATGTCACCCATATAAACCTCTTACGTTTTATTTTGTAGATATAAGGCCCTAGCCGCTTATCTAGGCGTTATGTGTAGTGCGCCAACCAAATTGGTTCAAATAACTCTTTGCACTTTTCAGATCCTAAATGACCTTTAAAAATCACTTCAATATCTGTATTCCAAAAATTGCCTTTTTTATCTGTACATTTTGCGAAGTGCTCAGTAAATTCAGTTTTAAACTTGTTTTTACTCTTTCTAATAACGTGCTCGCAAAAGTACGCGTGTCGCCTTGGGTTTCCCTCACCAGCACAAACATTTGTAACAGGCTCACCAAATTCAATTTCTTTTATTCGTTCTTTTGCATCATTTTTAACAGCTATTCGTTCATGCATCCCCATAGACTACCTCTAATTATGTGTTTTAGGCGCTGAAAGGTGCCTCCAGTGCGTATAATTGTGTAAGTAATTTTCTACGCAATGTCCATACTTATCTATTTTATCAATGTGGTTTAGAACCTCATCAGACATTGAGTTTTCGCCATCATAAAATTCAAGCCATTTCTCTATTGGTGGTGCATCTTTTTTAATTAACTTCCAGTCCATAAAATACCTCATTTATGTCACCCATATAAACCTCTTACGTTTTATTTTGTAAATATACGGCCTTAGCTATATATATCGCTGTTAGCTGGTTACAACACCAAGCCCTTTCTTCGCTTTTTAGCTTCTTTAAGTTCGTGGTTAAGAAAGGTATTGCCAATTTCCCAGGCTCTTTGCACTGAAGGTGGGCACCACTTTTTAACTTCTTCTTCGGTAAAGTCGTTCGCAATTTCAATGCACTGATTTAATGCTTGGTTGCGTATTTGTTCAATTTCCACTTTGTCACTCCGTAAGTTTCAGCTAACAAGGCGTTACAGCGCGGATGCTGCAAGAGTTCACCTTGTAGGTTGTTTAAATTTGGCACCGCTGAACTTTGCGTTATGACTTAGGCTCGTGCCATATCCCACAACAAACCATCTCGCCTTTTGGCAATTCGTTTCCGCACATTGGGCAAGTCAAAATTAGCTTTCCATTCCAGTCGCCGCCAACAGTTTGAAAAGTTGAACCAGTGCACCACTTCCAGCCTTGCCTTGTTCTTTCCCAGAAACCGCCGCCTATCGCTGGTGCTTTTGTTCCTATTGGCGCATTTTGCAGTGTTAGTTTCATATCTCAATCCGTATTAACTGTGTATATTGCTGTTATGTGTTGCCGTCACCGCCATCTAGCGCAAACAACTTCATCTTTTCCATCTCGTAAAATGCGCGCCCCAAGTCTGATTCAGAACTGGCATAATACCGCTCGCCATCTTTATCAATGCCAATCACCAAACCGTATAAGAGGTCTTTTGGCGCAGCTTCTAAAATTTGGCTAGGTGGTATATCAACCATCGTTTTCCCTTTGAACGGAATAACTTTCCCCATTTAAATACCCTCGCAAGCAAACTTGCACATAAACATACGCCGAAAAAGGACGCGGTTAGCGTCCACCTTGTTGCTAATATCTAATGCGCGCCTCTTAGCTAGGCGTTACATTCACTAGCCACGAGAGCCCAAAAGGCATTCAATCTCGTAATTTAGCCTTTGGATTTCAGACTCAGCATCACTAATTTTCGAGAGCAACAATTCAATTGCAGCAATGGTTTGCTCGGTTGTATTGCATGAGTCTTCCGGCACACCAAGAGCCTCATCAATTTTAGCAAGCGCAATTATCGCTTTTTTAAACATTGCTTCGTAGTTTGGTTCGTAGTTTCTCAAAATGTTTTCTCCTAATTTTTAATTGCTATGTAAATGTAACAAGTTATTAAAAATCCCCGTTCGCCCGATCTTGGGGGCCGATCTAAATAGGCTTTTAAACCTTGGGCTTGCTATTTATTCACCGTTATACGCTTTTTGATTGCCGCTCACGCAGCAAAAATCAACACAAGGAGGGGTTGCGCTAATACAACGGCATTGCGAATAGCCACGCGACCCGTATCACCTGTTTAGTTTAGTTTGATTACACCATTCAGCATATTCTTTTAGTGCTGGTTCTGACCATATCGTTCCTCCAGTTACCCCTGTTGCGTATAGGTACTCAACGAATTCACTGGTTAGCTTTTTACCCCATTCCATTGTTGATGGGCGCTCCGTTATCTCCTCTCCTGACAGTGGGTCTGTAAAATGCGTAGGAGGATTAGGTATAGTTTCACCATTAAAAAGCTTTTCTTTGTAAAACCAAATCACAAGTAATGACTTGCACCTTTTAAAGCTATAGTCAGACATATCAACCCTAATGCTAGGCGCTCTTATGATGCACTTCTTATTAATGTCTCCAATCATGGCATGGAATTTGCATCTTTGGCCATCAGATTTTTCCTCTTCCTCCTCGTCTGGCCTGTATAGATCCACCCCTACGGAACCAGTTTTAAGGCCCTTAATAATCTTGCTTCTTAGTTTGGCGATGAAAGGATCAACCTGAATGGCTTCGTCAATTATTTTTGTTATTCTAGTCATCGCTTCCAAACTCCACGCCGTTAACCCACCAAAAATAACACTCCGCTAAATGGTCGTCTGCGTATGTAAGTTCAAATCTAAGACTTTCCAGACTCTTTTTTGAAGAGTGGTACGGCTCCGCAATCATGTGCCGCAGAATGTATTGACTCTCAAAAATATCTCTTTGGGTCATTACTATTTTTCCTCGGTTAATTTTGCGGGCGAAAGCTCAATGATATCAAAAATCACTTTTTTGTATTTGCCCCAAAATTCTAACGCCTTTTTGCCGTCCATACTGGATATTTCCTCATCTGAAAAATCAACCCAATCTTTAATGCTGTGAGACTGGCAGCCTATGATAAGCCTATCGCATGTGTAACAGATTTTATAGGTATCGAGCTGGATGCTTTTTATTTCAGCCATATTTCCTATGGCACCGATTAAGTCTGCGCCTCTCAAGTCTGCATTGCTCAAGTCTGCATTGCTCAAGTCTGCAATGTTCAAGTTTGCGCCTCTCAAGTTTGCATTGCTCAAGTTTGCAATGTTCAAGTTTGCGCCTCTCAAGTTTGCATTGCTCAAGTTTGCATTGCTCAAGTCTGCAATGTTCAAGTTTGCAATGTTCAAGTTTGCGCCTCTCAAGTCTGCATTGCTCAAGTCTGCACCGCTCAAGTCTGCAATGTTCAAGTTTGCGCCTCTCAAGTTTGCATTGCTCAAGTTTGCATTGCTCAAGTCTGCACCGCTCAAGTTTGCAATGTTCAAGTTTGCACCGCTCAAGTTTGCGCCTCTCAAGCTTGCATTGCTCAAGTCTGCACCGCTCAAGTTTGCAATGTTCAAGTTTGCACCGCTCAAGTTTGCGCCTCTCAAGCTTGCATTGCTCAAGTTTGCACCTCCCTCCAGCTCATGCATCCTTAAAATTTCTTTTAGCTCTTCTTTCGCGTATTTTTTCATTTTATTTTTCCTTGGTTAATTTTTGATGATAGATCTAGATAACGATTACAGTTATGCCCATTGCAATAGCGAGACGCTTAATCTGACCTCTTTGTATATCGTCACTATTGCCGATAAGACAAAACCCATTTTCCACACAAAACCCAGACTCATCTTCTACCCATGCAAATCCGTCTAGATTTATTCTCACTTTTAGCTTGCGGCTTTCATTGTTCAGCGCTTCAACAATCTCAGCAGCTTTTTTATTCAGGTTTACTACTAACATTTTATTTTTCCTCGGTTAATTTTTGATAATCTCATTGTAATCTTTAGTGATGTATAAGCAATTATCTTTACACTTCTTTACAATCACTTAGATAGCGCCCACTCTATAACCTCGTCTCCGGACAAGATTACGTCGTTAAAATCATTAAGCTTCGACGGCCAACGTATGAAAACGGTCTCAATGTCGTTCTTTGCAAGTATGTTCGCGCGCCCACATTCGAAGGCGGCTGCTAACCCTGTTCCGTTTTTATCGTTGTCAGCAAAAATATAAAGCACCTTAACGCCTGTAGGCGACCTGAATTTTCGCATGATGTTTGCGTTAAGAGTAGACCATACGGGCATTTTATAGATTGATGCCGCACTAAGCGCGCTCTCTATCCCCTCGGCTATACCTATGACGTCCGCGACGGCGTACAGCTTAACCGCTACAGATCCATCAAAGTCCTGCAGTTTATGCATCTTTCTTTGGGTCTCGATCGCTGCTTTTTTGCCGTGCTCTATGTATGTTAAGTGTAGGTATACTGGTTCGCCGTATTCATTAGAAGCTATCGAGTATAGTGCTGGTATTGTCCGCTTTTCGTCGTGGTCGTACTCTCCGGAGGAATACCTAACGCCCTTTTTAGGCAGGTGGTAGATGCCTCTAGCTGATAGGTATGCCGCCGCGTCAGTCCCATGCACTGGCGGTAAAGATAAAAACCTGCCTCTTGCTTGGGCAACTTTATCCATACTCTGCGTAGGCTGGCGCACCTCTGTCCTAAAACTATTACCTAGTAGCTGGTCAACCTCTTTTGCTAAAACAGCAAAGCTTTTCCCTGTGGCCTCCTCCAGCAGCTTAAAGCCTTTACCTGCGCCGTGTACACATACCCAAGTGCCCTCGCCATCTTTATCATCCACCCTTAGCTTGCCGACGCCACCGCACACCGGACACGGCCCCGCATAGTGCTTGTGCGGGTTTATAGGTGGCAAGTCGTAATGCGCAAAGATTAGCGCCCACCTTCCTTTAGCTGCTTCGTCTGTTCGCATACTTAGATCCTTTCGCAAACCTAATTTGTTTATGCTTTATATAATTTAAAGTTGTAACGCTTGGCGCCAAAGTGCCTATTGGCATATTCCGAGGGAAAACGCCGCACCAATCTTTATAAGTATGAGCTAGATAACCGTCGCTGATTATTTTACCCTCTGCCGCCTTCATACGCTGGTAGCCTTTTAATTCTAGCCAGAATCTATTTTTTTCCTCAGTGGTCTTTTTCTTGTCTTTTTTATCCACTGGCGCTATGTCTCTATCCTCGTCTATTCCGTCGATAAACTCACCAGCCAAAGGCTTATGACCGCACTTTTTACACTGATACTCGCCCACTTCTTTTGCGCGGTTGCACACTGAGCAAATATGCCCAATCTTTTCTTTTTTTTCTTCCTTTGCCTTTTCTACTTTTTTTACCGAGTCCTCATCGTCAGACATAAGCTCGTAGTACTCTGTGTCGCAAGGGTCTCCAAGAGATAGGTATGTGCCTGAGTGATCAAAAAGCAGACATACAGTTTTGCTATTGGCAGGTCTAGCTCCGCGCATAGTGCCTTGCAGCCACACAATCTCACTTTTTGTCGGTCTGGCCCAGATTATACATCTAACATCACTATCAAAGCCTGCGCCCAAAACCCCGACATTCCAAATCACCTTTACGGTGCCCTGAGCAAAGCGCTTAAAAATCTCCTGCCTTTCCTCTCGTGGGGTGTCAGCGGTAACAACCTCGCAGGATACCCCAGACTGGCGAAATTCGACCGTGTAGGCATTTGCTGTCGATACGCTTGGGGCGAACCCAATTGTAGGTAAATTCTGCCCATTTTCAAGCCAGTTTTTAAGTATATTCCCAACTATTTTAGCGTCGCCCATAATTTCGTCGGCGTACTCTTGCGAAAAGTCTTTTTCACCAAACTCATTTATTTTATATTTTGCGTTTTTTGTATCTGGCACGTAAGGTGCATATATTTCAAAAGGTGTTAGCCATCCAAGATCTACAAGCTCACGGGTGGTGACTGGTTTTAGTAAATTTGTGTAATATTTACCCATCCACTTAGCAAAAGGAGTCGCTGAAAGGCCGATTGTTTTAAATTTACCAGTTTGCATTAAGTCAGTTAATTTTTTCTTCGCCCTGTGTGACTCATCCCAAATCAGCACCTTGCAATCATTGGGCCACTCGCGTCTAATTATAGTATCTGCGCTTGCTATCTGTATAAGGCATGTTGGGTCATATCTAGGATCGTCGCGCCAAATAACTGACACATCTTTATGCCCATACTGTAAAAAGCGCTCGTAGGTCTGGTCTACTAAAGTAGTGTACGGAGCAACAAATACAACCTTTTGCCCTGAGGCTGCTAAAGACTTTGCCAGATAGGAGGCTAGCGCCGTTTTGCCGGCCCCACACGGCATACTGATCAAGTGATTATCGTGCTGCTTCCAAGCTGATCTAAGCATAGATACAGCCTTTTGCTGTGGGGGTCTTAGGTCGTTGTATTGCATTTATTTTACCCTTGGAGGCGTTATTGTGTTGCCTCTGTATGTGCTTGTGTATTTTGCTATGTACTCTCTAAGGCGAGTATTAGCCTCTCTTCGCGCCTCTGACTCTGCGCATATCTTTCCGCTAAACCTTGCCAACACTTCGGTATGCACCAACGCGTACTTAGCCATAACTCCGCCGCGCATTGAGTGAGGCAGTAATTGCAGTTGCTCTGTTACCCATTTTTCATCGTGAGGGTGCATACTAAAATCTCAAAATTTATGCGTAGGTCGTCTAATGAGAGCTGTTAGGACACCCTAGGGGTAAACAGCTCTTCTCTTCTTCAGCTCTTCTTGTCTTGCACAACCACACATCTGTCACAAACCGTCTTTCATCCTGATAATACGGCCAAAGTCCCCAACGTGTCCGATAAGTGTGTTTTAGCGCCGCTCTCAAAGCGCTGGTAGCTGTGCATGGGCAATATGTATGCCTGTTTAAATCAGATTGTTTACCGTTCCGGCTTTTGGTCGTGTTTTGTTTTTATTGCGGTTGACACACTGCATTTTAAAACCGCTAAAAAACGGCTAAGCTAGGGCTATCACAGAATTAACTGTTGATTTTAATAGGTAGGTTTAATTACCTCTGCACTTTTTTAGTCGCCTTTTTATCGTTGTCTGGTCAACGTTTACCCTCGACTGCGGCAACCCACGCGAGAGGTGAGGGTAAGGGCTTTCAGCATTCTCTGGCGAGGTGCCTAGCCGCAGAAACATTATAGCAAATCGATTTCCTGCTTTCAATCAAAAATAAAAACAATATGGATAAAAATAAGCCCCACTCTAATCTGATTGCTACAAAAGGCAACGCCAAGAAGATAGTTGGCGTGCCCGTATACTTTCCCAGATTTTATTACAGATACTTTCACATCAACCTCCAAAAGCTTCGATTAACTTCTTGAATACTTTCTCCTGCTCTTCGTGGGATCCGAATTCAGCATCAAGCTCATGCATTTCGCCGCCAATTGTTCCGACTATTGAGATGCTATCTCTAGTTTGAATTAAATGCATTGACTCAAGTTCAACTTTAGGCTTTTCGCACTCAAATTCGACCTTGATTTTAGGGGTGATTTCTATGTAGCGTGATCGATCGTGGCTAAAATCAGGTTTCTGAATAATAGTTCCATCATTCCAAGCAAAATCAACCCCGCAAACCCACTTTTCAGCCAGATCACGATGAAAGGCGCTAGTTCTAAGCGTCTTCATAATAGCCTCATCGCTCATTTTTAGCAGTTCGCGCATGTATTCTCGCCATTCTAAATTTTTCATCGCGTCACCTTTTTGTAAGTTACAGTTTCAAATTTTTCGATCTCAAGCCAGTCCAGCAATTTGTCTGGTATTGGCAGGGTGCTGTCATTTAACACATTGCTTAGATGCACAGGAGTTATACCAATCTCCTTTGCTGCCTTGCACTGGTATCGGTGTTCAAGTCTGATTTTTTTTAGCGCTTTATCGATTACATCTTGTCTTGTCATTGTCTTGCCTCGTCGGTTGGTTTAGCTAAGTATTAGGCCGTTTATTATATTTGTCAAGATAAATAAATTATTATTTTCTATTTACTTTATTAAAATTGTTGTGCATACTGAGCGGACATTAACGAGAGGTGAATTATGAGTAATTTGAAATTATGGCAATCGGTCGAGAAGACTGACCCATCCGCGACGAAAACATCTAACCATGGTGGACGGACTCAAACAAGCATTGACGGCTATTACATGTTTATGCGCGCTACTGAGGCTTTTGGCCCAATGGGTATTGGCTGGGGGTTTAATATCAAGGAAGAGCGATGGGATGAAGGTGCGCTCATACCAATCAAGTCAGAGGATAATACTGTGCGCTTTGAGCAATCAAAGACTCACACCGTAGTGATAGACTTTTGGTACATTCTTGACGGTGCGCGCGGCGAGTTTCCGGCCATAGGCCACACGCCAGCGGTTTATAAGTCTAAGTATGGCGCGAGCGATGACGGCGAGGCCCCAAAAAAATCGCTTACAGATGCAGTTAAAAAAGCATTGTCGTTTTTAGGTTTTGGTGGCGATATTTTTATGGGCAAGTTTGAGGACACAGAATACCTACAGATGCTTAAAGTAGAGGCTGAGATAGGCAAGGCTGAGGATAAGGCCGCGGAAGTCGATAGTAAGCGAGCGGACATTATCGATTACATAACCAGACAAATAAGCGCTATTGAGACGGCTCACGCAGCAAATGAAGTTAACGCTTTCGCCAAGTCATCAATTCGGCACTTGGACATGCAGAAAAAGATACCCCAAATAAAAGAGCTTTGCGAGACTGGGATACTTAAAATAACAAAATTAGCAAACGATAAAAAACAATCATTTACAGGAGATCAAAAATGACAGCGCTACATGATTTAACGGGTGAATACTTGGAGCTATCTCGTAACGAAGACTTACCAATAGATGCAATCTACGACACTTTGCAGGCTATTGGCGAAGAGATAAAGGTAAAGGCTATATCTCTTGTTAGGTGGTCTCAGGATATTGATGGCGACATTGAAAAGATAGATAACGAAATAAAAAGATTAAAGGCTAAAAAAGACTCGCTCACGGAGCGGCGAGACGGGCTATCTGAGTACATAAAGGCGAACATGGAAGCTGCTGACATAAAGAGTATTAAGTGCCCATTTTTTACAATATCGTATGTTGCTGGGCCTGATATCGTCGAAATTATCAACGAAGCAGAAATCCCAGACGAATACGTAACGGTAAAAACAACTATATCTGCAGACAAGAACTTGATTAAAAAAGCCCTAAAAGAAGGCGCGGAGGTTGCTGGGTGTAAGCTAGGCGCTGGTAAATCATCACTAAGAATTAAGTAGTGTAAAGTTTTGTAAAGATTTAGATATTTAGTGAAAATTTATAGATAATCATTTTTTAATCATTAAGAGTAGACATTATGCACATAGTACCATTTAAGCTAAAAGAAGACGCTAAAGAGTTCGCCGCTGGGGATTACACTGGGTTCGGGATCAGGACAGGCGTGAAGCATCAGGATAAAACAAAGCAAGATAAATGGACGAATTACGAGACTGCGATTTTTTCAAAATCTCCAGCTCAAATTGACTTTTACAGATCTAATCTTGTCGCAGGAGCATTGGTGGTGGTCTCAGCAGATAATTTAGAGGTTTCAATTTTTGAAGGAAAAAACGGGGCTATCCCAACAATAAAAATGATAAATGCTAACGTAAAGGCGGTTCACTCTGGGTCGTCACAGCAGTCAGAGCAGCCTAGATCTAGCGCTCCACGCGGAAATGCGCAGCCACAACAGGCGCCAGTAGCGGCCACTCCGGCTGGGTTTGATGATTTTGATGATTCGATTACCTTTTAGACGTTCCTTTTTTCCATTCACCCGTGATACAATTTATTTTTATCGGAGGTGAATATGAAAGTATGTGGGAAATGCAATTCCGAGAAAGATGAAAGTCTTTTTCATAAAAGATCAGCGAGTATTGATGGGCTAGCGTCGTGCTGCAAAGAGTGCCAAAAGAAATATGACGAAGCTAGACTTAGAGATCCAAAAAGAATGGCTGCTAGGCTTGAGTACCAAAAAACAAAGGGCAAGGATGCTCACAGGAAAGCATGTGGCAAATGGGTTGCGAATAATACAATAAAAAGAGCGGCCCATATTCTTGTTAGGAATGCTATAAAGCGTGGAGAATTGGTAAGTAAGCCATGCGAAATATGCGGAGAAGAAAAGTCAAACGGGCACCACGATAACTACGCATATCCATTAGATGTTAGATGGTTATGTGATATACATCATAAGCAGTGGCACAAAGAAAACGGCGAAGGCTTAAACGCAAGATAAAATTTTGATATAAGGTGTAGCGCATGACAGAACAAGAACCAATAGAAATTTGGGAGGCAGAATATCTAGCATTACTGCCAAGCAATGACCTTTATAATGCCTTAGAGTTTTATGGCTTCTGCATGGCAAAGAGATCGCAAAAAGTTATTGAACTCCCTAAACGCGGAAAAGGTTATTATCTAGATGATATGGTTAATATCGATAATGTTATAGAAGCCATACAAGAAGCAGGCTATCAATACACAATAAAGGGCGAACAACATGACAAATAAATATTTTGCTTACGATTCAGAAGATGGACTCATTATTTTTGCGACAAAAGAGGAGGCTATTGATTACTGCAACCGCACGATTGATGGTATCAGAGTTGATTGCTCTGGCTCCGAGTGGTCGGATTTTGTCGAGTCGGTATGCTGGGGCGAAATAAAGCAGGCCGCTAAAGAAGTTGATATGGGCGATTATGGGTGCGACTTCAAATTAACTGACATAGGTGAATAAAATGTACACATCAGCAGACGAAAAAAATTATCTCAATCATTGCTTGAAGAACCACGGCAAAACCGACGTAATGGGCAAAAAAGTCGACGGGATTGCCAGCTTAGAGGTATGGCTAACAACGTACAACACCCGAAAGTGGGATGATGGCGTTTTTGATTTTAAGCTCGTCGACGTCGCGAATAAGAACCTAAATAAGCTTTTAGGCATCAATTTAGGCATCCATAGTGCCAGCGCATGGAGTGACGCATAAAGTGGATACATACCAAACAAAGGTTTACATTGATGGTGACTGGTTTATCGATGCGGCGTTAATCATGCATATGATCCAGCATAGAACTTATCACGAGGCGTTTGCTGAAGCTGGGATAATTAGACCGGCCTTGGTGACGGTGACATTCAAAATAGAATATTTAGACGGGGGTAATGATGCTACAAGATAAAGTTAATCGAGTGATTGAGATATGCGGCGCATGGGGGTTGTACGAAGCTGGCGCCAGCACCGCGCAAAAGCAGATGATAAAGGCGGGATCTGAGTGGGGCGAGCTTTGTGACCACATAGCCTGCGAAGACAAAGACAAAATTATGGATGATATTGGCGATATTCTTGTCTGCTTCATTAATGCAAAAAAGATATATGGCGAGAGCGATGATTCTCTGCCTGAGTTTACTCCGACAAGCCATAGCGACTCTTACACCGTCGGCTATATAGGGCAAAATATCGCCCACTCAATTACAAATATGGCATTACTTTACGAGAGCTATTTTTTAGGGCTTTTGGCTGGCCTTGCAGAAAACTACGGGCTAACCCTTGAGCAATGCCTAGATCAGGCGATTAGCGAGATTGAAAAGCGCAAAGGCAAGATTGTTAATGGGGTTTTCATTAAAGAAGTGTAAAGTTTTGTAAAGATCAGGATTAAAGTTAGCTTATGGAGTATATTTAATTTGTAAGTTAACTTTAATTAAGAGGCGCAAAATGATCACAATTACTGTAAGCAACACAGAAGGCCAAGAGAAAGAAGCTGTTTTAAAAACAATCGAGGCCGCATTAGTTAGCAGCCCAGATAACAAATATGTGGCAGTTTTTCGCGAAGGCGCATACACAGCCAGCGCGCTAGACATGATCCCGAAAATAGTTAAAGTCTTTGTTTTGGAGTAAAAAATGAACGTATTAATTATTTCATGTGTAGTTTTATATTTTCTTTTTATATGCTTCTCGGTTGGATATTGCATAGGATATTGGGCATTTGGTTATGCCTTGGATAATCTTAAAGATTACTTAGGAGATTGATATGATTTTCTCAGTTATGGCTTTTATATGTGTTGCGGCTATTCTTTATTTTGTAGCGTGTTTGATTGTTAACTGGATACAGTATGAGGACGAAGACGGATCGGTTATGAAGGTTACTGTTGCCCTTGGTATCATCTATCTTGTTGGCCTTTTGTCTGGGTGGTGGAGTGTATGAGCAATCTAAAAAGCACATTATTTAAGGGGGCTTCATTCAGTGAAGTCTCGGAAATTTTTGGGCTGACAATTTTAACTTTAATTATTGTGATTGCGATTATGCTTATTCCCAGCGCAGCAAAATGTAAAAAACATAATCCCACGATAATACCCCTATCAGAAGTGCGCTGCTCTGATCTTGAGCGAGTCATAGATGAGTGCGAAGCTGCTGATGATGTTGCGCTATGCAGAGGTAGATATGACGTTAAGATTGCTATGTGCTTTAGGGGCCAATGATGTATAAGTCATCTGATATCGCATCGTCAAAAGAGGATGCCTTAGCCAAGGGCTTGTCGTACTACCATGCCGAAGACGGGTGTGGTCGGTGCGGCGGTCACATCAAAAGGCTTGAGTATAGAGGGCACTGGATATGCACATCCTGCGAGTCGGTAAGAAATGCAAGGTATGCCAAAAAGCGGTATGGCAGAAAATCAACTCAGGATTATTTCTCTAGGCTAAATGGTTAGTGATTAGGGGTAAGAATGACTACAAAAACTCGATATGAAAACGAAAGCCTTAAATATAATATTTATCTCAGAATGCAGGTTCTTGATAGCGAGATGAATACGATATTGGGTATGGTCAATAACTACGCATCCCCTCGCAATAGCAAAAGACCGCCGCCATTGGACGGGATTGCGATGCTAAAAAAAGCGGTAAGCACAAAGACAAAGATTGCGGCTTTTGTTGATGAGTGTAAAAAGAGTGCGATATAGAAGGGTGGCATGGAATAAGAGTAAAAAACGGCGGCTTAGATTCCGTCAATTTCATAACTTTGTTATGACCAACTTACTGAGGTGAGATATGAAGGTAAAAATTTTACGCGCAGATGAAAGGCTTGGAGTAAAAGCTGGTGAAGTTTATGAAGCTAAGCGCTACAAATACGACCCAACGGAAAAGATGGAGCTTATTGGGCGCGAAGGTGATGGGTATGACCCTCAGTGTAATCAATATATGTCAGAGCTTGCTTTTTGGATACAGGGGGAATGGATGGTGCTTGATGGCACAAAATACGTGCCTGAGTGAATGTAACGCAGTTATAAAAGGCGCGCTGTAAGATTTACGATATTTGGACGACTTAACCCGCGTCCTTTTTAATAACCTTGTTAAATTATTGGTGCTTGCGATGCTAGAGACAAAAACATACACAGATGGAACAGCGGCAACAGGTTGCGCGCCACTGCCAAACCTTTCACCAAAACAGCAAGATATAAAAACTAATGCGCGCAAAGACTTTAAGAATAACTTAATTTCTTTGAGAACAAAGGCTGGCTTAACTCAGAGCCAGCTTGAAGCGCGAGCGGGATTACCTGCAATGGTGTTGAGCCATTACGAAACAGGAACAAGAAAGCCAAGGCTAGATAATATAATTGCTTTATGCAAAGGGCTCAACTGTACGGCTACTGAATTACTGGGTGTATAAACAATTATTTTGCTAAAGAATATAGGTGATTTATGATTGACTGCGCACACTGCGAAAAAGAAGGTGCAGACTTCGATTGCAACGGCCTTAAATTTTGCGATGAAATTTGCGGCTATAAATATCTCGAACCTGAGATAGAAATTACAAACGTAAAAATGGCTAAAACATTAAGCGAAAAAATACCAAACGGCACCAAAGGCTATATTGTTGGTGCGGGGGATGGCTTGAACCAAGTGCATTTTGAAAATGACACTATTGCATTCTGCTACATGACAGAACTGGAAATTGTACCGGATTAGTGAATTTAACGCCGTTATAAAAGGCGCGCAGTAGATAGTGATACGTGCGGCGATGTTGACCGCATCCGTTTGATAACTTTGTTATGTGCTGTTTTGTGGTGCGCAGGTCTGCCAGAGTTATGATGTTAAAAGATAAGCGTTTTAGCGAGCGCGGATGTATTGACACTAGGGAGTAGCTAACCCGATGCGAAAATCATAGCTTTGATAAGTTCAACTCTTATGCGCCACACCAATTTAAAGAGGATTTAATTATGACAATTTGTGCAATTTTTGATGGCAGAACACAGAAAGAATGTACTCGCGGAGTTGCGTGTAGATGCGAGCCAGAATGTAGTGTTTGCGAAGGCACGAAGAAAGTTAGTGACGGCTACGAAGACTGGCCTTGTGCGCATTGCAATGATAAGCAAGAGCTTGTTAGTGAAGGTTGGGCTTATGAGCTACCAAATAGAGGTATGTACACAACTATTTTTGTGTGCGGACAAAAACCAAACGACCCTAGATTTTTGAATTTACGGGAAATTTTCTCAGTGCGAAACACATAACGCCAATGTACAACCGCGCCAACTAAAGCGGTAATTTAAAACACCGGCCTACGCAGCGTCGAGTTGCTACGCCTTGTTATGCAAACAACTACGACAGGAAATTGAACGATGAAATTAAGCGAAGATTTAAAACAGTGTGATGCAAGTGGTGATTTTGGCAAAGCACTTGAAGGTTACGCCGAACGTGCAAAACAGTTAGAGGATTTGTTGCTGCTGTGCTGCAAGGATTTATTTAGTAGCACCGGAAAGTTTAAAAAGAAAACTGCACTTGAGCTTATGAAATATGTAAGGCGGTTTAACCTTGATAGCGAGCTATAAGCATAACAGCAATATACACGGCTATGGCCGTATATCTACAGCCTTGATCAGTGCAAAGAAGTGTAAAGATTGATGCAAAGCACACCAGAAGGAACTAATATTTAAACATCAACCACGGAGATAAAATTATGAAATACCTTAAAGTAAGCGATATGCCAAAAGAGATGATAGCAGTAATCAAGGAAGGCTTTAATATGGACTTCAGGGGTGAGCCAGTAGTCGACTCGTGTGTTAGCTATATTTCTGCTGGCAATAATAACGAGTGGAATTACGTACTGAAAAATAAAAAAGGTACTTGCGTATTCTTTTGGTTAAACAAGGATAACAAACTAACATCGCCAGCAGTAAGAGCGGGACTGTAAAAATGAAATTGACAAAAGAAGATATTGCCTTTATCGCGGAGATGCGTGCCGAAGGTATCAAATGGAAGTGGTTGGCGAACGCCGTTTACGGGGTTGATTTTAAAGTCCTAAAAATGGCATTTTATTACAGAATGAAAACAGGGTTTAAACAGGGTGATTGATATGAGAATTAATTTCGGGGTGCTTGTATTTTTATTGTGTGCAGTTATTTTTCTTTACGTAATCTCTTACGGTCTAACCCACCAATGCAGAGGTACAACAATCAACGCTGGATGCTTTACGGGAGCGCACAAAAAAATGAGACTTATGGATCTGGTACCACCAAAAACGACTTATAGCGCAAAAACCTTAGCTGACGACCCAAAAGAGGCCAAGCTAACGCGCGAAGAGCTTGAGGCTCAGATGGCCGTCTTTTACAAGTCCGGCGGGAAAGTGCAGGTGATAGAGCCTGATACAAGAGCAAAAAAAGAGGAAGGGAAATACACGGGCGTCACACAAATGCCTGATGGTAGGTTTAGGATTACGCTTAATGGTTTTTTGGTTGGGGATGGCTATTACGCGACACGAGAAAAAGCAACAGCTACGCTACTCAAGTATCAATTCAAGGATGGTAAAATCTATGATTAACCAATGTGCAAGAGATTTGTATTTAAAATCGCTATCCGATACTTGCCTACATGCAAGAATAGAAAAAGATGCTAAGATAATCCTAGAGCTCAAAACAGCACTAGAAACTTTAGTTTACGGTGTGTGTAACTCAAGGGCTGATACACCTCCATACTTACTGCAACTTGCCAAAGACATAAAAGTGAGGCACTTAAATGACGATACAGCAACTTAGGGCGGAAAACGCAGCAGCAAGAGAAAGGTTGGCTCACTTAAAGGCTATCCAACAGGCAAGGGCTACTAAAAAGGTAGCTGTTATAACAAAAAGCTCGCTTGTTATTGCAAGACTTCGGGCGGCAGTGCAAGACCTTAAAGACAGCCTAAGCCGATGTGCTATAATGGCTTAAAAATCATACAGAGGTGGTTATGGGCGCATTAGCTAGTTTTTTAGGTGGCACATTTTTTAGGATGGCATTTGGCTGGCTTTCTGCCTATCTTGATAAAAAACAAGATCATAAGTTTGAAGTTGAGCGGCTAAAACTTCAAACTGCAATAGATAAAGCCACGCATGAACGCAACCTAGAGGCTTTAAAGCTGCAGGCTGATCTAGGTATAAAAACGATAACGGCTCAGCGTGATGCGGATATAGACCGGCTAGACGGACAGGCTTTTTTGAGCGCCGTAGAGGCCACAAGGATAATTACGGGCGTTAGATGGGTTGACGCTTGGAACGCTTCGATAAGGCCAGCAGGAGCGACACTAGGCTACATAATTTTGGGTTGTAGTATCGCTGCTGCCGATTGGGTTGTCAGTGCTGCAGTTTTTGAGTTGGTTTGCGGCATGATTGGGCTGTTTTTTGGTGGTCGCATTATGGAAAAACAAGGCAAATAATGGACATTTCAATCGCCGTCTCATTATGCATGTTTTTTGAGGGTTTTAGGGCAAGGCCGTACCTTTGCCCTGCCGGAGTCGCCACCATAGGGTACGGTACAATTAGATACCCAGACGGCTCACCTGTTACGCTTTTTGATGACCCGATAACAAAAATCCAAGCCAAGAAGCTCTTGATACATCAGTTGAAAACCGATTATGTGCCTGTTGTTCTTAGGCTTGTGCAGAACCTAACCCTATCCCAGCTAAACGCCTGCATTGATTTTGCTTACAACCTCGGAAACTCGGCCCTACAGCACTCAACTTTTCGGCGAAAATTAAATTCGGGGGATATTGTCGGAGCAAGGATTGAAATTATGCGATGGGTTTACGGCGGAGGAAAAAGGCTGTCTGGGCTTGTTGCTCGCAGACAGCAAGAGAGAGACTTACTTTAACTAAACCACCGTCCCCATTGCGTCACGCCAGTTTGAGCCATCCCACCAAATGATTTTATTTAGCGTTGCATCTATATACTGCATATACCCATATCTTGTTGTTGGTCGATTTGCCGTTGTACCGCCTATAACTATCGGTATGCGGGTGTAGTTGGTTGCGTTTAAGTCTGACTCCGACACTCTTGCTACATATGCGGCGCAATGGTGTAGATCTGGACGAGACTCAATAAACCAATCCCCTATTTCCGCGCCAACCTCATACCTGCGACTAACCCCATCGCTCGTTGTAAGCGGCGACCCCAAAGAGTCCATAAAAATCGCAGTAGATTTTACCGTCCCAAAAAGATAAGCGCTCCCCATTCCTTTGCGATCATAGCCGACGTAAGCCCTGCTTCCACCCGTCCTAAAGGCAAGTGCGCTAGCGCGGCTATTAAATTGCAAAAACTCAGCTCCACTAGTGCTATCCCCGCTCTCGGTTGTGTATGTAACATCTGATGTTACGTTACCTATAATGGCGCGCCCCGAAAGCGATTTAAACATTTTATTTGCGACTGTTGGCAGTGTCGGATCCGATATTGTTATATCATCAACTTTTACCGACCCACCTTGCGTCAATAAGACGCTACCGAGAGTAGACGATACATCATTGGCGATAAAGTAAAATGCGCCAATCGAAACGTGTGAGTTAAGTACGTGAACCAGATTTTCTACCGTATTTAACTCCGCGCCGAGCGACCCAACAGATCCAGTAAAACCATTAAATAGGTAAACCGTACTCCCAGCCGTGCCACTGCCGCAATCGTCAGCCGCAAGCGCCCCAACAGTACTATAACCACCACCAAGCCTATACGCATAATCAGTGGTTTGCGAAACAAATATTTGGTTGAAATAATTTGAGGTGCCAGATGCAAGCATTTGTATCCCGTGCGCGCCAATATTATTGCCGCCAATATGGCACCGCTGCACAGACGATAGCCAGATATCGTGAGTTGTTTTTATCCCGCTGTTTGTAAAACCTTGTATTGTCATGTCGAGCACGTGGAACTGACACCCAAAAGGTATGTAAATCCCATCGGCTGCAGTCCCAGCGTTAAGCAGCCTTAAATCTGATATAACTGCCCCGTATGCTGCATCACTGTTGTCAGTATCAAAAGTTATCCCAGATGAGCCAGTTATGCTTATTTGGGTTGCGTTTTTCCCCGCGCCTTTTAGGTGGACTATTTTCCCCGCATAAAAAGGTGTGCCTATATCTACAGGTAGCCGCAAAGAGCTGCAGGCGTATACTCCTACGCCTAAAGTTATTATTCCGCCGCCCGCCGAATACACATATGCCGCTGCCGCCTCTATTGAGGTTTTATTATCAGTAGCCGACGGGAGCGCCCCAAAAAATTCGCACTCAATCTCGGGGGCATCGCAAATCCTTTTCCAGTGCCGCCCACTTGTCACCGAGTTGTTTATCAGCGTCCCGCCGTTATTTGTTATCGTTCCTGCCGTGTCCTGAAAATGCCCACCGCCTAGGCCGCCGCTAGTGTGCTGCTTTAAATAAACAATCATGCCAGCAGTAGGTGCTGGAGTTGTAGCTAGAGCCGCGAAGGTTTCTACTGTCTGAACTTTTGTTGAAAGATCAGAATTTATATCAACAATATCCCCCTCAATTGTTGATATATCAGACTCTATATTCGATATGGATGCTGCCGTATTTGAGGGTAGGTTTAAATCCGTTTTCATTACCGTAGGCGTTGCCATTGTTACCGCGTTAGCTGCGTCAACACGAGGGTAAGACACTTGCGCTATGGATGCGGCAGAGGCTAGATTACCTCCGATTGTTGATAGTACAGCCCCAGTTTTTAGTTGCGTTCCTGTAGTCCCGTCAAACAACGCAAGAGCATTATTTGTAGATGACGCAGCACCAAGCACAAACCCAGATTTGCTGTATTCTTCCTGATATGTAGCGGTCATCCCGTTATCTAGAGCAATATCATCCACGCCAGCGGATAAGGCTGTAATCTTGTATAGGCGGTATTCTGTTTCCTCACAGCGGACGTAATTAGGCTCATCCTCATCCACCTCTAGGTTTGATTGTTGAAGCTGTGCGGTAGTTGGATAGATGAACCTTACCGCGATTTCGCCTGCGAGCTGGTCGCGCATATTCTCGTAAGTAATGCGCTTGTTTTCACTTCTAGTGAATAGCGGAATATTATCATTCTCATCTACAGAGGTAACTTGAGTAAAATTTGATTGCTTTATTCCGGTCATATCATCCCACCTTTATCGCTGTTATGCTTGAGTATTGCAAAACTGTTGTATCTGTTGCTGTGCTTGTCTCTTGCGCCCAATGCATAGTAAAGCCGCCGCCAGAGGCTACTACCTCGAAATAGCCATTGATTATAATGTGATCAGTTACGCCGACAGAAGAGGGTAGCAAATGAATTCCTGAATCAATGGAGCTTCTTGCTGTGGCCGATAACGCCGAAACTGCCGAGGTTGATACTGGAAGTGCATTTTTTGTTCCTGTATAGACAATATAATCGTTTGAAATATTTATCGTAGATCCGATTCTCATTTTGATTCCGTTCGAGGTTGACGAGTTTCCAGTCCACAATATAAGCCCTGTTAAAGTATACTTTCCGGAAGGCAGACCTGAAAGCTGAAGATCGCTATCTGCGCTGTATGTAGTCGTGCTGATTTTATTTTGGTTTCCGGTCTTTGTAGCTGAGTAAGCCACAGCAACTGGCGCCCCTCCAGATGTTATTTCTCCGTCAACCTCAAAATCACCAGTTACGCTATTGTTAAACGTCAAATCCTCCCATGATGCGCTTGGTGGCGTTGTTTCGTTATCGTCAACCGTTGAGCGGTACAGCTTCCCATTCTTAATGACAATATCGTTTGTCAAATAACCGCCATCTTTATCGGCATTCCAGTATCTTAAAAATCCAATCTGCGACCAGTTTACTCCTGATGCATTGGGATAATTCCCTATATTCCCGTTTGATTCGGATAAATAATAAAGCCCGTCTGTATAACGCACGATTTCATTAAGGTCGTAACGCTCGTTTGGCGACCAATCTCCGAACTGCCCAGCGCTTTCGCCAAATTCGTAGCCGTTGCGAACCCAGATAATTTCACCGTCCTCAAAGTCAGTAAGCGGGGCTATAGGTGCAGCCCTGAGAACCAATGTATAAATTCCATCCCCCCAACATGATGGCACGCGCCCCTCACCAGTAAGCGGCAAAGGGTTTAAGTTTTCCGCGCCCCCATCAGCATTATAGGTGCTTTTCTTTATGCTGGTAGAGCCGTTCTCATAAAAGCCAAGTGAGCCACCACTAAGAAGCTCGCCATCGTTGTCTAAAAACTGTGGTACGGGGTTAGTCAGTCTTTTCATTATCTTCCGCCTTTTTGTCGCTCGCTTGAGTCGAATTGTAAGCCCTAATTAAATAGTTTGCGTCCGCTATTACTTGCTTAGCTCTTTCGTCTGCCGTGCGAGCGGTAAGCAGGTCTCTTGCCTTCATGCTAATCAATAACTCTGCAAGCTCAGGGGCGCTTCTGTTTTCTGGTGCTACTTTTGTGAAGTACGCCTTTGCTATGCTGTCCGCGTCCTTTCCTTGCCTGACAATTCGGCTTACTAATTCAGCATTGTTTCGCGTTAATTTCTGCGCAAGATTTTTTGATACCTGCCCAATTAACGGGACCGCAACACCGCCAGCCGCCCCGCCAGCCGCATACCCAGCTGTAGCACCGAGAGAGCTTAGAAGCATACTTGTTGCCTGCCCCTCACTAAATCCAAATTTACCCAAAGCCTTTGCGGTATTCTCCATTCCGCCACCTCTTACAACCTGCTCCATTGCTGCCTTTTCTTCTGCGGTGTAGCCGCGCATTTTCTTCTTGTTATTAAGAATTGATCTGAACTGAACGCGCAAACCATTTTCAAAACCGCTCGCTTGGTTTTTGGCTCTTTCAAAAGCATATTCTATATCATCACCCTTACGAGCGCGCTGCCATAATTGACGGGCATCTTTAAACTTACGCCCTACCTCATCAGCATTGCCGCCAACAAGTGCCGACTGATCTAGATTGTCTAGAAAATCATCAACCTTACCAACCATAATTGAGCCTAGTCTTGCTTCATCAGGCTCAATACTAGAGGCCGCACTTCTTGCGACTTTTCGCAGCGTATCAAGGTTTGATATAGGCTGATTAGTACCCTCAATCTTTTTAAACTCATCAAGTGCAGCGGAAACTTTTGGGTGAATTCTTTTGTTGAATCCTTCGCCACGAATAGACGTGTCTAAATCCCGCGTGAGTCCAGTAACGCGGCTAGAATCAACAACAGCACCAAGGTTATCAATTTCTTTGTATACCTCTCTTGCCGCCACTTTTAACTCATCAATATTTGGAGTGGCGTTTTTTCTGAGCGCAGATTGCTGAGCTTTATCTGCGATAGATTTTGCACCTGCAACGCCGCCAGCGACAGCCAGTGGAGCGGCCAACCCACCAATAAGCGCGCCAGTATCGCCACCAATCTCTCTCCCTATCTCAGTTCCCGCCCCGCTTACAGCACCATAGCCAACGTCGCCAGCTGCCGTGCCTTGCGCTAACTGTCTGCCTACATTTGGCAGAACTGCGTTGGCATTTGCCGCCGTAATTTGTGGCGTAAGCGCTTGCGCTGTTTTTCTTATCGCTCCACCAATCGCGCCAGAAGGCAAAGCAAGCTCACCCGCTGCCCGAACAATGCGCTTAGGTAGTCCATCAGCCATTTGGCCGCCCTCTACTGTTGCTATCGTATCGGCCAAGCTCGATCTTAATGTTGGAATTTGGTAGTCAACTTCTCCTAACCTAAGCGCTGCATTAATTGGCTCTCGAATAGGCCACCCAAGGGCATCAACCACGTTGACACCTCCTCGATTTACGGCGCTTATAGCCTCATTGGCAACATTCGCAAATGTGTTTCCTTGTGCGTCCTGCGGCTGATTAAAGGAACCATCAAAACCTGTTGGCGCTTCACTTGCTGATACTGGCGGCGGCGACTGCTTCGGTTGCGCAACACCAAAATCATCAGCAGTCGCAAGGCCAGATGCGATAGCCTTATCCATTACTTGCTGCTTTGTCGTGCCTTCTGGTACGTTTTTTATAACCTTGCCGTTGGGTAGCGTCACATTCATGGAAGCGTACTCCAATCGACTGCGCCATCATCCGTTGGCTTCTTATCGGATGCACGTCTGTTTTGTGGCGGCGCGCCATTCGGATTCAAGCCATTTCTATTTATCTCGGAGTATTTCAACTGTAGCTGCTCCAAAACATCAAGCGCGGCCAATCTCTCTGCAATTGGGGTAGAGCTATTGCCAACTTTTGCCGCCATTGTCTTGTAGTTTTCAACATCAAAATTAGATTGTGGCCCCTCCATTCTTGGAACATTTGAAACCATCCATCCCGCCAGCGTCTCAAGCTGAGAAGATGCTTTTGACTGCTCTGTTGACACACCAATAAACCTGCCGCCCGCATCAACCAAAGCCCCAACCCCGCTCCCCGTTGCCTTTGGTAATAGGCTTCGCGCTTGCTCAATATTAGCAAGAAGATTTTTAGATATTTTTTCTGCTTTGCCTACAGCGCCCTCGGCCTCGGCGGCATTTTTGCCGCGCCCAGCACCAAGAGCCTCAACCTCTTGCGCAACACCCCCGCCACGAACACGGGCATTAATCTCAGATTGCGTTCTTGCGCTAGCCTCCGCACCAACCTGCCCGACTCTTTCTTGGGCGGTCTGACCATATGAGCCGGCGACCGATAGCTTACCAACTGGCTTCGCGTCACTACCATCAGCAGCAGCAACAACACCAGTCATCTCTCCTGTATTTGGGTTTCTTCGGCTCGTAGCAAAGAATATATTACCGCTTTCGTCCTTTAGAGTTTCTTGTGCGCCAAATTGCGAGCCTTGCTGTGCTTGTTGTGGGGCACCAGCCTGAATAACGCTATCAGTCTGAGCAATTAGGTTTTGAAGCCCTGCATCATCTAAAGGGGTATTCGCCAAATCCTCTTGCGTAAACCCTACTGACATTAGCGCACCGCTATAATCCTGCATTAGCTTTGCTCTAGCCTCTTGCGGCAATCCGATAGCCTGTTTTGCCAAGCGGTTAGCAATCTGCAATTTACGCACATTCTTTTGGTAATCAACCTCGCCAATGTCCTGCTTGGCGCGCTTCTGGTCTAGCTGTGCGCTTTGGTTGCTGTTATACATTTGTTGGCCGCGACTAAATGCCCCAGCTAAATCTAAGGGCTGACTTGTAACACCTTGCAGAATACTGTTAGCCATTTCCACCACCGAATAATTGAGCAAAATTAGTATATGGGTTAGGTTTTTTGGCGCCCATCCAAGGTGCTTGGCCTTCCGGCATCATTTGCGGCTGAGTACGCGGAACCATTGCCGCTTGCTGCCTCTGTAGCATTTGAGCCATTGAATTATACCTTGCTAGTAAGTCGTTAGGCATTGCCCCACGCTGATAAATGTCAGTAACGGGCGGCCTTTGTTGGGGCTGGAATGACTGAGAAAATGGCATATAGGATTGCGGGGCAATATAGGATTGCGGCGAAAGCTCAGCGAGGCGCGGAGCTATTGGCTCCAACTCTTTCGCTTTTTTGGTGGGGGCCATTACACCGGCTCGGTTAAATAACTGGCTGAACATAATTAAACCTCTTTTATAACTTTCTTTATTTCCAAAGCGCCTCTATGTTTGCCGCTTCTTTTGGTTTAAACAGTGACCCAAAGCTCGTTGGCATTTTCCCGCCGCTCGCGCCATAAGCCCCCAATCCAGCCTGAAGCCCCTGCAGCAATGCGGGAGAATTCTGGGCCGCGTAAATATCGCCGCCAGCTCTCGCCGCGCCTAAATTCTGAGCGAGGTTCGACTGCTCTGTGCCTGCCCCAGCATACGCGTTTGCAGTGGCCGTGCCCTCCATCCTGAAAAGGTCGGCTAGATTTTGCATCGTCCCTTGTGCGCCCGCCGCCCTAGTTCCTGCCAAGCCAGCTAGAGATGCCCCCTCACCAGTGCTTAGATTGCTTAACCCTGTTCCTAGGTTAGTTCTGATATTTGCAATATTGGTAGCAGCGTTATCGCCACGCCCTGAAATATCATTTAATCGGCCATAGTAGTTACTAAAATCTGTTTGAGCGCGGCCAAATTCATCGCCAGCTAATGCCGACATGATAGATGCTTGATTTCCTAGCCCGCCACCGAGACGCGAGAAAGTACGTAGGCGCGCCTCTTCTTGTTTTTTACGCAGCCAATCAGTGGCAGGTGATTCCTGAAAACCCTCGTAGGCTTGTCGTTGGGCATCCGGCCCCATCAGCCCACTGAATGCAGCCTGAAGCTGCGAAGATGATTCGCCGCGCTGATAAGCAGGGTTTAAAACGTCCTCAGCCCCAGCCGCCCCAGCCGTTAAATCGCCTCGTGCACGATCATAACCGCCAGACAATATATTGCCTGACTCGTCAAAGATTCGTCCGAATTGCTCTTGCCCAGACAATAAGGCTGTTCGCGCATTCTGAAAGTTTGTGCCAAGCTGGTTTACTGATTTATCGGTGTAATCGCGCTGCAATGCCTGCGCGTTTTCTACGCCTTGCGCTTGCTTTCCTGCTGCTGATTTTGCCGCGTCAGATTGTTTTTTTGCGCCATAGCCTGTTACCGCCATAGCCCCAATTGCTAATGCTGCTGGCATTTGCTTAGCTCCCACGCCTCAACAGGCGTCTCAATTCCGGATTTAATGACTGGGTTTTTCATTCCAGAGAAAACAAATCCACATCGCTGCGCCAATTTTCTGGCGGCTGGATTATCTTCTGGGATAAATGTCTCTATGCGCTCATAATCAGTTTCGTTAAATACCTTTTTAACTATCTGATCCCCGAATTCTTTAGACTTGCCAGCTATCATCATGCAAGTATGTATTTCTGTAGTCTTTTCGTCTTTTTCGATAAAGTAAAAACAGCCGTACAGTTTTTGGTTATTATAGCACAGTGCCAGCCTGAATATTTTACCGTCTATATCCGGTAGAGTAAAAGCCTCTTTGTCGCATGTATCATCACTTATATGCGGCCATATGTCGGGGCTTGTCATAATGCTATGCGCCAGCAATGTATTCTTAGACCACTCTATCATCGTATTCTGAGTATCCCCTGCTCACAGATAACACTAACTGCATCTGTGTTGTTTTCAATCATTACCGACAAATAATCATCTTTTGATAGAGATATTTGCCACGGGATAACAAATCTCGCTCTCTCTGTGTTTTTCACCGTTCCTTGCGTTTTTGTAGCTGCTATTTTAACACCGTTTTTGGCCAAATACAGCGACACATCTTTCGAAGCGCCGCTTGTTGCTTTTGCATACACAACAACATCAACAGGTACCGTTAGCGTTTTATTCGTTACTGATTTAACTCGCCCATTCACATCATGAGTGAAGTGGTTAAGAATATCGCTAATCCATACCGCATTAACTTCTACGGCTGTGTTCACTGCGGTAAATGCCGTGCTTGTTGCGTTACTATTAAAATGTATTAGCGCATCTTGGTTTGGAATTTGATAAAAAAGGTCTGTGATTGACTCCATCCATGCCCGCATAGTTTGTGCGGCTATCCCGTCATTGCGAACAATTGGGGTGATTATATTGGGGATAACAGGCTTCATAGCGTGGTGGCCATTAGTGCGTTAATAGACATTGCCTTGGCGCCATCATAAGACACTTTGAGCATTCTTGTATTTGGTACAGCTCCAAGCCTATCAAACACCACACGGCGGCCATATTCGCCAGTTCCGCCCAGCCTGCGGCTCATTGTGTTGGAGTAGTTAAAGCCGCCATCGTCAGACCATTCTAATTGCAGGTTTTCGCCATCAGCGTTACCAACATCACAATAAATCTCTAACGCTGGAACGCGGATTCTTTGCCCTTGATTCATAAACGGTTGAGTTATAAAGTAAGACCTCATGCCGTTGCCATATTCTGCGTGTATCGTGTCATCAAGCAAGCCAAGCGAGCCGAGGCTAGAATCTGTCACGATCACGCGGTTATAGGCTTGCACTATATGCTTAGCTCGCCAAGGCGCATCAATAAAATCAACACCAGAAGGGATAGAGCTTCTTCTTTCGTGCCACTTTGCACTAACCAAGTCATAAACAAAACACCAATCTCCCACGAACAGTGCGACAAATTCCGCGCCGTTTTGGGAGTGCCGAACCAATCTGGCGCTTGAGATGTCGCTAGCGGTTTGGTTTTGGATTACAAAATCTACAGCGTTGTCGCTTAGCTTTTCAGGCTGGCCGCCACTAAACAGCCACACTGCGCGCTCTGCGTTCTGGCCTGAACCGAGGTAAACAAACGAACCACGATAAGGCGTGACCGCGTACTGCCCAGCTATGCCGGAATCAATAACAGAATTAGGCGAAGGACGGAATGCAAACTCAAGTTCATCAGCGTTATAGAATGGAACCGTGGCGCTCTCACCCATTGCGTATAAATTGTTTTGATAGACCACCAAGGCATTGCAGTTAGGGAATTGCTGAATCTCCCACGCATCAACCGCGTTGAATGTAGTGCCGTCGTTTAAATTTGAGTGGAATATAAAACGGGTATTGTATTGTGCGAATACAAAATAAGAATCTATTGCGACTACGCTTATTGCAGGGGATAGATAGTTAGCTTCTGCCGTTACGTCTGTCAGCGTTGAGCCATCATAGATGTAAGCATTGCCTGAAGCCGTAGCTGTTATATCGGGAACCAATACGCACAACTGAGACTTTATAGACACCATCAAAACATCTACATCGCCACCAATATCACCAATGACCGTAGGTGTGAATGACTCGGTACCATCGGGGTTTTGTACGCGGTTTATTCTGTAAAGTTTACGGCCGCACACGACATATAGAATGCCGTTCCACACATGGGCCCCACGGCCTAACCCAGCCAAGCCTGACACAATCTCAGATATGCCCGATGTAGGGTAAAGATTTTCTTGATTTAAAGCTGCGGCGGTATTCACTTGCGGATACCAGTTAACGCAACGTTGAGACGACAATGGGCGAGATCGGGACTGATAGAACCCGTTAGTGAATGGCAATGAAATTGGGGCTGGTCGTCTTGCCAAATCGCTTTACTCCACTGCTATAAAGTTGCCTGACTCGCTAAGAATCGCATCATCATCGTTTGGATAAAATGCATCTGTGCCGTAATCATTCTCGACCGCCAGCCCAACAGGAAGACCAGAAGGGTAGTGCGCACCATAATCGAAATCTAAGTTTTTTAGCATCTCATTGTATGCCGTTCGTGTGTCCATCTTTAAATCTTGCAGCCCGTCGAATGCCGCATATTGTGACGCCATTCTCACAGCTAATGCTTTTACAGCCCACTCATCAGCGAATGATGGGATTGTAACCGTCTCGCTTGCATTGAGTAAAACAGTAAACCCCAAGCCCAAATAAGAGAACGAGGCAAACATGCGATTAGTATACCGCACGCCAGTAGCGTACTGATCGGCTGTTATGGGCTGCTCAGCTGATAACTGGCCAAGCTCTTGCAATGCATCACGAATTAAATCACTTGCCTTCATGCTTCGCCGCCTTGACCTTTACGGGCGCAACTGGCTTAAATTCTTCTGCTTCTGTGTAGGTTTCTGCAAACCCATCAGCAATAAATAAATCTTTGTTTTTGGCGTGAACCATTGCAGTAACGACAACGCCGTCTAGCTTTTTGAATACCGAGTAAATTTCTTGCATAAATCCCCCTAAGAAAAAGGGAGGGTTCCCCCTCCCCCATCTATTAACCCCAGTTGCGAGCCGCACGCATTGGGTTGAAACAAATGAATGCAGGTAAAACGTCTACGCGCATAATTTGCTTGTTTTCTCGGATGCTTGCACCCTTGGATACACGCATTGAGATACCTTGCGAGGTAGTCACTACGGTGTCAGTGGAGTACAACTTTGGCAATTCAACAAAGCCAATACCAAACGCACCTTTTGCAAATGACAAGTTGGGCTTGTAGGTTTCGCTTGCTGAACCAAGAATGGTGAACAAATCACCAGATGTTAAGGCCGCTGAAATGTTGTTGTATTGACCATTGGCCTCAAAGATTGCCGGGTTAGTGACTGTGACAGTCACGTTGCCAGATGCATCGGTGTTGCCGCCAGTTACAACGGTGCAGCGCCATTTTAACGGAGCGCCAGACGCATCATAGAAGGGTTGACGAGTCAGCATGTTAATGTGGCTGCGAGCAAGTGCACCAACACCAGTGAACTCGATCACATCACCAGCGCGAACCGCGTTAGTTACTGACGTTGATAATCCTGTCAAAGACAGAGATTGAGTCATGGTGTTTTTAACTGAGGCATAAGTAGCTGTAGGAGTAGCCGCCAAAGAGCCAGCTCTGTCAGTGGTCGCGCCCGCTTGATAGTTTGATAACATGTCTGAAGACATAACAGAAACACCAGCCACACGGCTAGGAATCTGCGCATCTTCCCACGCTGAACGCACGTTAGAGCTAGGCATATTTGCTACACCTTGCTGCAATGACGCAAGCTTGCCCATTGAATAATCGTTTACTACGTGCTTAATCTCGCCCTTGATACCCAAGGAGCGATAGAAAGCCTTGGAGGCCATAATATCATCCCAAGAGTCAACGAAAGTGCCAACGGTGCCATGAGTCAAACCGGAGTTGGTCACCATGAACGCACCTAGGTTTTTCTCAACGGTGGCAACCATGTACTCACCAATACCATCTAAGTGCTGCTTTAAGTTGCGAGCCTTGATTGCTTGGTCTACTGCGTTCCAGTTCAGCTCAACAGATACAACGTTTTGAACTGTACCAGTGGTTTTACCGTAAACAATATCGTTTGCAGTTTCGGCAGTTAAATCGCCGCTTGCAGTCTCAACTGTGCGCCATTGCATAGGGCGTTGGAATGAAATCGAACCACCGTATTCTGGCATGTCGATACCGTTAGCGTTTAGTTTTTGAGTGTCGATTTCTTTACATAAAACCGCCGAACTCTCGAACTCGTCCATAATCGCGTCAGCGACTTTGGTTGTACTTGCTGAATCAAAATTGTTGGCCATGATAATTACCTTTATGAATAAGTGCGTTTGCTCACTACGCTTTCACCGCCACGCGATCCTGAGACCTTGGTAGTTGGGCGCGGAGCCGAGGTTTTTTTGGCAAATTTAGAGATAGCCTTAGCCTTTAAGTCTGTACGCAAAAACACGCGAGCATCAACCACGTCATTGCGCAACTTGTAAAAAAGCTCAGCGGCCATTTCTTCGTCAGTTGCAATCAGCGACAGGATTTCAGCAGCGTTAGGGTTCCCAAGTAGCTCGCCCCGCAATGCGTCCATCATTCCGGACTTAGCAAGAAATACAGCGCCAGCCTCTACCATTTTCTCATCAATGCCTTTTTCTTTGGCATCCACTAGAATTCTGGCGGACCTTTCGTTGATCTCTTGAGACCTTACAGCTTCTTCTCTTTCTTTTGCCGTTTTTTGCTGCTCTGCAATAAACCTTTGCGTTGCCTCGTACTCAACAAACTCTTTTTGCTGCCTTTCAAACTCTCTCGGATTGTCTATAGCAAGATCAATCGAAGGGATTTCGGGGGCTTTTTGTTTTGAGAACTCGGACAGCTTAGCTTCTAAAGCAGCCTTTTCAGCCTTGACCATATCCAGCTCGCGCTGTGTGGTCATTGAAACTCGATGGTACTCACCTAGTCGGCTTTTGACGATCTCCTTTTGTTCGTTAAGGTCACGGTCAAAGTCTACAAAGTTGGATACTTTCGGCTTCTTTTCCTCTACCTGTTTAACTTCGCCTTCCGCTTCAGCGTCTTCCTCATGATTGTCACCAGTGTCATGGCTATCATCATCAAGAATTTCATCTTGGGCTTCTTCGTAGTCTAGGTCGCTATCACTCATATCAAAACCTCATGGGTCGCTGTGGTCATTATATCAAACGTTTTAGCATGTGTCACTGCCATCACATTTGACGGGTTAAATCGTTAATTTCTCCTGCTGTGTTGCTGTAGGCTTGCGCTGCTTGCGGACTTACAATAGCTTCAGCACCCATAGACTGTCCTATCTTGTTTAACGTATCGGCCATCGTGTTCAGCATACTGATCATCTTAGCTTGCGAGTCGATAGCGTTCTTGTTTTGCTCTTCCAGCATTTTGATTTTTTGCATCTCTTGCTCGAAATCCATCTTCTGTTGCGCCTGCTCGGTTTTTATTAATGCCAGTTGCGTTTCAGCTTGAACCTTCTCGTTCATTGATCTAGCCTTATCGGCTTCCGCCTGCGCTGCTACTGCCATCGGGTCGGGCTGTTGCGGCTGAGATTGCATTTTCTGCATAATCTCCCTCTCTTCGTCCGTCAATTCGTCCGGTGTCAACTTGTTAGCCTGCAGCATCTCCATGCGTGCGCGCTTAACTGCTTTATCCATACTAGGCGCGTCAACTGATCCAAGCAATATATCTTTGTTGTTTTGGATAATGGACGGGTCATATTGCGCCATTTCAACCAGTGCGCGGCCTGCGTGACTGCGCTTTGTTGAGTGCGACATGCCAATATCACAATAAACATCATATTGACCCGCTGACATATCGTTAATGATGACCTCTTGGCCGTTTGGAGCTAGAACCGTTTTGTTAAGTTCGGCCATATCATAATCGCCACCCTCGCCAATGATTCGCTTGGTCATTGTGGTGTCGTATACCGCCGCCATAGCACCAATACAGATTTTCGCAATGCGAAGCACAAAACACTTGTAGGCGTTGAAGTACGGAATTGAGCCAATGTCACCCTTGTGCTGTAAGGCTTCGATAGACTCGAAAGCAAGCTGGCTTTGATTAACGCCCTCTTGCATTCCGCTTTGGCCCATAGTCTGGCCGATAGAATCAAACATGGTTTGAATGATGCTATCCATTGCAGGGCTAGCCAATCCACCCCCAAGCTCAAACGGTGGCGGCTCATCCATCTGTGGCAAGTATATCTGTACTGGGTCGTTGTTAGTGTTGTACGTGTTTATCTGCTGCATGGCTTTTGGGTCATTAAGAGCATTTTTACTAACCCATATCTTCTTTTTGGCGTTGAGAACTTCATCGGATACTTTTTTGCTTATCGTGTAGTTGAGTACGCGCTGCTGGTCAATTACATCGTTAATATCACCCGACCATAGAGGTTTGTTTTCGATAACGTCAAAATTCGCCATAATCGGCGCGACTGGAATTGTATCGAATACGGTTTGTTCTGCGTCGTTAAGCCAGCCAGTGCTATCATACCAGCGCGTCCAAATCTTGGGTATCTTGCGGGTTCTTGATGCCAAGCCTTTTACATCTACCCCAGATGCCTTGAGCTTCTTGTAGTCGTCCTCTGTCAATACCGCGCCAGTCTCGGATTGGTAGATAGTCTCGGTCACATACTTTTTGTAGAATAGCTGAGAGATGATTTCTCCCTCGCGTGTGTGGTAGTAACTATTGCTATCTGAGTCAGTACCAAGACCTGCGCACTTACGCTCTAGCTTAAAAGTATCGTTAAACTCATCCTCTTCGATAACGTGATCGACTGTAACCGCTTCAGCATCTTCGCCTGTAGGCATCACCCAATTGCCAAAAAACCACACGCGGTTCACTGCATCAGGAATGTCGCGAATAAAAAGCTCTTGATTAAAAGAATAATCATCACCGTAATCGGTTTCGACCATTGCAGCGCCATACCCTGAAATCAGCGATCTAAGCAAGTTGCGGTCGTAAACGTAATCTGCTTGACTTTGGTATTCGATAGACTTCATCAGCCCGCACATTGTCTTAGCGGTGTCTTTATTCCCGCCGTTACTTGGCTTGACGCTTATCTGTATCTCATTGCTTGCTAGCTCGCCGTACTTTCTATTCAGCTTGGCCTTAACTATGTTGATTGAGTACTTTGGCTTGCCGTCCCAATTACTAAGTATAGACTGCTCCCAAAAACCATCGGGATCATAGTAGGCACCCATGCAAACCCGCGCCAAGTCTCTGCGGTCACGTTCTGCCTCTTGAGCCTGCGCCCTGCGAGCCAATACTTTTGCGTGATCTGTGTAGTCCATATCGACCTCAATAATAAGTTTGGAAGTTAAGCTCAATTTCTACGGGTGCCGGCATTATATCGCGCTGCATCATCATCACTACATCAGCGCGGTTCGGGCTATCAATGCCTAGTTTTTTCATTTCGGGTTTTGAGAGTATCTGAACTCTCCCACCCTGCTTTAAAGGTATCCTACAAATTTCAGCTTTTAGGAGATAAATATCCTCAATCTCTGAGCTGAATGATATCAATTCATCGGGATTATATACTCTTTTACCTTGTTTTACAGCAAGGTGTGTCCTAAGCATCTTATCTGCTAATGCCGTGTAGTATTGTGAGCGGCAGTTTGCAAAATGCTCCTTGTTGGTTTTCTGCTTACCAGCCTCAACCTCTGTAACTTTCTGATAAATAGCATTGGGTTTGTCAGCAGCCATCGAGCCTTTGAACTGTGACATTGAAATCTTTTTGCCTTTCAGCCCTTGCTCAACTTGAAACGTAACGCCAGCACCTAACCCGTCACAATCCCACGTAAAGACATCAGGGCGAATCTTAGATGTTAAATTCAGCGCCTTTTCTGTCTTTGTTACTATGTTCCCTTCGGTAATTTCTGCAACACTCTTAACCACTGCCCCGTGCTGATAACCCCATGCTGCAGGGTCTTCGCCTTGGTCGGAAGGGTCGTAAGCGCAAACCTCACGACCAAACGCCTCAAACCCAAGAGCTATATGCGCATCAATACATGAGTCAAACCATTCAGGCTGGATAATAGCGTTATCTATCGTCTCCAAGTAATCGCCTAGCCACTTGTGGCGATACTGCGCGGGGGTTAGGTTTAGCTCATCATCAAGCCGCTCCTGCTCCAAGCCTGAGCCAAGAAACCAATTGCGAGGCATGTCAGTGTAATTGGCTTGCACGATCATTACAGTGTCGTCCTCATAGAATGCCTTTGCTGCAAGCGTTGGCTCTGCCCTAGATAGATACTGCTTGGCTATAGGATCGGCGCGGCTGCCTCGGTTCATTGATATCCATATCTCTGGCATTTTCATGTCAGCAATATCAATACCTAGTCGCATCATGTCATCAAAGTCTTTGGCGGAGTTGCGAAGTGATGCCGTAAGCACGCGCAATGTGTTGGAACTTAGGTTTTCACCTTCCTCGATCCATAACCCATCTACGCCAGATAGCATACCCTTGATTGATGTGATGTTCCTCGCAAGCCCGCGAAAGAAGATGTAGCCGCCCGTTTCGTGCTCAATTACCTGCGCTTTAATTGCGAATCCAGTAAGCCCAAGACGCTCTATCTCATCACATAGAGTCCTATACACAGATTCCTCAATTGAGTTTTGATACTCACGAGCACAACACCAAATCTTTCCCTGCATTACATCAACCAGAACTTTATCAGCTATAAATGTGGTTTTTGTTGACGACCTTCCGCCCAAGGCTATCTTTACCCGCTTGGGCTTAGTTAGCAGTGGGCCGAATTTATCTAGGCACTTAATCTGTATTTGCATTTACGCCAACAAACGTAATGACTGCCGTATGCTTATGCTCAAGCGGGCTATCTGAATTGCCGCTAATCTCGACAGCCTTTAGCTTCGGCTCGACATACTGAGCAATGCTTTCCCAAAGCTTATTTGCCTCGGGCAATAATGGAAGCCTAGTGTCTTCATCCAGCCTATCAATGGTTGCCTGATATTCACATGCGTTCTTAGCCATGCTCATAATTGGATGGAAGTCTTCGCCGTACATGTCTTGTAGGCGCTTCATTAGAAAGGCTTTGTTCTTGTTGGGCGATCCTTCTCTGCTAGCCATACACTTTGTCCCTATCTATTTGATTGATAAAGACGTTTTTTGTCAAAACTTTGGCTATAAGATATTGCATAACTTCCCCTCATAATGGTTACCCATCTCAAAAAGCTTAGCCTACCACTACACCAGATGCGGCTACCGTCGCACTTTTGCGCACACGATATAGCCCGACTGATGATATGCTAGTCGTTAAAGATGTTGCGGTGATTGTTGCCGTGGACTCTGTGAGGTCTACAAAGTCAACGCCATTATAGATCTGCACTACCACCGTCTCTGAACCTGCAAGCCCACTAGCTACGACTGCCAAACTCTCACCTGAATGCACAGAAAAAGGATTTGATACAGCCGCAGCAGTAGTTGGGAGTAATCTCATACGTGCCATAATAAAGCCCTCGAGTAATTTAACCCATTATACCACCATTTGACAAAAATTGTAATAAGTGCATCTTTACATTTCTTTACAAATCTCCTCTTGATAAATTAAACTCGCTGCATTAATATTTACACATGAGCTAAGCAATACCACGAAGCAAACAGACAAGGTGATAAAGATGAAAACTTCTCCAGTAAGCGTGGAATTCGGAACCAAAACTTCTTCTGTTGTAATCGATACCACTAAAACCAACGAGTGGACTAAAGACAGCTTTAAAAGATCTTACTTCCACATGATCTTAACTGAAGGCAAATATAACCCACTTCGCAAATTTTACCGCGTCGACTCAGGAACAACTACCGACCACACAATCGAAGTTAATGGCGTTACTTTTGCTTTTGAATACTCAATTGACTGTAACTCTCACTCAAAAAGAGACGCAGCAAAAGAAATGGCTGCAAAACTTGCCGCCTTAATGATCTAACCTTCCTACTAACGAAA
>JACCDU011421568.1_pt1 | contig 37843 bp, 32 predicted proteins | sample 7446081 | NCBI WGS metagenome assembly JACCDU01 (sample SAMN15323447, study PRJNA562643) | freshwater metagenome | isolation source: river surface water | place: USA:Blue River Watershed | collected 2017-08-17
AATCTAAATCCTGCTAAAAAGGCAGCGATATTTATTCTTTTTTTACCCTCTAGTTGTATCTCATCAACACAAAGCCATCCATCTTCACAAGCAATGTGCAAGTAACTTTTTTCGTCTGTTTCAAATTCGCCAGCTTTTTTTTGTGGAAGAGTTTGAATGATTGTCCCCGAAAAAATTTTGAGTTGTTTTCCTTGTAACTGCGTGTAAGCGCCAGGAATTGGACTGAGGCCACGAATTAAATTGAGTACAGTTTGTGCTGACTGATTCCAGTTGATATGCCCCGTTTCCTTAGTGATTTTAGGCGCATGTTTAATCACATTTTCACTTGCTACTTGTGGTTGTGGAGTCAACTGGCCATTTACATATTTTTCAATAGTTTCTACTAATAGCAAAGCGCCTAGCTGTTGGAGTTTTGTATATAGCGTACCAAAATTGTCGGAAGGCTCAATAGGGAGAGATTTCGATAGTAAAACATCTCCGGTATCAATTTCTTGCTTGAGTAAAAATGTAGTCACGCCAGTCATTTGCTCCCCATTAATCAATGCCCAATTAATAGGTGCCGCACCCCTGTATTGCGGAAGCAATGATCCGTGGAGATTGATGGTGCCCAATCGAGGACGGTTCCAGACTATTTCTGGTAGCATTCGAAAGGCAACTACTATTTGTAAGTCTGCTTTCCATTGATCAAGCTGCTCTAGAAAAGTCGGATCTTTTAATTTAACGGGCTGTAAAATGGGAAGATGATTGGCGAGCGCAAATTTCTTTACTGCGCTTTCCTGTAATTGTAATCCTCGTCCGGCTGGTTTATCGGGAGAGGTAACCACCCCAACAATCATAAAACCTGCTTCTAACAGCGCGCGCAAACTTGCGACTGCAAAATCAGGCGTCCCCATAAATACAATACGGGTTGATTTTTTTTGATCTGACATGGATGCGAAAGTACAAAATGTCCTTTCCGCTACTCAAAATCTGGGTAGAGTAAATAGCGTTTTCTGATTGTTTTGAAACGAGTTAATGCTGGTTCCCACGACTTACGAATTTCTGCCTCTGTTTTTCCGGCTTTTACTTGTTTGGCGAGTTCACTGTTCCCGGCAAGTTTATTAAAGAAGGACTTGGATGGATCACCTGTTTTTGGAATCAGAAAAAAGCTATCCTTGGCTGGGTAAAGTTGATAAGCCCTCATTAGCCAATTCAATTGTATTTTATTATTTACTTTTTGTTTCACTTCCGCCGCCGTTCCACCAAAATCCCAGCCATAGCATTGCTTTCCATAATGTTTAGAGCTCTTAGCTCCTTCATTGGGGTTAGGAGTAAAGCTGATGAGGCTTTTAGGAAGATCAGGATGCCCAATTAATTGAAAGGGTCTCTCTGTTCCTCTGCCTTCACTGAGTACAGTTCCTTCAAATAAACAAGTTGTGGGATATAAATAGATTGACTGAATGGTTGCGAGATTTGGAGAGGGGCGTACAGGTAAAATATAGCTTGACTTATGCGTGTAATTTTCACAAGGGATCACTGTTAATTTGAATTCTGATTTTTCATCACTAATCTCCATGGGAGTTAAGACTTCGGGTGCACTGGCGCTAACTTTTGCGGGGTCTAATGAAGCAGAAGCTTCGGCAGGCTCTTTCTTACCTTCTCTTATCCATTTCTCACCCAGTAGCATTTTTGCATATTCACCTATAGTCATGCCATATACGATTGGCACGGGTTGCATACCCACAAAAGAACGATAAGTGGTGTCTAAAACGGGCCCGTCTACATAATGGCCGTTTGGATTAGGTCGATCTAGAACAATCAAAGGTTTGTTGAACTCAATTGCAGATTCCATGTACGCTTCTAATGATGAAATAAATGTATAGAAGCGTGTGCCTACGTCTTGTATGTCAAAAATTAAAATATCAACTTCTTCAAGATCTTTTTTTGTAGGTTTTCTTTTTGCACCATATAAAGAAATGACAGGAATACCTGTTTTTTCATCTAGGTAATCACCCACTTTCTCACCTGCATCAGCAGTTCCTCTAAATCCGTGTTCTGGACCAAAAATGACGCGGATTTTAATACCCAGATCTTGTAAGGTATCAACAAGATGTTTTTCTTCCACCATTGAGGTTTGGTTGGCAAATATGCCGACACTTTTTCCTTTTAATAGGGGCAGGTATTGATCCAAGCGGTTAGCGCCAGGACTGATTGTATTGGCCTTTGATGCTTTTTTTACAACCGGTTGTTGTCCGTTTGCAAATCCAAATACTGCGATTAATAATGCCAACAAGTAAGACTTATACATTCTGTAAAGTTTGAGAGTTGAAAATACAAAAAAGGAGTGGTAAAAAAATAAGTAACAGGGCCAGTCAATTACAGTACCTTGCGGGTAAATTTTATAAAATGGCAGTAGTAAAATCAGGTGATAGTGTAAAAGTGCATTATCATGGTAAGTTGACTAACGGAGAAACATTTGACTCTTCTACAGGCAGAGAACCTTTGCAATTTAAAGTTGGAACTGGTGCAGTAATAAAGGGGTTTGATGACGGTGTTACCGGAATGTCTGTTGGAGAGAAAAAGACGATTCATATTCCATTTATGGAAGCCTATGGGCCACATAGTCCCGAAATGGTAATTGATATGCCAAAGGAAAGATTTCCAGCAGATATGGAAATTTCTATTGGAATGCCGCTTCACATGAGTGATGGACAGGGCAGAACATATCAGGTAACAATTACAGAAATAAAGGAGACCTCTGTTTTGCTAGATGCGAATCATCCATTAGCAGGGAAGGATTTAGTGTTTGACTTAGAGTTGGTTGAAATTGAGGGAGGTAGCTCGCTGATCATTACACCTTAATCTGGGGGGATGGATTACCAATTGCAACAGTACTCTTACACTGTGCGTGATCGGTTTATGCGATATGTGCAAATTGATACGCAAAGTGATCCTCATAGTCAGAGTTTCCCAAGCACAGAAAAACAAAAGGATCTTTCTATTTTGTTGGTGAACGAATTAAAGCAAATGGGTGTCTCTGATGCTCATTTGGATGAATGGGGATATGTCATGGCTACTATTCCCGCAACGACAACAGAAACCATTCCTGTAATTTGTTTTTGCGCGCATGTCGATACAGCTCCTGATTGTAGCGGCACAGGTGTAAAACCGATTTTACATTCTAATTATCAAGGACAGGATATTATACTTCCTGATGATACAACCCAGATAATTAGTCCTTTAAAATATCCCTACCTCCAGGAAAAAATTGGCGATGATATAATCACTGCCTCTGGTAACACATTATTAGGTGCTGATGATAAAGCAGGTGTTGCTATTATCATGGACCTCGCCCATTTTTTAATGACAAATCAAGGGTGTAAGCATGGTCCTATTCGTTTATTGTTTACTCCGGATGAAGAAGTAGGTCGTGGTACTGAGAAATTAGATATAAAAAAGGTTGGCGCTTCATTTGGTTATACATTAGATGGAGGAGAATTGGGAAGCTTGGAGTATGAGACGTTTAGTGCAAATGCGGTATCTATTTGTTTTAAGGGTGTAATTGCACATCCGGGATATGGAAAGGGAATTTTGGTTAATGCAATTAAAATTGCCTCTCACTTTGTAGACCAACTCCCTAAGCAATCGTTGTCACCAGAAACAACAGCGGGTAAAGAAGGTTTTGTACATCCTGTGTATGTAAATGGAAATGCTGAGCGAGCTGTTGTGGAGTTTATTATTCGTGATTTTGATACAAACGAATTGGGAGTGAAAGAGGATTTTTTACACGAGTTGGCTAAGAGAGTATGTGCGCAATTTCCTGGTTCAAGTGTTGAATTTTCTGTAACGGAGCAGTACCGTAACATGAAAGAGATAGTAGATGCGCATCCTCACGTAGTGGAGTTAGCACAACGGGCTATTGAAAAAACTGGCTTGAAGGTCAAGACCGAAAGTGTAAGAGGTGGAACTGATGGTTCCCGTTTGTCCTTTTTAGGGCTTCCTTGTCCAAATCTTTTTGCTGGCGAAAATGCCATTCACTCCAAACATGAATTTGTTTCTGTGCAGGATATGCAAAAATCTGTTCAGACCTTAGTAAATTTGGTAACAATAGCAGCACAACGTAGTGCTGACTGATAAATTAAATCATCATGCAATTTTTTAGTTGGTTATGGGAGCACTGGTATTTACTGGTGTTACTTGCGTTCTTTTTTTCTGGGTTGTTTACCATAAACCAGGGTTACATCGGGGTTATTACAATGTTTGGGAAGTACCGTCGCATAGTACGCCCGGGTTTGAATTTTAAAATCCCATTTTTGGAGGTTGTATTTAAAAAAGTATCTGTCCAAAATCGTTCTGTTGAGTTGGAGTTTCAGGCGGTTACAAATGATCAGGCAAATGTTTACTTCAAAAGCATGTTGCTCTATGCAGTTCAAAATGAGCAAGAGGAAACTGTAAAAAATGTGGCCTTTAAGTTTATTGCGGAAAAGGATCTGATGCAGGCATTAATCAGAACTATCGAAGGTAATATCCGTTCGTTCGTAGCTACTAAAAAGCAGGCTGAGGTATTAGGATTACGTAGAGAGATTGTGCAATATGTGAAAGTTGAGGTGGACCACTCATTAGAAGAATGGGGGTATCATTTAATGGACCTGCAGATCAATGATATCACATTTGATAAATTGATTTTAGATTCCATGAGTAAAGTGGTGGCTTCAAATAATCTGAAAGCAGCTGCAGAAAATGAAGGCCAAGCTTTATTGATCACCAAAACCAAAGCAGCAGAGGCAGACGGTAATGCAATAAAGATTTCTGCCGAAGCAGAAAAAGAAGCAGCTCGCTTAAGAGGACAGGGGGTTGCGCTTTTTAGAAAAGAAGTTGCCATGGGTATGACAGAAGCGGCTGAAAAATTAAAATTGGCAAACCTGGATACCAATGTGATTTTATTTAGTATGTGGACAGAAGCGATTAAGAACTTTGCTGAGTACGGCAAGGGCAATGTAATTTTTCTAGATGGTAGTGCAGAGGGTATGGAGCGAACAATGAAACAGATTCAGTCTCTCATGGTTAAGCAGGCGGGCACAATAGAAAAAGATTAAAAACGTTATTAATATACTTTTAGGACCAATTTCGTGTTATGATAGATCTTCTGCAAATCACAGACTCGATCCCTGCTAAAGCCAATCCTGTTGCCGGGGATATTAATAAAGATGGCTTTTTAAGCCTATGGGAATTGCTCTCAACAGGTGGCTGGATTATGATTCCGCTTGGGGTCATGTTTTTACTTTCTGTTTATGTCTTTATAGAGAGATATATGGCGATTAAAGCTGCAGGACGAGTGGATGAAAATTTTATGAATATCATCAAAGACCATCTTCTATCTGGCAATATTGCTGCGGCAAAGAGTTTTACCAAGAACACAAACAATCCAGTTGCTCGTATCATAGATAAAGGAATTCAGCGTATTGGCAAGCCATTGGATCGAATAGAGACGAGTATGGATAATGTGGGCGTGCTCGAAATGTATAAACTCGAAAAGAATCTTGCTGTATTGTCTGTTATTTCCAAGGCGGCTCCCATTTTTGGGTTTGTTGGTACCTTGGTTGGCCTCATGCAATTATTTTCGTCAATTAATACGACCAATGAATTTGAGGTAGCAACTATTGCAGGGGGTATTTATACAAAGCTTGTCACTTCCATCTCCGGTCTTGCTATTGGGTTATTGTCCTACTTAGGGTACAGTTATTTAAATACCCAAATAGACAAGGCAAGTCATCAAATGGAAGCGGCCTCTGCTGACTTTTTAGATTTATTACAAGAGCCAACTCAGCAACAAGTCTCCTAATGCGATTCAGAAAAAAGCGTAATCAAGAATCTGAAGTCTTTACAGACTCATTGAATGATATTCTATTCATTCTGCTGATGTTTTTTTTGATTGTTGCCACCCTGGCAAATCCAAATGTCATCAAAGTTGGTTTGCCAAAGGGAACAAGAGATACAAAGGCAAAACAGCAGATTATGGTTTCTATTGACAAGAATCAACAATTTTATATAGGTACTACTCCGATCTCTTCATCTGGGTTTGATTCATCCTTAGCGGCAGAAATTGCAAGGTTTCGTACACAAACGGATACACCTACAGTGGTTATTAATGCGGACACAACAGCTTTTTATGGCGAGGTCTATCGTATCATGTTGCTAGCGAAAAAAGAGAAGGCGAAAGTAGTAGCGAGAATAGATTAATTATACCAGGCTCGAATCATCCTTTCTTTTCCTTGCATATCTTTTTTAACTTCTCCCTGTAGGCCATTTTCTTCAAGTAGTTTTATCAACTCTTCTGCATAGAGGGGGTTGATTTCAAAGAATAATTGTCCCGTCTTGCTCCGCTTTTGTAAAAATAGGGTAGCAATTTTTCTATAGTAGGCCAAGGGATCATGGGTGGGGGCAAACAGTGCTAGGGAGGGTTCGTGGTAACGCACTTGGGTAGCTAGTTCATTGATTTCTTTTTCAGTGATATAGGGCGGATTGCTAATAATAAGATCAAATTCAGGTAAGCTTGCCCATTTTGATTCATCAAACAAATCCATATGTAAAAACTCAATGGCAGTTCCTAATTGTTGTGCGTTATTACGAGCCTGTTCAATTGCATCTTGGCTTTTCTCCATAGCCCATACCGAAGCTGCTTTCATTCTTCTTTTTAAAGCGATTGCAATACACCCACTTCCTGTCCCCACATCTAATAAACGTAATGCTTGCACTGGAAAACGGCAATGGCTGATGATCCATTCAACTAGTTCCTCAGTCTCTGGTCTCGGTATTAGCACGCCCGGTCCTACTTCAAACCGAAGGTTGCAAAACCAGGCTTCGCCCAGTATATATTGGAGCGGTTCTCCTTTTTTTAATCTATTGATTTGTTGCGTCAGCGTTTCTATTCCATTTTGTTCAAGGTTCAATCGTTGAACTTTAATCCAATCTTTGGGTTCAGATTTTAATTGAAAAAATAATAGCTCTTTGGCAATTGCCACGCATTCATTCTGATCATATTGATCAGTTATTTCTTGTAAGATCCATTTTGAAGCCTCCTGTACTGTCATGCTGCAAACTTACAATGCTCAACAGCAAAACAGCCGGTTCTATTTGCTAGATTTGTTCCGAATGCAAGGGTATAGTTATAAAACTATTGTAAAAACGGGCAAAGGTGAATTTTCCGATCGGGGTAGTCGATTTATTGGATATGCCTTTGAAGTGACTAATCGATCTGTATTTAAAGAACGCTACCAGTCTATTGTTGATTTACATGCTAAGGCGTCTCATTTTTGTTTTGCATTTCGGGTAGGGTACGAAGGGCAGGACTGGAGGTGTTCAGATAACGGAGAGCCCTCTGGCACTGCAGGAAGACCGATATTGGGCCAATTAGAAAGTTTTGACTTGGTCAATGCCGCAGTGGTTGTTGTGCGCTATTTTGGGGGAACCTTATTAGGTGTACCGGGTTTAATTAATGCGTATCGATCAGCAGCCCAATTGTCATTGCAAAACGCGGGTATAGTAGAGAAACCAAAGCTTAAATTGCTACAACTTGAATTTGATTACACCTTGGAGCACGAAATATATCGCCTGGTGAAACTGTTTTCATTGTCTATTGAAAAATCTGAAAAGGGACTTTTCTCACAACTAACGGTCGGGGTTCCACTTCTGCAATTTGTGGAGGTGAATGCTGCTTTTTCTGTAGTGAATGGGCTCACTTATCAAGAGGTTGTAGCTAATAAGGATAGCGAATCAACTTAATTTTTGAACAATGGGTTTACTATTAATTCTTTTGAACCTGCTTGATAAATGTAAAATCCTTCACCTGTTTTTGCGCCCAATTTTCCATCAGTGACCATTTTTTGAAGAAGCGCAGCTGCTTTATACTTTGGATTATTAAATCCTTCTTCTAATACCTGCATAATCGAAAGGCAAACATCAAGTCCTATTAAGTCTGCTAATTGCAGAGGCCCCATTGGATGAGCCATTCCTAATTTCATGATTGTATCAATTTCTGGTACGCCCGCTACACCTTCCTCCAAACTGCAAATGGCTTCATTGATCATTGGCATCAGAATTCTATTTGAGATAAAGCCAGGAAAATCATTTACAACACAAGGTACTTTCCCTAGCTCCTTACTCATTGCCACAATTGTGTCTGCAACTGCATTACTAGTTTCGGGTCCTCTAATTATTTCCACAAGTTTCATGATAGGAACTGGATTCATAAAATGCATTCCAATCACTTTATCAGGTCGGCTCGTTGCTTTTGCAATAATTTGAATTGGGATGGACGAAGTATTAGTTGCTAATATGCAATCTGCTGCAGCAAACTGATCCATTTGCTTGAAAATAGCCAGCTTGGTAGACTGGTTTTCTGTCGCAGCCTCAATGACAATCGATGAGTCCTTTACGCCCTCTTGTATAGAAGTTGAAGTAGTTAAGTTGCTTAACGTTTTTTCTTTTGCATCAGCGGGTAATGTTCCTTTAGTAATAAGGCGATCCAGATTTTTGCCAATTGTTTGAATTGCTTTTTCTAATTGTTGTTCCTGTACATCAATCAACGTGACCTGCCAACCTGTTTGTGCAAATACCTGCGCAATTCCGTTACCCATGGTACCAGCACCTACTACCGACATCTTTTTCATTCTAATTAATTTTTTCTTTTAAAGTCGCCTCTTTTCCAGGCTTGTATAAAATCTGCCCATGCAACTGGATTTAGAATGTTGATGGGAGGGGTCTGCCCCTGGTAGACAGCTCTATTTGCAATTTTATTCATTTGCATTCGTGTTGCTTCACCTCCGTCGCCAGGAATGGTTTGCAGCAACAATCTGCGTGACGCTGCGCTCGTATTTTTTCGAGCTATTTCGTATTGATCATCTGGTATAGCAACATTTGCAAAGTCTCTTGCAAATTGCTCTGGAGTGGGACGCGGCTTGAGTACGGTAGCTGGCAAATAAACAGTATCTGCAACCATCAATTGTACAATGCCATATTGGTTTCCGACCAACTCGCGAGGAATTTTAACTTTTTTAGCCAGGTAACTGACATGCGTGAATTCTACTTCGTCTCCTTTTAAAACAACAATTGAAAAAACCCCTTGATTGTTAGAAAGGGTTCCTCGATTTTGTCCCTTAACCATGATGCTTACTGCCGGTATACCTACCAAGCTATCGGCTGTCATCACTACACCGTACAATTGCACCACCGAATCCCTAGTTGACTCAAACTGTGCATGGGTAACCAGGGGGCTTAGCAGAAGAATTAAACAGCTATATCGTAATAATTTCAGCAAGGGCCCAAAATTAGTCAGTTCCTCGTTTCCACTCAACAAAATGCTCCTCCGAATGGCTACCTTTGTGAAGATTTATCAAGTTGTTATGACAGTAGAGAAGATTCTGGATGCGCTTCGAAACGTACAGGAACCTGATTTGGGTAAAGACCTCGTCACGCTCAATATGGTGCAGGATATTGCGATAGACGGCAATAACGTTTCCTTTACATTGGTATTGACAACGCCGGCCTGTCCAATGAAGGATATGATGCGCACAGCTTGCGAAAATGCCATCAAGCTTTTGGTAAACAAGGCAGCTTTAGTGACAGTAAATTTTACCGCACAAACCACCTCAAAGCGTGTTGATGCCGGGGCTGTGCTTCCTCAAGTGAAAAACATTATTGCTGTATTTAGTGGAAAGGGGGGTGTTGGTAAATCCACCATTGCTGCAAACCTAGCATTAGCACTTTCACAAGGTGGAGCCAAAGTGGGGTTAATGGATGCTGACATATATGGCCCCAGCGTTCCCATTATGTTTGGCGTTCGTGGTGAAAGGCCAATGATGAAAGAGGTGAATGGAAAAGGAATGATTGTGCCTCTAGAACGTTTTGGCATTAAGCTGATGAGTATCGGATTATTAGTGGATGAAAAAAACGCAGTAGTTTGGAGAGGCCCCATGGCGAGCAGCGCTGTTAAGCAGTTTGTGACGGATGTACATTGGGAAAATTTGGACTACTTAGTGATTGATATGCCTCCTGGAACGGGTGATATTCATCTTACTTTACTGCAAACCGTCCCAGTAACTGGTGCTGTTATCGTAACTACTCCACAAGATGTAGCATTGGCCGATGCAAAAAAGGGGATCGCTATGTTTGGTCAGGCACAATTAAATGTACCCTTGATTGGGCTAGTGGAAAATATGAGTTATTTCTCTCCTGCAGAATTGCCAGACAATCGATATTATATTTTCGGAAAACAAGGTGGACGCCGACTCGCAGATGAATATGATATTCCCTTTTTGGGGGAAATACCATTGGTGCAATCCATTCGGGAAGGCGGTGACCAGGGTGTGCCTGCGATGATGAATGATGAGCCTATTACTAAAAAAGCATTTGAATTATTTGCAGCTGGAGTGGTGCGTAGTATTGCGATGCGTAATGCAGATATTACCTCCGAAAAGATTGCAGCAACCATGTAATGGGTTTTTTAAAAAGTCAAACCATGACCCGCGAGAATCTTATTCAACTAATCAGACAGCGTAATTCGTATTTATGCGTGGGTTTGGATACGGACATTGAACTTATTCCTCCTCATTTACTGACGGAAAGTGATCCCGTTTTTGAATTCAACAAGGCAATCATTGATGCAACCAGAGCTTATTGCGTTGCCTATAAAATCAATACGGCTTTTTATGAAGCCATGGGTGCCACTGGTTGGTCAACTATGGAAAAAACGGTGGCCTATATCGGAAAAGAACATTTTTTAATTGCTGATGCAAAGAGAGGAGATATTGGAAACACTTCTCGTCAATATGCGCGCGCATTTTTTGATGCACTCCCTTTTAATGCCATCACAGTCGCGCCTTATATGGGAAAGGATAGTGTTGCCCCCTTTTTAGAATTTCCTGACAAGTGGACCATCGTTTTGGGACTAACATCTAACCCAGGAGCGGCAGACTTTGAAATGTTGTCAACTTCGGATGGTCTTTTGTATGAGCAGGTGTTGAAAAAAGTTTCAAGCTGGGGGAACCCCGATAATTTGATGTTTGTTGTAGGCGCTACGCAGGCCGACTCTTTTACACATATTCGCTCTATTTGCCCTTCACATTTTTTATTAGTACCAGGGGTGGGCGCACAAGGGGGGAGCTTGAAGGAGATTTCTTTAAAAGCAATGAATAATGATATTGGGATTTTAGTAAATGTTAGTAGAGCCATACTATATGCTTCTTCGAAAGAAGATTTTGCGAAGGCTGCTGCCGATGCTGCAAAAGCCTATCAACAAGAAATGTCTCTCTATCTCTGAGAACAAGTAATTTTTGGCTTTGCTATTTTTGCAACGTATAAATTAAAACGATGGCTGCCCGTACTGATTTATTTCAACATCCAGATTATTTTGCACTCGATGAGTTGCTCACTGAAGAACACAAATTAATTCGTGACGCTGTTCGAGAGTATGTAAAAAAAGAGATTTCTCCCATTATTGAGGACTATGCACAGCGGGCTGAATTCCCACAACATATAGTACGGCAACTTGGAGAGCTTGGCTGTTTTGGTCCAACCGTTCCGCAAGAATATGGCGGAGGCGGGTTAGATTATATCTCCTATGGTTTAATGATGCAAGAGTTGGAGAGAGGGGATAGTGGCGTACGATCAACCGCATCCGTACAAGGCTCATTAGTTATGTTCCCCATTCAGGCCTATGGAAGTGAAGAACAAAAAAAATATTATTTACCCAAATTAGCCAGTGGTGAGTGGCTGGGTTGCTTTGGTTTAACGGAGCCAAATCATGGAAGTGATCCTTCCAGTATGCTTACTAATTTTTCGGATGCTGGTGACCATGTGATTTTGAATGGAGCTAAAATGTGGATCAGTAACGCACCATTTGCACAAGTTGCAGTGGTGTGGGCTAAAGATCCAAAAGGGGAGGTGCACGGCCTTATAGTAGAAAGGGGAATGGAAGGGTTTACCACTCCTACAACCCATGGTAAATGGAGTTTGCGCGCCTCTGCAACTGGGGAATTGGTATTTGATAATGTAAAAGTTCCTAAGAAAAATATACTTCCCGGAGTGAAAGGTTTGAAGGGCCCACTTAGTTGTTTGACTAAGGCTCGCTTTGGAATTGCATGGGGTGCAATTGGTGCGGCAATGGATTGTTATGATACTGCACTGCGTTATGCAAAAGAACGCGAGCAATTTGGTAAGCCAATTGCATCATTTCAATTGCAGCAAAAGAAATTAGCAGAGATGCTAACAGAGATCACTAAGGCGCAACTGCTAAATTGGCGATTAGGCGTCTTGATGAATGAAGGTAAAGTGACCCCTCAGCAGGTTAGCATGGCCAAGCGTAATGCGTGTGAGGTGGCAACACAGATTTGCAGAGATGCGAGACAGGTGCTAGGTGGAATGGGTATTACCGGCGAATACCCAGTTATGCGTCATATGATGAATCTGGAAAGCGTGATTACTTATGAAGGAACGCATGACATTCATTTACTGATTACAGGAATGGATATAACCGGTCTGAATGCTTTTAAATAGATCAATTTGCGACTTTTTCTAATAGGGTTTATGGGAGCTGGGAAATCCCAGATTGGAAAAGAGCTTGCCAACTCGCTTGATTATCCCTTTATAGATTTGGATAAAAGTATTGAAGCTGTAGTAGGCAGTTCAATTCCATCGTATTTCTCCAAGCATGGCGAAAGTGCTTTTAGGATGATTGAAAAAAAGCTACTCGTTGAGATTGCCAATAAGCAAGATAAATTTGTTATGGCCTGTGGGGGAGGTACACCCTGCTTTGATGATACGATTCAATTTATAAAGGAAAAGGGAAAAGTAATTTGGCTGAATCCTGCTCCTTCGGTTTTATGGAAGCGATTGGTAATAGAAAAGCAAGAAAGGCCATTAATTGCAGACTTGAATGAGGAGCAGCTTGCTGATTATATTGCAGAAAAACTGAGAGAAAGACATCCCTATTATGCAAAAGCAGATGTTGTAATTAGCGATGAGCAAACTGCTCTACCTTTTATCTTAAATTGGTTAAGCCATGGAAAAAACTAATCTATTTCTTGGTTCAATTTTGGCCGGTATAGCAGTTGCGGCTGGAGCATTTGGAGCGCATGGTCTTCAACGTGTCACCACTAATGCCCAGTTGATTCAAACCTATCAAACAGCGGTACAATATCATTTTTGGCATGCCATCGCATTACTTTTATGCGGCGCACTCACCGTACTCGGAGAACGTAAAACGAATTATTGGGCACGCCAATCTTTTCTAGCTGGGTTGATTTGTTTTTCAGGCTCATTGTATTATTTGACTTACCTGCGATTAAATGAGTTGCCAGTTGCAAAATGGATTGTTTTGGTAACGCCGGTGGGGGGGTTATTTTTTATAATCGGTTGGGTTTTGCTTGCCTTTTCTTTTGCTAAGTTTAAACCTTCAAACTAATTATCTTTGTTTGGATGGCTAACCGATTAAAATCAGGTGCTTCCAAAAAGGAAAAAGAAAAAGATCCCGAACTGCGTGATTTTAAAAAAGAAACAGAAACGCAGGTAGATGTCGTAGGCTTATTAAAAGATGAGCGTACCTGGAAAATTGTTGGGATCAGTTTTATTATTTTATCTCTTTTTCTTTTTATCTCCTTTGCTTCCTACTTATTTACCTGGCAAGATGATCAGGCGATTGCACAGCAGGGATTTTCTGCCTTATTAGATAATGAAAAGCCAGCTCTCAATTGGCTGGGAAGATTAGGAGCGATCGTTTCACATTTTTTCTTTTACAAAGCCTTTGGTGTAGCCTCCTTTTTAGTGTGTACTTTCTTTTTTGTTGTTGGGGTTAATCTACTTTTTAGGCAACGAGTATTTTCCATTTGGCGTAATCTGAAATATGTAACCATTGGCGTGACTGTGTTGTCAGTATCCCTTTCTTACATTTTCCGCTCCAGTGAGTTTTCATTTGGAGGTGGGGTGGGTAACTTGATCAAAACAGAAATGGAGGGGATATTTGGGGTAGTAGGTACGGGTGCAGTTTTGTTCTTAGTGGCAGCTGCCTATTTAATTTGGCAATTCAATCCGAGTTTTAAGCTGCCTGTAAAAAAAGATATTCAACCTTCAGAAGACAGCGCTGAATTGGATACCGCCGAAGAGGTTGAAAAAAATGAAGAAGATGCGACTGATTCCTCTACTTCTTACGCACCGTTAATGGCAGGTCAAACATTAAATGAACTTTATGCTTCTGGAGGTCGGAATAGTTTAAAAGAAGAGACTCCCATGACTGTTCCTGCTCAAGAAGAAGCACAGCCGGAACTATTACTTACCGAGAAGGAGGATCTTGTTACAGAGCCTATAGCAGAAGCAGTTCCTGTTGTCCCTATCGAGCTTACACCTGTTGTAGAGGAAGTAGAGCCTGTATCGTTTGAGCCGGAACTAGAGTCATCCTTAGAGGAAACTACACTTGAGAATACGGATGAAGAAGAAGCGGATGGTGATTTAGAATTAGAAATCAAAACAGTAACTGACGAAATTGTAGAGCCAGTAGCTGAGGTGTTAGAAAATCTCCCTCCTTACGAGCCTACACTTGATCTGAGTAATTACAAATACCCTTCCTTGCAATTACTCGAGCAGCATGGCTCAGAAAAAATTATTCATGACAGTAGCGAGCTGGAGAGTAATAAAACACAGATCATTAATACACTTCGTAATTACTCAATCGAAATTCAAAAAATTAGTGCAACGGTTGGTCCAACAGTAACACTGTATGAAATTGTACCTGCCCCCGGTGTTCGTATTTCTCGCATTAAAAATCTTGAAGATGATATTGCGCTGAGTTTGGCAGCGCTTGGCATTCGTATTATTGCTCCTATTCCCGGCAAGGGTACTATAGGTATTGAAGTGCCTAATCTGAAGAAAACGATCGTAAGCATGAAGAGCTTACTTTCCTCGGAAAAGTTTCAGCATAATAACTATAGTTTGCCAATTGCCATTGGTAAGCGTATTGATAACGAGAATTATATAGTTGATTTGGCTTCCATGCCACATCTATTAATGGCAGGTGCAACGGGTCAAGGTAAATCTGTAGGACTCAATGCAATTCTTGTCTCCTTGCTTTATAAAAAACATCCTTCTCAACTCAAGTTTGTATTGATTGATCCTAAAAAAGTTGAGTTAAGTATTTATCGCCACATCGAAAAGCACTTTTTAGCAAAGTTGCCAGGAGAAGAGGATGCTATTATCACCGACACAAAAAAGGTGATATATACTCTCAATGCATTGTGTATTGAGATGGATAATCGTTACGACTTATTGAAAGAAGCGGGAGCTCGAAATATTAAGGAGTATAACGAGAAGTTTGTCAAACGAAAGTTGAATCCGCAAAAAGGGCACACCTATCTTCCGTTTATCGTTTTGGTGGTAGATGAATTTGCCGATTTGATCATGACTGCAGGAAAGGAGGTGGAAATGCCAATTGCTCGATTAGCTCAACTTGCACGTGCCATCGGTATACACCTTATCATAGCCACCCAGCGTCCTTCAGTTAATATCATTACAGGTACTATCAAGGCTAACTTCCCCGCACGTATTGCTTTTAAAGTGTCTTCTAAAATTGATTCTCGAACTATTTTGGATACCGGCGGTGCTGAACAATTGATTGGTAAGGGAGATATGTTAATTTCTCATAATGGAGAATTGACACGACTACAGTGTGCATTTGTTGATACACCAGAGGTCGAGCAGGTAGTAGACTTTATTAGCGAACAACAGGGATACCCGCAGGCCTTTTTGTTGCCTGAGTATATTGATGAAAAAGAAGCGGAGGCCAGGGGAGAAGTGGATCTTTCTGAACGAGATTCTTTATTTGACGATGCTGCACGGATGATTGTTCTACAGCAAATTGGTTCAACTTCATTGCTACAGCGTAGAATGAAACTAGGCTACAACCGGGCAGGTCGTTTGATGGACCAGCTTGAAATTGCTGGAATTGTAGGTCCTAGCCAGGGAAGTAAGCCACGTGATGTATTAGTTAAAACGGAGGCTGACCTCCAACGACTTTTGGAGAACATGGGCTGATTTCAATTATCTTTGCACCGCTGCTGCACTCGCAGGGCCAACCCGCATGAAAAAACTTACTTTTTTAGCATTTGGACTTGTCCTTTTGGCTGGGTCTGTAATTGCACAGATTAAGCCTACAAAAAACGATCCTGAAGCAAAAAAAATACTTGATGCAGTCAGCACTCGTTTCAAATCCTTTGCAACCGTTCAAGCCACATTTACCTATAAAGTTGAAAGCGCTGCTGGAAAAGTTCTTTCTACCAAAACCGGTACGATCCTGATGAAGGGAACTCGTTATAAGCTGAGCTTTGGAGGACAAGAGATATTTTGTAACGGAACAACCGTGTGGAACTTAGATAAAGCTGCTAACGAGGTGACGATTAATACACTTGATGCCTCAAGCGGAATGATCACTCCCCAAAAACTTTTTTCAAATTTTTATGACAAGGACTTCTTGTATGTATTGAATGGCGAGAAGAAAGTTGGCGCCAAATTGGTACAAGAAATTCAATTGACTCCTCTTGATAAGAGCAAGAATTTTCATACTGTTTTTGTACTCGTAGACAAGAATGCAAAAACGATGTATAGCACTAAGGTTTTAGAAAATGCCGGCAACCGGTATTCGTATACTGTAGGTACGCTTAAAACAAATATTCCTGCCGCTGATGCCTTGTTTGTATTTGATAAGGCAAAATTCCCGGGAGTGACAGTCGAAGACCTTCGTTAATTTGTAATAGCTTTTCTTATTTTAATCAATTGAACTAAGAGCGGTTCTAATTGGTCCAGTGGAAGCATATTAGCCCCATCACTTTTCGCATTGGCCGGATCCGGATGTGTCTCAATGAAAAGTCCGTCTGCACCCGTCGCAATTGCTGCTTTTGCCAGCGTACCTATTAATTGAGGATTTCCTCCTGTTACTCCGCTTGTTTGATTAGGCTGTTGCAATGAGTGCGTTACATCCATTACAACGGGTGTTCCAATTTCTTTCATCCAGGGGATATTTCTAAAGTCTACAACCAGGTCCTGGTAGCCAAAAGTTGTTCCTCTTTCCGTTAACAAAACTTTTTCGTTACCTGCTAATTTTATTTTTTCAGCTGCAAACGCCATAGAGGGGCCGCTTAAAAATTGTCCCTTTTTAACATTGATGATTTTACCTGTCTTCGCAGCAGCTATTAAAAGATCTGTTTGACGACAAAGAAAGGCCGGGATTTGCAAAATATCAAGGTAGGGAGCTGCTTTGTCTGCTTCCTCAGCAGTATGTATATCGCTTACTACAGGGATGTTTAGCGATGACTTTATTTTTTTTAATATCTCTAAAGCGTCCAGGTCTCCAATTCCTGTGAAAGAGGTGGCGCTGGTTCTGTTTGCCTTTTTGTAAGAGGCTTTAAATACATAGGGAATGCCCAATTTTTGACATACCCCGGCAATGTGTTTTGCAATTTCCGTTGCACCGGATTCAGACTCAACCACACAGGGACCTGCCAATAAAAAAAAGGAATTTGGGTCGTAAGATTGCGGTTGAAAAAGGGATTGAAGAAACGGTTTCATGATGCAAAAGTAATGCTAAGTTTGTCTATAAAACCTTGCTATGCGAAATGAGAAAATATTAGTCATTGGCGCCTCTGGACAAATAGGGGTTGAGTTAACACTAGCGCTACGGAAAATATATGGGGAAGGTCAGGTTATTGCCGCTGATTTACGCGAACAGAATCCCTTGCTTGCAGGTACAGGGCCCTACGTATCGCTGGATGTCATGAACAAAGAGATGTTACACGTACAGGTGATTCGGCAAAATATAACACAGATCTATCTGTTGGCTGCCATACTTTCTGCGACCGGTGAAAAGAATCCTTCTCTCGCCTGGAATTTGAATATGCAAGGGCTGTTAAATGTATTGGATATTGCCCGTGAAGAAAAGCTGCATAAGGTTTTTTGGCCTTCCTCAATTGCAGTATTTGGTCCAAGCTCTCCAAGGCAAAATTGTCCTCAACAAACAATTATTGAGCCCACAACGGTGTATGGAATCAGTAAGTACGCGGGTGAATTTTGGTGTCATTATTATTGGCAGCGGTATGGCGTAGATGTTCGTAGTGTACGCTATCCGGGTTTGATTTCTTATAAATCTGAGCCAGGAGGAGGCACAACTGACTATGCAGTTGATATCTATCACCAAGCACTTCAGAAAAACCAGTATACCTGTTTTCTGAAAGAGGATACATATTTGCCTATGATGTATATGCCCGATGCAATTCGTGCCACTATTGAATTAATGGAGGCGCCTCAAAAATCTGTTGGCATCAGGACTTCATATAACCTTTCTGCCATGAGTTTTTCTCCGCAAGAGGTTGCCGCTTCAATTCGCACACATCTTCCTGATTTTTCTATTTCTTACTCTCCTGATTATCGTCAACAAATTGCGGATAGCTGGCCACAAAGTATTGATGACTCAGTAGCGCGTAGTGATTGGGGTTGGAAGGAGGAATTTGATTTAACGTCTATGACTGCTGATATGTTAAAGAATCTGAGAAAGTAAACCAGGATTGGTCCGGTCTATTAATCTTCAATTATGGTTCGTTGTCTTCTTTTTGTTGTTTTGCTCTTTTTGACCCAAGCTTCTGCTGGGCAATATTTTGGAGGACACCGGGGTAGACAAAAGTGGATGCAACTAAAAACAGATACGGTTCAATTGATTTATGCGCCTGGATTAGATAGTCAGGCACAACGTGCAGCACAATTAATTCATGCACTTGCGAAGCAACGGCCTATTATTCTTGATAATAAAATAAAATCCATCCCTGTTTTGTTGCAGCATCGCTCCGTACTTTCAAATGGCTATGTCCAATTAGGGCCCTATCGGAGTGAGTGGATGTTACAGCCTGACCTCGATAATTTTTCAAATGGGTCTGTAGGCTGGACCGATCAATTAGCATTGCATGAATATCGACATGTTGAGCAGCTGCAAAGTATGAAAAAGGGGCTAAGCAAATTTGCCCTCCAGTTATTTGGTGAGCAAGCTTTTGACCTAGCTATTAATGCTGCTGTTCCCAACTGGTTTTTTGAGGGCGATGCGGTTTGGCAGGAGACAGCACTGAGTATACAGGGGAGAGGGCGCTTACCTCGCTTTATGAATAGTTTTCCCTTGCTGTGGAAGGCAAATAAAAAGTATACCTGGATGAAAATTCGAAATGGTTCATTCAAAGATTGGATTCCTTCTCATTATGAACTGGGGTATCTTTTAAGTAATTACGGACATTTCAAATATGGCGATCAATTTTGGAGTAAGGTTGTTTCCGATGCTGCTTCATACCGCTCCCTTCTTTATCCATTCCAGGGCGCTATAAAAAAGCACACCGGACTTTCGTATTACAGCTTTGTAAGCAATGCACTAGATTTTTATCGTACACAAAACAAAGTAGAAGCTAATTCTCCCGGTCAATTTCTGCTTCAACCACAACACAAGTATGTTGATAATCGACAGTTCCCCTATGGTGTAAGTGGTGACTCGATTTTGTACATACGAACATCCTATCGGCATCGTCCGGGATTTTATTTGTTCGATGGAAAACAAGAACACCGTCTACGAACACAGGATATTGCGCTGGATGCGCAATTCAGCTATCGCAATGGTAAAATTGTATATGCAGCCTATGAAAGGGATCCACGCAGGGGATGGATTAGCTATAGTTCTTTGCGAATCTTGGATGTGAACTCTAAAACTCAGTTTGATCTTACGCGTCATACGCGTTATTTCACACCAGACATTTCTGCTTCTGGAAAAGTTGTTGCCGTTTTTGTATCTGACACAGGCAAAACAGCTCTTCATTGGTTAGAGGTGCCAACTGGAAAAGTTATTTCTAGGTATTCATCTCCGGCAGGATATTTTTTAACGGATCCCAAATTTATCGATGATCAAAATGTAATAGTGGCAGCTCGTCGCCCTGATGGGCAAATGGCTTTACTCTTAATTCAAGAAGAAAAAGAGGTGCAATTGACTCCATTTTCTTCACACAGCCTGGGTTATTTGCAGTTTCATAATGGGATAGTTTTCTTCACTGCAGGATTTGCAGGAAATGACGATATCTATGCGTATTCCTTGGAAAAAAAATTGGTTTACCAATTGGTAAAAGGTGGATTTGGAAAATATCACGTGAATGTTAATAGTAATAGGTTGTTTTGGTCAGAGCAAAGCGCTGAGGGATATCAATTAAAAGCTGCACAGCTTGACTCATTGAGTTGGAAGCCATTTGATCTTACTGAACTTGCTCAGTCTACAGCTTCAAGCGCAATGGCCTCTGTAGCTTTTCCTCAAAATGGAAATTGGATTTTGAATAATCAAAGTGATCGTTTGTTGAAACCACAGTCTTATTCCAAGTCAACCCGCCTCTTGAACTTTCATTCTTGGCGACCAAATTATGACGATCCAATCTATAGTTTTACGCTTTACGGCGAGAATGTGTTAAACACATTGCAAACGGAAGTAAGTTATAATTATAACGATGCAGAAAAAAACCATGGTGTTGGAGCTAGCACGACCTATGGTAATTCATTTTTGCAATGGAATGGCGGCTTTGATTATACATTTGATCGTCAATTCTCAAGTAGGGGGGTGACTAGAAACTGGAATCAACTTGATGCCAGGGTTGGATGGTCTATTCCTTTACTAGAGACTAAGGGGCGCTATTTTCAACAATTGAATGTTTCGAGTAGCTATGCGCTTCGCGCCGATTTTTATAAGGGTGCAGACCGGGATACATTTGGAGTTCGGTCGCTTCATTACTTAGTACATGGTATGAATGGTTCTTGGACTACTGCGACTGCTTTACAGCATATTTTCCCCCGACTTGGATTGAGTTATTCCTTTGTGTTTCGTCACAGTTTAAACTCTGTAGTAGGCAGACAAGTTAATGCACAGATTAAAACCTATTTGCCCGGTTTCTTGCAAAATCATCATGTGGTGGCTGGCTTGTATTGGCAGGAGAGAGATACTGTTGGGCAATTATCCTTTGGGAATCGATTTGCTTATAGTAGAGGATATGTTGGACGTTATTTTGTAAGAATGTGGAGAACTGGTATTGATTATCATTTTCCAATATGGCATCCTGATTTTGGCTTTGCAAATCTTACTTATTTACAACGCATACGCGCTGCACTATTTTTTGACTACACCCGGGTATATGCGCTTAATAAAATTACCAGTCTTCCACAACGAAGTGCGGGCGCTGAATTCTATTTTGATACTAAATGGTGGAACCAGCATCCTGTAACAGTGGGGTTCAGAGTATCGCGACTATTAGATCCTGATCAATTTGATCGTTATAAGGGATGGTTTATGGAATTTATTTGGCCTGTGAGCTTAACGGGGCGTTGATTTTTTTCGCTGTACTATTTTTTTATTGATCTGATAAGAAAGCCAGGCTGTCCCGCTTCCTACCAGTGCACCTGCAATAACATCACTAGGGTAATGGGCGCCTAAGTACATGCGTGAGTATCCTACTAAACCAGCAAAAGTATACGCCGGAGCAATTACGTACCACTTTGGTAATGCTATTGTGAGGGATGTGGCTAGTGAAAATGCCTCAGATGTATGTCCGGAAGGAAAAGATCGGCTGGAGGCTGGCGTCAACACGGAGAAGGTAGGATCTGTTTCGCCTGGCCTTTTTCTGTTGATTGTTTTTTTAAGCAGGTAAGTAAATGCAACGTTGGCTGCAAAGCTTTCTGCCAAGTAAATACCTCTGCTTTTATCATTTTGATTTTTTGCAATGACTCCTTTGATAAAAAAAGCGGCAGGAATGGCCAATGCTAGGGGATCGGAGGCGTCAGAGATAAATTGATTGAAGTGTATCCCAGTCGTTGTTCGATTTTGCTCCAGTTTTCTCAAATAATTCCATTCCCAATTGGCAGGCTGCGCAACTAAATTCAAGGTTGCGAATGAAACTAAAATGCTGCAAACAAGAGGACGTCTGATTTTCATCGCCGTATTTAACTTAAACGAGCAAGGCTTTCTTCAATAATCCGTATTTTATCTATTGCGTCGTTTCTCTTTTTCTGTTCCAGATCAATCACTTCTTTTTTTGCATTTTGTACAAAGCGCTCATTAGAAAGTTTTTTCTCTACAGATTGTAAAAATCCTTGGAGGTGTTCAAGGTCTTTCAATAGCTTTTCACGTTGTCCCTCTGAAGCGTGCGCACCTTCTGTTTCTACTAAAATTTTTGTTTTTCCTACCACAACAGAAATGCCTGGTTTGCTACTATCTAGCGTTGGAACAATAGATAGTGAAGCTGCATTTGATTGTTTAGCAAAAATTTCTTTTATGAGTTCAAGATTGTGCGTATTGGTTGACTCGAGCTGGATAGTAATGGGGTCTTTTTGCTTGAGCTGATATTTATTACGGGTATCACGAATTGCCGTAATCAGTTGTTTGAGTTCTTCACCTGCTTGTAATATTGAACTAGATTGTTCTGCAATAGGCGTGAATTGCTTGATGGTTAAATCCTCTTTTCTGTCTTTTAAGAGATGGTAGATTTCCTCTGTAATAAAAGGCATGAATGGGTGTAGCAATTGAAGTAATTCTTCAAAGATTTCTACTGTTTTTTGATACGTTTCGCTGTGAATCGGTTGCTCAAAGCCAGGCTTTATCCATTCCAGGTACCAGCTACAAAAATCGTCCCAAATAAGAGAGTAAATGGTTTTAAGTGCTTCACTTAAACGAAATTCTTTAAAGTCAATTTCGAGTGTTGCACGCACCTGTGCCAATCGGTTTTGCATCCAGTCAATCGCAAAACTGGGTTTTACAATGGATTCGTCATCTTTGGCTCGTTCCTCAAAGCCTTTTACAAGCTTCAAGGCGTTCCACAATTTGTTGTTGAAATGTAGTCCTTGCTCATTGGAGCTTTCGTCCCACAATAGGTCATTGCCGGCTGGCGAAGAAATAAGAATGCCAAACCGTACAGCATCTGCACCATATTTATCTATCAGCGCAAGTAGATCAGGAGAGTTTCCAAGGCTCTTACTCATCTTTCTTCCCTGCTTATCGCGTACGATACCTGTAAAATAAACTTCCTTGAATGGAGCCTTTCCTTGAAACTCATAACCAGCCATGATCATGCGAGCTACCCAAAAGAAAATAATCTCTGGTGCAGTAACTAAGGTATTGGTAGGATAGTAGTAGCTGGCAGCTTTGTTGCCAGGGTTGCTTAGCCCTTCAAAAACTTCAAATGGCCATAGCCAGGAAGAAAACCAAGTGTCCAGGCAATCTTCGTCCTGTGTCAATGTATCCGGCGTTGTCCCGTATTTTTTTTGATAGCTTGCTTGAGCCGATTTTAAATCGGCTGCTACCACCATATTGCCTTTTGTGTCATACCATGCGGGGATTTGATGTCCCCACCATAATTGACGAGAGATGCACCAGTCTTTTATGTTCTCCATCCAGTGTCGATACAGATTCTTGAATTTGGCTGGATAGAATTTTATTTCCTCTTTTTCTACGGCAGAAAGTGCAGGGCCGCTTATTTTTTTCATGTCGACCCACCATTGTAGAGAAAGGCGGGGTTCCACGACAACATCTGTACGTTCACTATATCCAATCTCGCTGGTATACTCTTCTGTTTTAACTAGAAAACCTTTTTCGTCTAACTCCTGACTGATTAATTTTCGCACTTCAAATCGATCCTTTCCTATGTAGAGTTGCGCTTCCTCGCTCATGGTGCCATCGTCATTAAAAACATCCACTACTTGTAGGTTGTGTTTCTGTCCTAGTTGGTAGTCGTTTTGATCATGTGCCGGAGTTACTTTAAGCGCGCCTGTACCAAAATCCATGCTCACGTACTCATCAGTTATAATCGGAATTCTTCTGTTAATCAATGGGACAAAAGCGAATTTCCCGTGCAAATTTTTATAGCGTTCATCATTGGGGTGCACACAAATAGCTGTGTCACCCATTATGGTTTCAGGTCTTACGGTAGCGATAATAATATGCGAATCTCCCGGCTCATCAATTTTATAGCGTAGGTGGTATAACTTTTGTTTTGTTTCTTTTCGAATTACTTCCTCATCGCTCAATGCTGTTTTTGCACGAGGGTCCCAATTAATCATCCGTTTACCCCGGTAGATATATCCTTTTTCATAGAGGTCAATAAAAACATGGATGACTGTCTGGTAGTAGGAGGGGTCCATGGTAAAATGCGTTCTCTCCCAATCCAGGCTACATCCCATTTTTTTTAATTGTTCCAAAATGATGCCACCATATTTTTCTTTCCACTCCCATGCATGCGAAAGAAAGGCGTCTCTGCTAAGCGAAGATTTCGCAACACCTTTTTCGCGTAGCAATTGAACTACTTTAGCCTCTGTGGCTATGGAAGCATGGTCGGTCCCTGGAACCCAACATGCATTTTTACCTTGCATACGGGCTCTGCGGATTAGCACATCCTGAATTGTATTATTCAGGCAGTGGCCCATGTGAAGTATACCGGTCACATTGGGGGGTGGGATTACAATTGTGTAGGGTTCTCTGCTATCCGGCTCTGAATGAAAATAACCTTTTTCGTTCCAGTGTTTATACCACTTTTCCTCAGCCTGACTATGATTAAAACTTTTATTCAATTCCATGGGGTGCAAAAATACCCTGTTTTGTAAGCATGACAATGAGGTAGTAAATACTCCTTACCACATTATTTAGCGGCTAGATTTTATTTCTGTTTTGTAAAATCAATGCCAGCTCCTATCTTTGCACCCTTCTTGGGGAGCTTAGCTCAGCTGGTTTAGAGCATCTGCCTTACAAGCAGAGGGTCGGCGGTTCGATCCCGTCAGCTCCCACTGTGAAAATCAAGGGGTTACTAAAGTGACCTCTTTTTTTATTTTAAGTAAGCCATCCGTTGAAAAAAGTAACTTTTTCAATTTTACTAATTGCAATAAGTACTCTGACCGCTTTAGTGATCGGCGAGACAGTTATCCGTTTTTTATACAAAGACAAAATAGTTTTATTCCCTCGTTATTTTACGGATCGCTGGTTTGGTTCTTATCATTTACGTCGCATGCGTCCCTCTATGCATTTCACTCATACCAGTGCGGATGGAACTTTTCATTTTACAACTAACCAACAGGGGTTTAGAAATCAAGAAGAGATTCCCTATCAAAAAAAGAAGGAGGAGGTTCGGGTGCTTGTTTTGGGAGACTCTCACACGTTTGGTTATGAAGTAAATCAAGAACAAACCTTCGCTGCCGTTACACAGCAATTATTGCGTAAACAGGGCATCAATGCAACCGTAATTAACGCTGGTCTATCTGGGACAGGAACTGGTGAGCAATTGGTTTTTTTTGAGCAAGAGGGAATACGATACGAACCCGATTATGTCATTCTTGGATTTTTCTCAAATGATTTTGATGATAATTTAAAGGCTGGATTTTTTGCGGTGAATGCCGACACATTAGTGAGCAAAAATAAAGAGCATGTTCCAGGCGTTAAGCTGCAAAATTTTATTTACCAGTTTGGCCTAATTAGATGGTTGAGTGAAAATTCTTATCTCTACAATTTTGCTTTTAATACGATTTGGGATTTTTTTAAAAATCGTTCATTGCAAAAAGAACGCAATTTGAAAGAGGAGTCCGTACTTGGTAAATCCGGGTCAGTCGATGCACAATCGCAGCAATTAGAAAGTCTTTTACTCAAAAGACTTTTTTCTAAGACAGCAGGAAAATCCAAATTAATCATATTGGATATTCCTACTTATGAAGGGGCGTCCTCTATACCCACTAATCTTTTACCTGCTTTTCGCTCCTATTCTGATACATTGGTCTACTTTCCGCCTCTGCTTCCACTTTTTAAAAGCCAGGGGCCAACTCATGTTCCGCATGGGCAGCGTCACATATCCGCCTCTACACATGCTTTATTTGGAGAGTTGATTGCGGCGTATATTGCAAAGGATAGACATTCCTCAAAGGACCAATGAGAAGTATTCTAGGTATATCTGCTTTCTACCATGATGCTGCTGCTGCTATTGTAGTGGATGGAAAAATTGTTGCTGCAGCACAGGAGGAGCGATTCACTCGTAAGAAACACACGCCTGATTTTCCTATTAATGCAATCCGTTACTGCCTAGACGAGGCAGGGTTGTCCATTGATGAGCTGGATGCTGTTGTTTTTTATGACAAGCCGCTTTTAAAATTTGAACGACTTCTTCAAACTTATTATTCATTTGCGCCCAAGGGATTGATTTCATTTTTAAAAGCGATACCCGTTTGGTTAGATGAAAAACTGTTTTTAAAGAAAAAGATTTATGACGGTCTTCGTCAGGTTGAAGAGTACAATAAAAATCTAGTTACACTTTTATTCACTCCACACCATCTTTCTCATGCTGCTAGTGCTTTTTACCCGTCTCCGCATGAACGTGCTGCTGTTTTGACGATTGATGGAGTAGGAGAGTGGTCTACTGCCTCCATTGGTATTGGAGAAGGAAATAAACTATCCTTAATCAAGGAGATGCAATTTCCTCACTCTGTAGGTTTATTATATAGTGCCTTTACCTATTACCTTGGTTTTACTGTTAATTCAGGAGAGTATAAACTCATGGGATTAGCTCCTTATGGAAACCCGACATCTCAGGAAACGGAGCGGTTTAAAAAATTAATTGAAACAGAGCTCGTGCAAATCCAGCAAGATGGGTCTGTTTGGCTTAATCAATCTTATTTTAATTATGCTACTGGCCTTCGGATGGTGAATGAAAAAAAATGGGAGAAGTTATTTGGGTTAAAAAGAAGGAAACCGGAAGCCGAGTTATTGCCTTCTCATTGTAACCTTGCGCTGGCTATTCAGGAAGTAACAGAAGAGATTGTATTGAGAATGGCTGCTGAAGCGAAGCGTCTAACGGGGGCAACTGTCTGTTGTTTGGCAGGAGGAGTAGCGCTCAATTGTGTTGCAAACGGTAAATTATTACGAAAGCGTATTTTTTCTGATCTCTATATTCAGCCCGCAGCTGGCGATGCAGGGGGCGCACTTGGGGCCGCAATGGCTATTTATTATCAGTATTTTGAATTGGAAAGAAAGTTGCCTACGACTGCAGCGCAATTTCAAGATGCCATGCAAGGAAGTTATCTGGGGCCATCTTATTCCACTCAGGAAATTGAGCGGATGAATAAAAAAGTAAAAGCTAATGCCCGTTTTATACAAAGTGTAGAGGAGTTGACTTCAATAATTGCAAGTGAACTTGCAAATGGAAAAGTGGTGGGTTGGTTTCAAGGAAGAATGGAATTTGGTCCTCGAGCACTTGGTAATCGAAGCATCTTAGGAGATCCTAGAGACTTTGAAATGCAAAAAAAATTGAATTTAAAAATTAAATACAGAGAGGGGTTTAGACCTTTTGCCCCCTCTGTTTTGGCAGAGGATGTTTCCACTTTTTTTGAGTTGAATTCACCATCGCCCTACATGCTTATGGTGGCACCCATACAGCAGTCCATACGTTTCCCATTACCTGTGAATTTTCAAGAACTCCCTTTGTGGGATCGTTTATATTATAAGCGAAGTCAATTACAAGCAATTACCCACCTTGATTATTCGGCTCGAATACAAACAGTGCACAACGAGACTAACCCTCGATATTACCAATTACTTCAGTCTTTTAAAAAGCTAACTGGAGTAGGGGTGTTAGTAAATACAAGTTTTAACGTTCGAGGGGAGCCTATCGTTTGTACGCCTTATGATGCATATCGTTGTTTTATGAGCACGGAAATGGACTGGTTAGTGATAGGCGATTTTATCTATAAAAAAGGAGAGCAGCAAGATTATCTAAATAAAGAAAAGTGGATGGTAGAATTTGCAAAAGATTAAATTTAGTATATGGAGTTTTTAAAAGACTTATGGCAATTTATGAAGGAGCGGAAAAAATTTTGGTTGGCTCCTCTTATTGTAGTTTTGTTGTTACTCGGTTTGTTAATCGTTTTGGGAGGTAGTAGTGCGTTGGCTCCTTTTGTTTATACTTTGTTTTAATCTATGAAACGTAATAGGACTAATGCACAAGCGGCTCAAACCGTTTTTTTGCTGGTATTAGCTGCAGTTATTGGGTATCTCTGGAAACAACATGTTTATTTTTTATACCCGGCGCTTCTTCTATCTGTAGGGGGCTTTTTGAGTCCCTCATTTGTTTTATTTGTAGATAAAATATGGATGAAGTTGGGTTGGCTGTTGGGCCAAATTATTCCAAGGTTACTTTTGTCATTCATTTTTTATTTTATACTAACTCCGCTCGCCTTGCTTTCTAAGGTATTAGGTGAAAAAGATCCATTGCAATTACGAAAACCTACAAATTCTTTGTTCAAAGAGGCTTCTTTGTTGAACACTAAAGAGTCATTCAAAAAGATGTGGTAAGGAAGTGGAACGTACTGGACTCGAACCAGTGACCCCTACTCTGTCAAAGTAGTGCTCTAAACCAACTGAGCTAACGTTCCAGAGCGATTGTAAAGATAATTTTAATTGTTTAAATTCTCCATTCAATAACTTGATTCACCCACTCATTTCGGTAAGGAGTTGTGATTCTGATATAGTTGTCTGAGTATCCCTCCATCATATCTCCTTTCTCTTGTTTTTCAAACAAAATTGGTCTTAGTTTTCCTCTTTGTTCTTCTTCAAACTTCATTTGTTTTTCATAGGAAAGGGCTCGTAATTTTTTATTTCGTACATGTCTAATAGAAACGGGTACTTCATTTTCCATATCGACAGCTAATGTATTTTCACGCTCTGAATAGGTGAACACGTGAAAATAGGATACGGGAAGAGACGCAAGAAAAGAGTAAGTCTCCATAAACTCATCCTCTGTTTCTCCAGGAAAGCCCACAATGACATCTACCCCAATGCAAGCATCAGGAATGAACTCTTTGATTAGTGAAATTCGCTTTCGGTATAAGTCGCTTTTGTAACGCCTACGCATTCGGCCAAGAATCTTATCGCTTCCGCTTTGTAACGGAATATGAAAGTGAGGCATAAATTGTTTGCTTTGCGCAACAAATTTTATGATTTCATCTGTTAGCAAATTAGGTTCGATAGAGGATATTCGGTATCGAATATTTAATTGAAGTGCATCAACAGCTTGTATGAGTTGATAAAAATCCTCACCATTTTCACCAAAATCTCCCAAATTGACACCCGTGAAAATAATTTCTTTAGATCCTGCCTTTGCAATTTCTTTTACATTCTCAAGGACATTTTTAATTGAATCGCTTCTGCTTTTACCTCTAGCTAATGGGATTGTGCAAAAAGAGCAATTATAGTCGCATCCATCCTGTACTTTTAGAAATGTTCTAGTACGGTGCTCTGCAGACCAAGACGCATTAAAGCCAGAGACTTCCTCAATGTCACAACTGCAGATTTTTGTTTCATCTCCTTTTTTTAAAGTTTGCAAATGAGAGGAGAGATCAAATTTTGCGCTGGCCCCTAGTACTAAGTCTACCCCTGGAATAGACGCAATTTCTTTTGGTTTAAGTTGAGCATAGCAGCCAGTAACTACAACCAGACTTTCCGGTGATTTTCGCTGCACTCTTCTTACTAATTGACGGCACTCCTTGTCTGCATTATCCGTTACAGAGCAAGTATTGATAACATAAATGTCTGCCTTTTCTTCAAAATCTCTTTGTTCGTAGCCTTCTTTAATAAGTTGGCTTGCCAAGGCAGATGTTTCAGAAAAATTCAATTTACATCCCAGCGTATGAAAAGCGATAGAAGTGGCTTTGGACATGGGGTGCAAATTTACCAATTCCTTGCCATACCGGTTCCTTATCCTAATTTTATACTCTGTGTCTATGAAAACCCTACTTGCGCCCTTTCGGTGGCTGTATGTGATTTACGCGTTGCTGATTTTTATTGCAATCATGTTTGTGATACTTCCTTTTTTTGTGATTTTTTCTTGGGGAGGGCGTTTTCATGGAGCAAATCGGATGATGCGACTTTGTATGTTTTGGGCAGATTGTTGGATGCCGCTAGTATTTATGCGGCATAAAAACTACTTTGAGGCTCCGCACGATCCAAGTCGTCCAACTGTTTTTATTGCCAACCATATTGCATATATCGATGCGGTTATTTTGGTGAAAACTATTCGCCAACATTTTCGTCCCTTGGGAAGGGCAGAGACGGCTGCTATTCCCATATTTGGGTTTATTTATCGTAATGCTATTGTAACGGTTAATAGAAGTGATCCAAAAAATAGAGCTGAAAGTGTTAGCAAGTTAAAAGAGTTACTTCAGCGAGGAATTTCCATTTTTGTGTTTCCGGAAGGAACTTTTAATATGACTTCAGCTCCACTTAAATCGTTTTATGATGGAGCTTTTAAAATTGCGATTGAAACGGGTACGCCCATAAAACCACTTTTATTTTTAGATGGTTATAAGCTGATGCATTACCGACATCCTTTTTCATTATCTCCAGGATTTAGCAGGTCTGTATATCTTGAAGAGATTTCAGTAGAGGGGTATACCTTGGAGGACCTCCCTGTTTTAAAGCAGCGAGTCATGGATGTTATGGAAAAAAAATTGATCGAGTATCAGGCTCCATGGATTAATCGCTAACTAATGGTTGCAGATAGTTTGGTAAATTAGATTTAACATGTCCTCCCCAGATCAGCAACCGATTTTTTTTGCAGATATTTTAATTCCAGCTGCATTACCAACTACGTACACTTGGTCTATTCCGTCTACATTAGTTGATCAAGTAAAAGTAGGTTGTAGGGTGGAAGTGAATTTGGGAAAACGTAAAAGGTATGCGGGCTTAGTAAAAAGAGTATACTCCTCTAAAACCGAATCTAGGCTGGTTAAGCCTATTTTGCAGGTGTTAGATCCTAAACCTATTATTTTTTCTCAGCAACTTAAATTTTGGGAGTGGATTTCCAATTATTATGTGTGCACCCAAGGGGAGGTGATGGCGGCAGCATTACCCGCTAATTTTCGTTTAACTAGTGATACTGAATTAATTTGGAATGAGGATGCAAGTGATGATTTCTCTCATTTATCTACTGATGAGTATTTGGTGGCAGAAGCTTTATTCTTGCGAAAAAAGTTACAGATTAGTGAGGTGCAATTAGTACTGAATAGACAGCATATTTATCCGGTGATTGAAAAATTATTATCGCAACGTGTGTGTTTGATTCAAGAATCGTTGGTAGAGCGGTACAAGCCACGTAAAGAAAATTATTTATCCTTTTCATCCCCCTACTCAAATGATAGTAATTTAGAAGCGTTGGTGAATAATTGGAAGGGCTCCGAAAGGCAGCTAAATCTTATTTTACATTTTTTGGATATTAGTAAAGGTGATCGGGCAATATCTGCTCAACAGTTAATTAAGTCTTCTGGTGAAAATGTCTCAGTAGTAAAAGCATTAGTAAATAAAGGAATACTAGTTGTTCAAGACCGTCAAGTTAACAGAATTGAAGAACTATCTCCATTTGTTTCAATTGACTTTACTTTATCGACCGCCCAGCGCCAAGCATATAAAGAAATTGAGTCCGTTTTTGAAAGAAAAGATGTCTGTCTACTTCATGGTGTGACATCTAGCGGTAAAACCAATATTTATATTGAGCTGATTGCATCAGCTATTCAGAAAGGCAAACAGGTATTGTATCTACTTCCCGAGATAGCCCTGACTTCACAAATAATTCGGCGCCTGCAGCAACATTTTGGGGGATATGTAGGAGTATATCACTCTAAGTTCTCAGCGAATGAAAGAGTAGAAATATGGAATCGTGTCTTGGCAGGAGAGTATAAGATTATCTTAGGAGCGAGATCCGCTGTTTTCTTACCTTATACATCTTTAGGTTTAGTAATATGCGATGAAGAGCATGAGTCATCTTATAAACAACAAGATCCTGCACCCCGTTATAATGGCAGAGACGCAGCCGTTTATCTAGCTACTCTTTTTAAAGCAAAAGTGTTACTGGGCAGTGCAACTCCATCCCTGGAAACATATAAACATGCAATTGATGATAAATATGGGCTTGTAACGCTGACAGAGCGATTTGGTGCGGTGTCTGTTCCTTTGGTGGAGTTGGTAAATCGAAAGAATGTAGCAAGTCAAAAAAAGGAAATTCAAATTTTGACTGCTCCATTGCAAGAAGCTATTCAAAAAGCTCTTGATGAGTCGCGGCAAGTGATTTTATTTCAAAATCGTCGAGGATATTCACCCTATCAGGTGTGTGTGCAATGTGGTTGGGTGCCGAGGTGTTTGCACTGCGATATCTCTCTAACTTATCATAAGCGAGAAAAACAGCTACTTTGTCATTATTGCGGAAGTCGATATTCGACTCTATTTCGTTGTGGATCCTGTGGTAAGGAAAAGTTTGCGCAGAAAAATTTTGGCACCGAGCTAGTTGAGGAGATATTAGCTGATCTTTTTCCTGCTGCACGTATTGGCAGAATGGATATTGATACTATACGGGGTAAAAATGCACATGATAAGCTTGTTCAAACTTTTGAAAGGGGTGAAATCGACATTTTAATAGGGACACAAATGGTTGTTAAAGGGTTAGATGTTGCAAAAGTTGATGTTGTTGGTGTCTTAGATGCAGATGGGTTATTGCAGTTTGCAGATTTTAGGGTTCATGAGAGGGCGTTTCAATTAATCGAGCAGGTGAGTGGGAGGGCTGGAAGAAGGCAAAAAAAGGGGAAAGTAATTGTTCAAACCTATAATCCTCAACAGCCTTTATTCGGTTTTTTAATAAATCACGATTACCTCTCTTTTTTTAAGGAGGAGCTTTCGCAACGTGAAACTTTTTTTTATCCTCCTTTTAGTAAGTTAATCGTATTAAGTGTGCGACATATGGATGAGCTAGTTTCTAGGGGTGCTAGTCACGCTCTTGTGGAATTACTGAATAAACAATATAGGGAGTATATAGTAGGTCCAGCTCCCTCAATTGTCTTTCGTGTTCGAAATCAATATCGAATGGAGATTTTGTTAAAATTGCCACGAAAGGCCTCTTTAGTGGAGCAATGCAAAGAAGATATAAAAAGTGCTGTTCTTTCTTTACGTCAACTAAAAAAGTTTAGTAAAGTAGCTGTCGTTATTGATGTAGATCCTAATTGAGACGAATGGATTCTTTAACCCATATTGTATTAGGCGCTTGCGTAGGCGAGGTGATCGCAGGAAAGAAATTAGGAAAGAAAGCTTGGTTAGCTGGGGCAATTTTACAAACGATTCCCGATGTAGATTTTATAGCAGGATTTTGGTTAAGTCCCGCAGAAGATTTGTTGGCACATAGGGGATTTACACATTCGTTTTTATTTGTAGTTCTTTTATCTCTTTTTTGGTCGGAGTTGAGTAAAAGAGTGGGGTGGGGCACCGGGTTATCTAGAAAGGGGTGGTTAATATTTTCTTTCATTGAGTTGCTTATTCATGTATTAATTGATTCTATGAACGTTTATGGAACTGGATGGCTTGAGCCTTTTAGTCATATTCGTTTTGCGTTTAATGTTTTATTTGTTGCCGATCCTTTTTTTACATTTCCCTTGTTAGCTACATTTATTTTATTGTTAATTGGAAAGGTTCCTGTTAGAAACCGACCAGTCCTTGCAAAATGCGCTTTAGTATTGAGTGGTCTTTATTTACTCTATGTTTTATTCTTAAAGTGGCAGGTTGACGCGGTTGTAAATGATAACTTGAATAGAAGGGTTGATAAATATGAAAATTATTTTTCAACGCCTACTCCTTTCAATCCTTGGTTGTGGTATATCGTAAGTAAGAAGGATGATACGTTTCAGTTGGGGTATTATTCAGTTTTTAATCAATCCGATTCAATTGATTTATTTGATATTCAAAAACAAGTACATCTATTGCCGCTGGCAACCACCCAAGAGGCTATTCCCCATTTAATAAGGTTCTCAAAAGGGTATTATGCATTACAGCAAGCTAGGGATACTATTATTTTTAATGATCTTCGATTCGGTAAAATAATGGGATGGGCGAACCCTGCCGCGCCATTTGTGTTTTATTACTATCTGAGTACATCTGCTGATAATAGTGTGGTAATACAGCGTGGCCGGATGCAAGGCTGGTCGGCTAGTTCATTTTCGTATTTTGTAAGACGTATTTGGGGCTATGAAAAATAAACTTGCCTTATTTCTTTTTTATTTTCTGCTGCCGCTCTATGTTTTTTCGCAAGACCAATTACTAAAACAAAAGGTGATTGACTTAGCTAATAGATTTTATGAGCAGGGTTTAATCAAGAAGCCATACCATAGTTTTGAAATGAGAAATTCATTGTTTACAGATTCAACTCAATGGGCTCAATCAATATATTTTAAAGCGGCTTTGTTGATTACAGAGGATTTAATAGATCCCACTTCGGTTAAACCTTGGTTTACATTTGATGCGGTTTCAAAGCCGATACTAGATAAAAAAATACTCACTTTACGAGATAAGCTTTCTCTTGTTAAAACTGCCTCTGATCTTGAATCTTTTTTTTCAGCTCTCATCCGTCCAATAGGAGCTAGTACTAAAATGCTTTATGATGAGTACCAGCGCCGCTTGCTCCTTTTCAAACGATCTTCCGCTAAAGTTGATCGTGATACGTTAAACTGGCTAAAACACGCTTTGGACGTGTACAAATGGATCGATCAATTGGAGCAGCCTCGGTACCTTATTGTTGACATCGGTAGTGCTGAATTAAGGTATGTTGTTAAGGGGGTTGATTCGCTTGTGATGCGAGCAGTAGTTGGGAAGCCTTCTACGCCTACTCCTTTTTTTGCATCTTGGACTGATCAGCTTGTTTTATATCCCTATTGGCACGTTCCCATGAGTATTGCAGTTGAAGAATTTTTGCCTAAAATAAAACGTAATCGATCATGGCTTCAAGAGCAAAATATGCAGGTTATTGATAGAAAGGGATTTCTTCTGGATGCCGATACGATTAATTGGCGAAAAATGAATAGTGAGTATTTCCCATACACATTGCGTCAGTCGACAGGATGTGACAACGCACTTGGTGTTTTAAAGTTGGAGTTCTCCTCGCCCTATGGGGTGTATATTCATGACACCAATAATAAGGCTTCTTTTTTGCGGGCATATCGATTTTTGAGTCATGGTTGTATAAGAATTGAGGAGCCACTTTTGTTGGGTCATTTGTTATTGAATGATAAAATTGATACGAGTTTATTACAATCATGTTTGCTTGAGCAAAAATCGATATATAAGAAGATAAGTAGTCCCATACCCGTTTTTGTTATTTATACATTGGCTCACCCTTCAAAGCGGGGTGGTGTTTCTTTTACGCGAGATGTATATCGTTTATTCAATTGATCTCTTGTTTTGTATTTTTTGATTAAAATAGAACTTGATTAAAATCACGTATGAAATATTTTCTCACCCCTCTGACGTGTAAAGAATAGTTCTTTCTTTGATGCTTGTCATTTTATTTCGTTGTCTATTCATTCATATTGCATCTATCAACGTTGAACAGATTCGAATCACAAGCAAACAATTTTTAATTATTTCAAACAAATTTCAATGAAACGTTTATTCTTTTCGTTGCTGGCAGCATTTAGTTTTGCAATTGCCAGTGCACAGCCGGCATCAGATGCCTCTGTAATCATTTCGCGCTTACAGTTGGACAATGTTATCTTGATGATCCCTCCAGCTGATTTTGTCCAGGCTCATTTTAATGACGCCATGGATTATCTGAATCCTTCGGGTCAGGTTCTTGAGGATATTTTCGGTAACTCCTCTACTCCTTTTCTTGTATTCTCTAATCGCAATTTTAATGTGGCTATTAAATCAGCTACGCCAACATTTGCATATATGGGAACAGGAACAGGTAATAACGTGATGCCATGTAGTGTTCTTGAGTACAATCTTTCTAGTAATGGAACGGGGGGTACTAATGCCACTCCTTCTTTATGGAACGATTTAAGCACTACTAGTGCGCCTGTTATTACAGGAGGAACTTTTGGTGCTGCACGTCCATTTGCGCTCAAATTGAGAGCAAAACCAGGTTGGAATTATACCGGTGGTGCTTATACGTTGGGTGTAATTGTCACTGCAACACAGCTATACGGCTTTGCATTTGGGGTTGCCCACTCTTACAGGTAAGAGGTGGGCAACCCTCTTTTTATGAATCAAATCATTTTTGATGGAAAGGAATCTCCTCCGCTATTCCTATTCCGGCTTCCTGCTCTTTTATTTTTTTTGGGCTCCTTTTCTTTTTTGCCAATCGCAATCTTTGTCTATTATCAGCTTTACTGATTCGCTTGAATGTCAAGAGGATTCCTATTTTTTATATACTTCATTAAAAATAAATGAAGCAAATCTATTGAGTTCCTCAAGATCTCTCCAGCTTTTTCCACCCATTGGATGGAGAGTACTAGGGAGTTCAACCTTTGATTTGAAGTCAACTGGATTACGTGCTTCACTACTCCCTATAACATTAGTGCGGACGCGGGTAGCTTCTGCTTATTGGTGTAGGGTAAGCGTTAGGATCTATGACTCCTTGCAATCATGTATGGTTGATACATTTTTTCATATCAAGGGGCCCACCATTAACGATTTTCAGGTTTTGGGTGACAATTCAGAGATAGAATTGTCTGATTCAAGTTTGTCTACAGCTGTTGCAATTCAAGTCAAGAATTTGGGAAGTACAATCGGAGTGTATCATCTTTCTGCAAAAATGGGTACACTGCCTCTTGCGCAATTAAAAATACCTCCATTGATGCCAGGAGTGGATACATTATTGAAAGTTCCCTTATCTGTGTCTCATTTCACAAAGGAGGATCAGTACCGATTACAAATTCAAGTTTCGGACTCTTCCGGATTAATTAAAGCGTTACCCATAGAAGTTAATCGTCGTTATACCAAGCGGAAAGTCCACCCCTCTGCGTTTAAACAATTCCCTTTAACTATTGAAACGGGTGTTTTTTTGGTCGAAAAGCGTATTTATCATTTTTCCGAAGCTCGCTTATTATTTGCCCTAAAAGAGGGAAGTCTTAGCTTTTTGTTTCGCACACGTACATTTGGGCAGCTAAAAACCATTGAGCGAAATACATTTTTAGTCGAGCTAGAGAAAAGTAAAGTTTCAGTTGGTCTCGGTCTACTATCTGAAGCTACACATTTTTTTGCCTATGGCGACGGATGTAGATTCTCGTACAGGCCTTCCCCAAATATTGAGTTAGGATTTAGAGGAATTATACATAGAGAATCACAGGTTTATTCAAATAATAATTTTCAATTTTCAATTCGTCATCAACATCGTGGGCTTACTTATACACACCAGTTGCATTTGAATCCTGATCGCATCAAAGGTGTTCATGGTTATTTGCTTTATAATGAGCTTTTTTGGCAAAAGAAAGAGGTGGTGAATGTGCGTATTAATTGGGGAGCTGGTTGGGAGGATTTTAAGACAATTCGTGTTTTTCATAGTGGAGATTTGGGTTGGGGACTAGGGGGACTAGTTAACTATCGTTTAAAAAAATGGGAGTTTAGTGGCGAGGCACGTATTTTTCAAAAAAGCTATCCTGGTTTAAATAAAGGATTTAGATTACATCAGTATGAGTTGAGAAGAAGTAAGTTCAATAGATCTATAGGCTTATTTTACTTATATAATCATAACACAAGTTCTCTTTTAATTGATACTATTTACTTATCTGATGCTTTTACTTTTAACATTGAAAAAGCAGGAATGAGGCTGGGGACAAATCGGTCGCTTAACAGCCGTACTTTCAGTGTAGGGTGGTTAAAACAAACGGGGCAAACTGCTTCTCAGGTGCCCAACTATTTATTTGGCGAAGGTTTTTTTAGTTGGCGTACAAAGTCAAAACTAAGTATTCAATTCAGTACAATTTCTGGATATGC
>JACCDU010483407.1_pt1 | contig 37796 bp, 53 predicted proteins | sample 7446081 | NCBI WGS metagenome assembly JACCDU01 (sample SAMN15323447, study PRJNA562643) | freshwater metagenome | isolation source: river surface water | place: USA:Blue River Watershed | collected 2017-08-17
ACCCCCGAATCGTCCACCAGACTGTCGTTCGACCAGCATTCCCAACAATCGTCACCAATCTTGGTGTCGTCGTACTGGGTACCGCAATGCTGGCACCACCTGAACGGTGCCGTGATAGCGCGAACAACAGCGTCACGCATCGCCTCAAAATCTGGCATCGACACCAGCCCCCTCGCGGTCAATCTTGCTGACGTGGAACGTCTCGTACGCAAACTCCGGAATCTTGTAGGCGACCTCACCGAAATGCTTATCGGTCAACGTCGCAACAACCGTCTCAGCGTCAGCCTCACTGTCTGATTCGACAATGAAATCCCAACACATTCTCACTTTGTATGTAGCCATTACTTTTTCCTCCATTGCAGCCACGGGTCACCGTGGCGGTCTTGTGAATAATCAAACAAAGCCTTCGCGGCCTTGAGGTTCTTGACAGGTGACAGCAACTCCGAAGATTTGGTCACGATATTTCTGTTCCTGAGGAACGTAATCCAACTGAAGTCGTTCACCTGAGTGAGACCCCAATCTTTGGTGACACGCCCATCCTGATGGAAGTTCGTGTTCACCGCCTTTGGTGCGCACCTAGATTCGCGCCAAATGATGTAATCCAGTTGGCGGTACTGGGATGACGAGAACCCGACACGCTGTGCCAGCCTCTGCCATTGGGGACACAACAGTTGTGTGTTCGCCGTGGCGGCAGTTGGGGCGAACCCCAACGCCACCGCCAACGCGAAACCGATAATACGTTTACTCACTAGCACTCCTTAGAACGGTTGACAAAACAGACTGGCATTCAGCCAGTGCAGACGTAAGCGACTCGTACTCGTCGCAAAGTTCACGGTAATGGTTCACACCCCCTTTAGAATCCTTCGGGAATCGTTCCAACTTCTTGGCAAGTTGGTCAGACCCAATCGCTAAAGACTTGACCACCGTACGCAACTCTGCGACAGTGAACTGGACTTCGGTGATGACATTCATCAGAACGGCTCCTTAGAGATAAAAGAATTACGCAACGCACTATAAATTTCGTGGGTGAAACGCTCCGGATATTCCTGAGCGTAATCCCACAGCATCCTAAGTAGACGCCAACGGTCAGCCATCATCGTAACCATTGTGCGGTACTCATCCAACAGTTGGTCATACGCCTGATTGTCGTATCGGGACATGTCGTCCAACCGCCTGCATTCCATCACCAATTCCGAATGTGACATTCTTTCCAACTGCTCGTGCCTGATGGTCACTTTGTTCTCCTTTTGTGTGTTTGGTTTGTTCCATGATGTTATCGGGTCACCGATGTAAGGCATCAGTCAGTCTCCTTCCAGATGCACATGAACATGTCCGTTTGGACTTGCCCATCAACAACCTCGTACGCGTCGATTTGCCACGGGCCTGCATAGTTATGCAGGTTGAAATCGATACTGCCATTGCCGAACCATTCGTCGTACTCGCACAAATCCTTGTTGTTATCTGTGCCGAAAAAACACATCAGATAACCCATAGCGAAGGCGACGTCTTCTTGTGAAACATGCATTGTTCTCTCCTAAATGTTTGTTGGTGAAACGTAACGGGCATCGACACCGATACCCAGATACGGGATGATGTGACGCGGAACGTTGTACCACGTTTCGCGTGTCTTGATACGGTCATACGATGTTATCTCAACATCAATATTCACGGTGTCGCAATCGAATGCGTCCCACCCGAGGACTTTTATCAGTCCCCGAGCGGTCAACATCTCGTCCTTACTGGCGGGCATCAGCGAACTCTCCTTCCATGTACACGTAGTCACGAATCTCATTCGGTGACAACTTGCGCATATCAGGTGTCGGAGTCAACGGCACATGCTTGCTGTAGCACGCACACTTGTCAATCTCATGCTGACACCACATGCAGTTACCACACGTCAGACACTCAATCGGGTCATCGATATCGAAATCGAAAACCTCCTTGTCGTCACACACGGGGCAGGTCACCTCGTACAGATTCCAATAGTCCGCCTCAAAGTCGCCGTCATCGTAATGGTTGTAGTCAGCGGCGGAAGTTTTGGAAGACTTGCTGACAGTCGTAGACCAGCCAGACGAATAGCCGTAACTGTAGGTGGTTGCACCCCAACGGTACTCGTACGACTTGTTAGACCACCACACACCGTCCTTGTCCCAATGACCCAAGTTCTCGTTGAGAATGTAGAACTCTCGTTGCGCCCACTCGTCTGCCGTTAGCACCACAAGTTTGGAACCAGTAGCCCACTTCTCCAACAACGTGAACGTCTCAGGGTCATCCAACGCATACACGCCACCAAGAGACGGCAGGTATGTGTCGGCAAAGATGCGGGTGTCGGAACGGTCATCGCCAATCGGAACATCGATGGGCAACATGCCGTTGTGACCGACAACAGTACGCGAGTCGCCACCGACACGGAACGGGTGACAGTTATCGACGTTGGTTTTGCCGTGCGTCGTGATACGCGAATGGAACAAGGCATGGCCGTGGTTCCGTTTGCGTACCTCAAGGAACTGGTCAAGCACAGTCTCAAAGTCCATGCCGTGTCCGGTGATGATGTTGTTACCGCAGTGCACAGCGAAACCGTGACCATCGTCATTGTTCCAACCGCCAGTGCGAAGTTTCTCAACGTCAGCGGTGATTCCTGCAGGCATGAATGTCAAAATACACATGGTGTGTAAACCTTTCTGTTTGATGATTTAGTAACTAGGGAACTTAGCGCACCGCTAAGTTTGGTGATTAGGTGATTAGAAACGGATATCGGCATCTGACGGAACGAACTCGTTATCAACATCGTCCTCATCGATATCGCCGTTGTCGTCGCTGACAACAGGAACCTGAAGGCGGGGCGGTGCGAACGAAACCGCATCCGTCTCAACAATCAGGTTAGACAACTGGGCATACTCAGGGAAATGGGTAACCCAATCCGCGAAGTCCGCAAAGTTGAAACGTTGACGCATCTTGCCAACACGGTCAGTTTGTGTCCAACGCACAGCCGCATCAGCGAACTGCAGGTAAGCCTGCACACGCTCAACACGCATCGTGGAACGGAACATGCGCAACTCTACAGTCGCATCATTCAACAGGTTCACCGCCTGCGTACGAGACGGCTGAGAATGACCATACTTGGCGCAACCGAAAGCCTGCGACAAGTAACGAGACGACATGTGACCGTAGTGCACATTGCGACCAGCGATACGAGTGATGGAACGCACGTTGCTGTAGATGAAGAACATGAACGCCATCAGATGCGGAGACGCATTGTACCTACCGTGAGCCGCCTTGCTATGGAACGCCTTGCGGTTGATGTGAATGTGAATCCCAATCTCACGGGAACCAACATCCCAACCACGCATACCCTTGGCTTGCGCCTCACGAATCAAATCCCAATCGAAATGCTCCATGAACGCCTCCAACGTGTGCGGTTGCGTAACCAACTCAAACCCGTCAGAGATTGAACCATCATGCTTCAGCATCAGACTGCGCCGATTGTACGCATCCATGAACAGACCCGCGATTTCACTGGTGCGGTAATGACCCAACATGTTCTCCATCTCAAACTCGAGACCGAGCGCACGAACACCAGCATGAGGACTGTCAGAACTTGTGAAGTTACGAACCAGCAACAAGCCGTTATCGGACGTGGTGTGCAACACCAACGGATAAAACTTGGTCGAATAAGACTGAATCAAATCCGCACAAGCCGAATCATCGCATTCGCATTCCTCGCCCTCAACCAGCAACTCGTCGCAATACTCGCAACGGTACGTGTGGTGGTCGTAACACGACTCACACCAATACGAATCGCCAACCTCAAACTCGTTACCTTCCGCCATCGGATAACCGCAACGCTCACAAGGAATAGCGTCCTCCGCACATTCGTTGCACAACGTCGCATCATGGCGACGACGCAAGTCGTACGCCCTACGGGTTTCGTGGTCGAAGATGACAGCGTTGTTACACCACTGGCAATCGTCGTCACCGACAAGACGATGAACCGTATGTTCGTTCATCTGCTCATCGACAAACGTGCGGTAGTTCTCCGCAAGCCAGTTCATAGGCGCCAGCACGAAGTTGCCGTCAGTTTGACGGACATACCGCGAACCAGACGCGACATAAAACTCCGGATGCCACTTGTGGGTGAACCAGCATTGGAACACGTCGCCATAAATCATTGGCGGAACATCGTCACCGAACTGGCGCACCTCTGTACTTGTATCTGACATGACCTAACCTTTCTATTTGTTGTTTGTTTCCACCGATTGGTGGAGTCCGAGCCACAAACTTAGCGCACCGCTAAGTTTCACTAGTTTGTGACCCGTCACCATCAAGCGACGTAAGAGTCTGCAATCTTGTCGATGATAAACCTCATAGTTGCATCAAGACCAGACACGCTACCCCACGTATGCAGCCAGTTGTTTGAGAACATACGCAACTCGACAGTTTTCTCGCGCGGTCTGACCCACACGCACTTGTTCTTCAGATACGAACCAAACATGTCTGGGCAATCAACCTGTTCGTACGCCTCAACTTGGCAATACGGGTGCACAGTAGCGAAACCGTCACGAATCATCCGTTCGGACTCAGACAAAATCGCAGACTCAAACCTACGAATGTGGTCGTCGTCCTCAAAGAAGTCACGATTGATGTGAACATGGAATGCACCACCCTCACCGCTAATGCCAGTCTGCGCCAACGCATAACCATTATCGAACAGGTAATCCAAAAACGTGGTCATCTCATACTTGTTTTCAAGAAACCAATCCAACGTCATCGGCATAGTCACCACCTCAAAACCATTCACAAGAGAACCGTCACGCTTGACCCAAACATTCGGGTTGTCTCTCATGATTTTCTTCGCATGGTTCTCATGCTTGAGACGATGTGCGCTCTGGTCTACGCACTCAAACTCAAACTCAAAACCGAAAAACAAATCGAAACCCGTCGCCTTTGGTGACGTGGTGTCGTCTTCGGTTGTCAGAAAACGAATCTCAGGATTGTCGCAATAATCACGGATATACATTTCATTTCTCCTTTTCTGTTGCCACCCCATTGGTGGAATCGGTGGCACCGAAACTTAGCGCACCGCTAAGAACCGATGCCACCTCACCATCAACCGACCTCTTCTGGCAATTCCTCTAACGCCTGTTCGTACTCCTCGTCCTGAACCGAATACTTGATTCGCCTGTGCGCGTTGTATCCATCCAAAAGCATTTCCCCACGAACCAACTCCAACATTTGGAACCTGTGAAACGCCTGCGACGCTATGAGACAACTCTCACTTCCACGGTACACTGACATTGCTTTGAGCGACATTACGTAAGTCTTTGAAATAGCAACCAAAAGCAAGCGAATGCTCTGCTCATTCCACCCGATAAAAACACCGTCCTTATCGTAGATAAATAAATCCTGCGTGTCCTTGCTTCTCTTTTTCGCTTTCCTACCCATCACTGGGTCAAACAATGCCATCTGTTTAGCCGACGCGACAACCGAAGAGTAATCCTCTTCACGCCAAGCGTAGTCCAAATCGTACCTCATTTCACTTTCTCCCATTCTCATACTGACGAACATAATCGTTTGTGATGTTGATAATTAGCGCACCGCTAAGAAACAACAAAACCCACGCATAATCCGGCACAGGCTTGGTTCCCTCCAAACCACCAACAGAGGCAAGCGTGGCGACAACCGAAAGAGTTGTAAGCCAACGCTTGGCACGCAACCACTTGCGACGGTCACGAACATACAACATCACAAATCACCACCATCAACAACAAGCGGCAAAACAATCGCGTCGTCGCACTCCACATACTTCAACAACGGGTCATCCAACCCATTCACCAACTTCAGACACGCACGCGCCTTGACGACATCATCACCAAACCTGCGGAACGGAATCCACATCAACCCATCCTCAGGGCAACGAATGAGAACCGAAACCTCCCACTCACCCGCACGAACACGGCACTTCGATTTCACAATAGGAAACACCACACTCTCCTTATCTGTTATCCAACACCCGTAGGTGCGGAATCGAACACACCGAACTTAGCGCACCGCTAAGAACGGTGTGTTCTCACCGCAACTAGCAGTTACAGAACCACAACCCAGTTGCCATCGACAGTACGACGAGCCATGAACCCGTAGCCGTCACCGTCAAGGTCATTCAGATGCCACGACAACGTTTGGAACAACTCCAACGCCTTCTCCCCATCGAAACCGCAGTCACGGAACGTCACGTTGTCGAAATACGCGCGCGTCGCGTCATCGATACCCGACATCACCACCTCGTACGTCACGAACCCATCCGCAGGGTCGATGTTGGAACGCAGGGACACTGAATCAGCAATGAACGTAAGCATCGCCACTCCTTTTTCTGTTACGAAACTTAGCGACACGCTAAGAAACGACTATCCGCTCATAGATAGTGTGCGACCCACAAGCCCCAGAGGGCAGGGCTTGTGAATCGGCACCACCGACGAACTAACGGTGAATCAGATTTGCGCCTGCAGAGCCGCAATCGCCTTACGAATCTCAGCCTTCGTGCGCTTGGCGGCGAAACCCTTCGCCCACTTGTCCGCATCGAACACCGACGCCGTAGCCGACGAACGACCACTGACCTCGTTCAGAGTCCACGACGACGCCGACTCTGCCGACTCGTACGTGCGGAAACACTTCAGAGCGCGCGACACTTCCACCTCCATCGTGGAAACCTTGCGCCCCGTCTCGCTTGCCACCGCCGTTGCGATTGCCTTCTGCACGCCACGCTCGCCGTTCTCCACCGCTTGCGCGACCGCCTCACCAAACATCCACAAACGCGCGGATGCCTTCTCGATGGATTCGACGTACGCGACACCCGCCGCGATTGCCTTCGTGGTCGTGTTGTTGTTCGTTGCCTTGTTCATTTTCTTTTCCTTTCTTAGCGTTGCGCTAAGAACCATAGGCACCGCCCGAATTGGCAGTGAACCTAGACAATGCGCTGTGCCTTGTCACTAGGTAGCGTGCGCCTTGTGGTGCATGGGTTTGCCGCCCTTATTGGGCTTGGGGATTGTGGCGCGAATTGGCGCGATTTGGCGGTGATTGGGCGTGTTTCAGCGTCACAAGGGAGGGGTGCATGGCCCCCCCTACGGCCCCAACTGTCAGGGACTCTTTTGGTGCGTGGCGGTCACGGCATAACTTTAGATTCTGGTGTGACGCAGGTCACATGGGGGTGGGGTGTTTTGTATAGTCACCCGATAGGGGTTATGACCCTTTGACCCACTTCTTGTTCTTTGGCTGTGATGTTTTCTTGGGGTCCCATTTAACCTTGTCAGCCCAGTAGGCGGCAGACATCGGGCCACGAGCAATGTTCTTTGCGTGACGGCTGGCAAACGCCTGCTGCTGTCCACGGGTCTGGTTTGTTTTGACACCTTGCTGCCCAAAACGGATGGTCTTTATTTGGTCGCCTGATTTGGCTACGACGATGTGGGATTTGGTTGGGTGTCCGGGTGTCCGTTTCGGCTTGTTGTAGCCTGATACTCCTGCACGTGCCAGTCGGGGGTCTGCTTTCTTAGCGGCCATTGCTGTTCCTTGCTTTGCGGCCAGCAGCCTTGGCTGCAGGCGTGTTGGGTACGAATTGTTTACCGGTTTTGGTGCCTTCACGTTTCTTGCGGCTGGTCGCTGCATATTCAGCGGAGGACAATGACTGGATGGCTTTTCTTGGCAGGTACCGTTCCCCTGTTGCTTTGGGTCCCTGCGTGGACGGTTTGCCTGACTTGGTTCCCCAGTCCTCTTTGGTCCATTTGGTTAGCGATTTTTGTGACGCTGATTTGGGACCTTTGTAGCCACCGCCAGCCTTCTTGTACTTTTGTGCCAGCAGTTGTGCTTTTCGGGCTGACCATTGGCCGGGGCGACCGCCGTCGCCTCCAGCCATGACCTGCTTCTTCAACCGCTCCCGTAGAGCGGGGTTGCTGTAGTTACTTGGCACGTTTGGGTCCGTATTCGCGGCGGCGTTCAGCCGCGCTTTCCGTCTTCTCGTGACCTTTGCCGTACTTTACTTTGACACCCTTCTTGGCGGCAGCCTTTTTGGCAGCCGCCATCCCCTTGGGAGTGTACGCGTAGTGCTTTGAACCAACCTTAGGCATGTGATGTTTACCCTTTCTTTCGGGCCTTGTGATGTTATCACCGGCCCTCAAACAGTTTTCTTGTGACCCCCCCTATAGTCCCCCCCGTTTGTAACATCGGGTGACAAACCCGATAATCTACATGAACGAAAACATCACAACCCTGACACAGGAGCAGCAACGCTACTTGGATTGGCTTTGCACCGCGCCAGCGGAGCGTCAGCCATCACTCAAAAAAGACATGGCTGATGCTCTTGGAGTGGACGTCACAACGTTGCGGCGTTGGGAGAAGAAGCCGTTCTTCAAGGACGAGTGGCAGAAGCGAGTTGACGACATTCAGGGTTCGCCTGAACGGACTCAACAGTTGTTGGACACTTTGTACAAAAAGGCGTTGGATGGCGACACTAAGTCCGCCCAGTTGTATTTGCAGGCTACGAACCGTATGGCTCCGCCTACGGTTGAGGTCAAGTCTGACCGTAAGGCCGCCGACTTGTCTGATGAAGAGTTGGACAAGTTGATTGGGGCGATGGCTGCACGTGAGAAGCAGCAGCGGCACCTGAAGGTGGCGTGGTGAACATTATCGACTGCGAACGGTGTGGCGAAGAGTATCCACAAAACTGGGGTTCATGTCCATTTTGTGATACTGGGGAACGCCCTGCTTTGGAACACTTTAGGGGGTCTGATGAAGAAACTTAGTTTGGTCACAATGTTGACCATGATTTTGGTCACCGCCTGTGGTGACCGCTACAGGGGTCCCGAGTGCGTGCGTACCAAGAACAAGGCTTTGTCCGCCCAACCCAGCGATGTGACGGTTGTCTGTGCGCAACCGTAAACGCTATACCGCCGAGGAACTGGATTCCAGGCTGCAGTTCGCTGTTGGTGTGACGTTGTGCGTCGGGCTGTTGACCCTGTTGCTGTCGAGCCTGTACGGATTGTTGTTTGTTTATCAGGGCGACTCGTTGTCGCCTGTTGATGCAGAGTTTTTCAAATTGATGAATCCCATCGCCATGTTCCTGACGGGAACATTGGCTGGGATTATGGCATCCAAGGGTCTCCCTAGGAAGAAGGATGGTTCTGATGACGTGGACGGCTGACCAAATCTTGATTGAACTCAGGGCTGTGTATGGGGCAGATTTGTCGTTTGCTGACTGTTGGGCACGGTGGAAAGCAGACAACCCGGACTATGCAGATATAACAGCATGGTCGTGGTACGTTACAAACGGCGCTATTGGTAGTACATACGCTGATGCTGCATACGACTACTGGCACACTTTGGCCGCCACAACTCAGATTCTTACCGAGAGTGGCAACCATATGACCACGGAGTTGAATCAGCACCTCGCAATCGAAAGTTAGGTTTAGATGGCCAACGTAAAGATTTCTGCCCTGCCTGCCGCCACTAGTGTGGCTGCGGCTGACGTGCTGCCCATTGTTCAGTCTGCCACGACCAAGAAGGCGACGTTTACTGACGTCGCTGGTGCTGTTGGTGGTATTCGCGTTTATGCTTCTACCGCTGCACGTGATTCCGCAATTACTACCCCTGCAGCGGGTATGGTTGTTTACGTCAATTCTAATGACGCCAGTGAAGGGTTGTACCATTACAGTGGTGGAGCGTGGTATAAGGGTGCTTCTTGGAATGAACCTTGGGGTTTTAACTCTGCTGCATCTCTAACTATCAATCTTGGGTCAACTGGTGCAATTTCTCTCGGCGGTCTTGTTACTACAGAAACAATTGTACAAACCAGTGTGTCTACTGCGGTTGGGCCGAATAGAGCAATTATGGTTCAAGGTATTTTGCGAGTTAATCTTGGTAGTGCGCAAACAGTAGAAGCGCGCATACGTAAAGGCACAACCACAGCGGGAACTGTTATTGGAATAAGTATTAATACTTGGGCTAACGCTGGCAGCAAAACAATTACTTTTACTGGAATTGACACTTCACCTTCGGCAAACCAGCAGTATTCAATGACCGCATTGGTTTCTGGTGGAGCGCACGATTTTTACAATCCAGTTGGTTTGCTTGTTTCCGACATTGGTCCTTCTGGAGCGCCAGCGTAGGTAGATAAATGGAATTAACAGACCTTCTCAACGAGAAGGAATGGCGACTGTGCAAAGGCCCAGAAAACGCCACAACACAGGAACTGGTCGATGCATTTAATTATTTCTGCACTAATTACTGGTATATTAAGCACCCTGAAAAAGGACGCATCAAATTTGAGATGCGAGAGGCGCAACTATCTACGGTAGAGTCGTGGATTGAAAACCGCTACACCATTGTTCTGAAGGCGCGCCAGATTGGATTCTCTACTCTGGCCGCAGCCTTCGTCTTCTGGGAAACATTCTTTTGGAAAGACCGCTTTATCATCATGCTCAGCCGTACCGAGCGTGAAGCGATGAAACTGTTGATGAAATCTAAGTATGGTTTCAAGTTCTTGCCTAAGTGGATGATTCTCAGAGGCCCATCCATTATTGACAACAACCAACTTAAGATGTCGTTCTCTAATGAGTCGGCTATCGAGTCGCTGCCTAGCGGTAACGACCCTGCTCGTGGTGAGTCTGTTTATCGTGTGGTGATTGACGAGATGGCGTTCTTGCCGAACTCCGAGGAGGCGTGGGCGTCTATTGAGCCTATTGCTGACGTTGGTGGACGTGTCATCTGTCTCAGTACCGCTAATGGTGAGGGAAACATTTTCCATGAACTGTGGGTTGGTTCTCAAACTGGAACCAACCTGTTCAAGGGAATTTTCTTCCCGTGGTCTGCTGGTGACCGTGACGATGACTGGTATGAGGCTAAGCGTCGCCAGTTGCCTGACTGGCAGTTAGCGCAGGAATATCCGTCTGACCCTGATGAGGCGTTTATTAGGTCAGGTCGTCCGGTATTTGATATTGAGGCGCTTAGGGCTTATGAAACTAGTGAGCCGAAGCGAGGGTATCTTCACAGGCTGGGGCCGAAGAATCTCGAGTTTCGTCGGGATGGCGGTGAGTTGTCGGTTTGGGAGTTTCCAGACCTGTCGGCTGTGTACTGCATTGGGGCGGACGTCGCTGAAGGTTTGGGTCATGGTGACTATAGTTCTGCTCATGTAATTAATGCATATACGCACGAAGTGGTCGCCCACTGGCACGGGTACATTGACCCAGACTTGTTTGGGGAGGCTGTTCTGGCAAATCTGGGCTGGTGGTACAACACAGCCCTAATGGGTGTGGAATCCAACAACCACGGTTTGACAACCCTGAAAGCGTTGCAACGTTCGGGGTATAAGAATATTTACCGTCAACGTAGGCTTGCTCAGAGGTCGCCTGAGCCTACTGAGATTTTGGGTTGGCGTACGACCGCAGCGTCGAAGCCTCTGGCTATTGACGAACTGCAAGCCGCTATACGAGACAACGACATTGGCATTTTTTGTGATAGAACTATTGCTGAATTGCGGACATTTGTACGCCAGTCGAATGGCAAGACTCACGGGTCGCCTCATGACGACCGCGTGATGTCGCTGGCTATTGCAAACCAGATGCTGAAGTATGTTTGGTTGCCGGAGTATCAGGTGGCTGGGGAAGCCCCCAAGGGTTCTTTGGCTTGGTGGGAAGGCCACATCGCTACCTTTAGGCCCGACAAGTTTGTTTTGGGGTCATTTGGGGTTCGTAACCGCGACTAGGTGACAGACTTAGGGAATATTAATGAACCTTTTTACCTGCACCACATGCGGCTCACAGTTTGAGCACGAAGAACTGCCCCGACGCGGGGAAATTTGTTTCAAATGCCATATCAAGGGCATTCGTATCGGCTTTACCTACGGTAAGGCCGATTTCCATGGGCCTACGGTTCGGGAACGCCAGTTGAAGCAAGAGGCCGATGCCGTCGCTGGCGGCATCAAGGCCGAACCTGTTGGAAGCCGGTGGGTGTGACGTGAACTGGTGGGTACCGCTGCTGGTTGCAGTCATCACAGGCCCTGTTGTGGTGCTGTTGCAGATGCTGAGGAATGAGAATACGAATCAGCATGCGGAATCTAGAGAGTTGCTGCATCACATGATTATCAAGGTTGATGATATTCATGATGATGTGAATGAATTGAAGGAAGATTTCAAACAACACATTAAGGATGGTCATGGTAATCAAGTTGGATGATAAGACGAAAGCGCTGGTTGCTAGTTATGTTCGCTCGGCGGTTGGTGCTGGACTTGCTGTTTATGCTAGTGGTGTGCGTGATGTACGCGGCATTCTTAGTGCTGCTGGGGCTGCTGTGGTTCCACCACTTCTGCGTTGGGTTAACAAGGCTGACACGGCGTTTGGGCGGGGCAGCAAGTAAATATGGCACGTTTGTCTAATAAGGACCTGCTGGGTCGATATCGTTCTAAACTGGCGCAATCTAAGCGTTGGCGCAAGAACGAAGAATACGATGATACTTGGCGTCGCATGATTGACATGTATCGTGGCAGGCACTACGACAATCTGAGCGACGAAGACCGCACTTTGGTCAATATGGCGTTCTCAACTATCAACGTTATTGGTCCTAGTGTGTCGGTGAACTACCCGAAGATTACGGTGAATGCACGTCGCCCTGAAGATGGCGACCGTGCGACCGTAACTGAGGCGATTGTGAACTATTGGTGGCGGCACTACGGGTGCCAGCCACAGTTCCGCAAAGCGGTCAAAGACAAACTGATTATTGGTCACGGTTGGGTTAAGACCGGTTACCGTTTCGTTGAGGAAGAAAAGGTCGCTGAACGCGACCCGAATGTTGAACACAATGACGTGTTGGACATTGAGGGCGAAACAAACGTTGAAACCGAAATGGTTATCGTGGAAGACCGTCCATTTGTGGAGCGTATTTCTCCGTTCGACGTTTACGTTGACCCCGATGGCACATCCATGGATGACATCAAGTGGATTGCGCAACGAGTCAAGCGTCCTCTGGCGGACGTCCGTAACGACAAGCGTTACAACAGTAACGCGCGAGCCGAGGTTCAGCCAACCCAATACTCTAAGTACGGTTTGGATGGCCAGCAACCAAAGCAGTCCTACACGAAGGAAGATTCTTTTGTGGAAGTTTGGGAGTTCTACGATATCCCCAAGGGGACAATGTGCATCTTTGCGGAAGGCTCAGACAAGTTCCTAGTGCAGCCGACCAAGATTCCTTTTGCTTTTGGCCACCCGTTTGTGATGTTGAGAAACTATGAGGTTCCTGAGCATTTTTATCCGTTGGGTGAACTGGAAGCCATCGAAGGTCTTCAGCATGAACTGAACGAGACACGTACTCAGATGATGAACCACCGCAAGCGGTTCTCACGCAAATGGCTGTACAAGGAATCAGCATTCGACCCTGATGGTCGAGCGATGCTGGAATCGGACGAAGATAACGTCTTGGTTCCTGTTGTGGGAGATGAGCCGCTTGGCGGCGTCATCACCCCAATGCCTGCAGTTATCAACCCACCGGAGTTCTACAACCAGTCCAGCCTGATTGCGGGAGACATGGACCGTGTATCTGGTGTGTCGGATTACATGCGTGGGGCGATGCCTGAGATTCGGCGTACCGCAACGGAGGCTGCGATTGCGCAGGACGCCAGTAATGCGCGTGCAGCCGACAAGTTGGCGGTTATTGAATTGGAAATTGCTGCTTGCGCTGGTCGTCTGGTGGCTTTGGCCCAGCAGTATATGACTGGTCAGCAGGTTGCCCGTGTGGTTGGCTCTAATGCGATTCCGTTGTGGGTTCAGTTTGACCGTGACTATATTGCTGGCGAGTTCGATTTTGAAGTTGAAGCAGGTTCTACCCAGCCTGTGAACGAATCGTTCCGCCGTCAAATGGCGTTGCAGATGGTTGACGCTATGGCTCCCTTCGCGCAGGCTGGGGTTATCGACATGGGCGCTTTGGCGCGGCATGTGTTGCAGTTCGGTTTTGGTGTCAAAACGCCTGAGGCGTTCTTGGCTGCTCCTGCACCGCAGCAGGCACCTCAGGGCCAGCCGATGCCTGAACAGATGCCACCGCAGGGCGGTTTGCCGCCTGAACTGATGCAGGCTTTGGGTGCTGGTGGGGAAATGATGCCGCCAGAACAGCCTGTCTAGGTTACAAAATAGTTCTATCTATAGGAACAACCAACCAAAAGGATTCCGGTGGAAGACACAATTGAATACGCTGCCCAAGAAGTAGACCCCACTATTGATGGTGGACAAGTTGAAGATGTTGGGGGTGAAACAGCCGAACAGGCGGAAGTAGATTACTTCGATTGGAACGAGTACGCAGACAAGCGTGTCAAACTACCCGTTGCAGGAGAAGAAGTCGAAGTTCCTCTTAGCGAGGCTTTGGCTGGGTACCAGCGTCAAGCGGATTATACCCGCAAGACTCAGGAACTTAGTCAGCAGAGACAGGAAGTCCAGTTTGCTGCAGCAATCCAACAGGCGTTGGACAATGACCCGCAGGGAACTATCAAACTTCTGCAAGAGCATTACGGTATCAACAATGGTGCTGAGTCTTTTGAAGACGACCCGTTTGCTGACCCGACCGAGAAACAGATTCGGTTGTTGGAGACGCGAATTAAGTCGTTTGAGGAAGCGCAGGCGCTTCAACAGTTGGAACGTAATCTTGGTTTTCTGCAAGAGAAGTATGGTGAGGATTTCGACCCGAACGAAGTGGTTGCACAGGCTTTGGCTGTCGGAAGTAATGACCTAGAAGGTGTTTACAAGCAGATTGCGTTTGACCGTATGATGAGCAAGAATTTGGCCAGCCAACAGGTTGCACAAAAGAGGGCCGCAGACGAGCAGCGTATTGTCGAGCAGAAGCGCCAGACGGGGATTGTTTCCGGGGCTACTAGTGCGGCTAGTGCGGGAGTGTCGGATGCGCCTGTTTCTTCACTCAGGGATGCTTTCGATTTGGCTAAGCGCCAACTCGGAATCTCCTAACATTACAACAACTACATCTAGTCCTTAGGAGGATTCAATGCCTGGTAACGCTAACTTTGATGCGCTGCTTTCTACTACCCTTGCAAACTACCGTGCACAGTTGACCGACAACGTGTTTACCGCACGTCCGCTTACGTACATGCTCATGGAAAAGGGCCGTATCCGTATGCTTAATGGCGGTACGAAGATTGTTGAGCCGCTGATTTATGGTCAGAACTCGACTGTCGCCTCGTACTCGGGTTACGACACGATTTCGCTGACCGCACAGGACGGCATTTCGGCCGCCGAGTACGATTGGAAGCAGTACGCTGCGTCCATCGCCATCTCCGGTATCGAAGAGGCGAAGAACAACGGTGAGCAGGAAATCATCAACCTGCTTGAAGCCAAGATTATGCAGGCTGAAGAGTCGATGCGTGAAGGTTTCAACCAGATGTTCTTCGGTGACGGCACTGGCAACTCCAGCAAGAACTGGAACGGCCTCGGCAACATCGTTGAGTCGGGTAACACCGTTGGTGGAATCAACTCGGCTGCGGGTCAGGGTAACGACTGGTGGCGTTCGTATGAAGAGAACACCGCTGGCGCGCTTACGCTCGCCCAGATGGCTACGGCATACAACAGCACCTCGGTTGGTAACGACCACATCGACACGGTTCTGACCACTCAGACCCTGTTTGAGAAGTATGAGGCGCTGCTCCAGCCGCAACTCCGTTACACCGACACTAAGACTGCAGATGCTGGTTTCCAGAACCTGCTGTTCAAGTCGGCTCCCGTGATGTACGATGTCCACTGTACTGCCGGTGTGATGTACTTCCTGAACACGAAGTACCTGACGCTGGTTGGTCACTCGGGCAAGTGGTTCACGCAGACCGAGTTTGTCCGTCCCGAAAACCTTGATGCGCGTTATGCGCTCATCATGTGCTACGGTAACCTGACCTGCCGCAACCGTGCGAAGCAGGGCAAGTTGACGGCCAAGACCGCCTAATAGGACCTAAATCTGTCCGAACGGCGATGAAGTCGGGGGTGGGGATAAAAGCCCCACCCCCTTCTTGTTTATCTGGTTTGGTTACAAACGGTGCTTATAGTGATGACTACAAGCAAAACCTCTAAACCCGCCCACGCCATGTACGGGGCACCAGTTTCCGCTATTCGACCCGCCTCCGCAGCCGCTGGAGCGCGGGTCGCAGCGGGTTCAGGCCCATATTTGGGTCGTCAACGTTGTGTCGCAAACGGTGACACTTGCGAGGGGCCGCAGGCCCGTGGCACAGAATATTGTATCGGCCATCTTCGGGCTGTTGAGAAAGGACGTGACGTCGCTTGAGCACTAGCACGGAACTTGTCGCCTTGGTGCGTGACATTATCGACTTGGAGGAGGCAGACTTGCCGACCTCTCTGGTTCGCACGTACCTGAGGGACGGTTATGACCGTGTTATCAATCTGGAACGGCGTTGGCCGTTCTTCCAAGTGACATACACTTTCAACACTACAGCGGATGTTCGTGACTACCCGATTTCGGGTATTGGTTCGGGCGATTTGCGTGAGGCAACCAGTCTGGTGGATACCAGTATGGCTGGTAACCGTTTGCGTCTGATTAGCCCAGATGAGGCTGAGGCTGTGTGGGTTGGCGGTTTGGACCAGCCGAGCCGCCCATTGTTCTTCACGTTCTGGGGTAGCAATCTGAGTTTGTACCCGAAGCCTGAGACGGTTTATCCGATGAAGGTTCGTGGTTATCGTAAGGCTACGTATACGTGGGTTACGGATGGTATTTCGCAGGTTGATTGCGATGAGCGTTTGCATACGGCTTTGGCGTATTATGCGTTGTCTAAGGCGTATGAGCGTCAGGAGGACCCTGAGATGTCTGGGGTTTATAAGCGGACGTTTGAGGAGGCTGTGTCGTTGGCGCGGACGGAGATTATGCGTTCGTCTGCGCATCGTCCGATGGTGTTGTCTGGTGGGCGTCCGTATCCGTCGATGAATCGCTGGTTGCAGGACCTTGGGCGGACTTTGGGGCAACCGTAATGGCAACGTTGGAGTTGTTGCGTGTTGATGATTTTACTGGCGGTTTGAACCTTAGGGCTGACCAGTTTCAGTTGGCCCCTAATGAGTCGCCACGGATGTTGAATGTGGAGATTGACCCGCGTGGTGGCGTGTTTTCTCGTGGTGGGATGCGCCGTATCACGTCGCAACCCATTGTGGGCGGAAACATCCTTACAGAGGGAAACGATACGCTTCAGGCTGAGAACAATGATTTGTTTACGCCTGAAACAATCTCCGATTGGACTCCGGAAGTTTTGTTTCCGTTTGAGGGTATCGCTAACTATTTGATGTTGAGCACCGGGGCTTCTGGCGCTACGGACGGCAACGTTTACTACAGTACGGGTTCCGATTTCACTAGTTTGGCTGTGCCTGTGAAGAACGAGCACGGATGCGGGTTCGCTGAATGGGGCGATTTCTTGTTTATGACACCTGGGCTTGGCGCCCAGTGTCGCAGGTGGAATGGCACAACGTTGACTACGTTGAACTCCACTAGCGATGCGACTGGTGGTATTTATACGGCGTGGGGCGCCGCTAGCGACCACATGCCGCAGTCACGTCATATTTTGACGCATGCTGGTAAAACGTTTGTGGCGTACACACGCGAATTTAATGGTACTGGCGGTTCGTATACGGATTATCCGAACCGTATCAGGTGGTCTGACGAGAACGCACCGACACGTTGGACCTCGGCAAACTATATTGACATCAACGATGGCGGTACTGGTATCACGGCAATCGCATCGTTCAACGGCACGTTGCTGGTCTTTAAGGCTACTAGCGTGTATGCAATCTACGGCTACAACTCGGATACGTTTCAGGTTGTGGAGTTATCAAAGCGTGTGGGTACGATTACGTCGCATTCCGTTGCGACAACGGAACGCGGCGTCTACTTCTTCTCTTGGCCTGACGGCCTGTTTGTTTACACAGGTTCTTCTATTTTGGATTTGTTTGAACCGATTCGTCCGATTATTCAAACATCACAGGTGAACACGGCTTACATTGATGAGATTTATGTGAACTATGTGAACCGCCGTATTTGGGTTTCGTTGCCGTATTCTGAGGCTGGCGGTGCAACGTTGCCGACCACTAGTTTTGTGTATGACCCGTCGATTGGTTCTAGTGGTGATGCTGGCGAGTCGTTTGGTGTGAATGACGCTTTTAGTGGCCGTGGTTCGTGGACGATGTTTCGTACGGCTGATGGTTATGGTGTTGCTGGTGGTTGTACGTTTGCGACATCTAGTGGTCAGGTGATTCATGCTGTTGCGCATCCTGTGTTGGATGCGGTGGCTGGTGTTGATGTGTACACACAGCAGACAGATAATTTTGATGGGTCTGACGTTAACTTTGATTCGTATTATCGGACCCGTTGGATGGATGCCGGTAACTACAGTATGAAGAAGATGTGGCGTCGTCCAGATTTTGTTTTGAAGCAGAAGCCCACGGCACGCGATTTGATTATCGATGTTTACCATGATTATGAGGAGGCTGCTGGTTCTCAGAAGCGCACATTTAATTTGAATGTTGCGGCTACTGGGTCTGGCGCTTTGTGGGGGTTCCCACCTACGGGCAATATGACATGGGGTTCTTCTAGTTGGGGTCCGCCGAACGAGGGTGCGTTCCTTGAGACTGGTTCTAATCTCGGGTTGGCTCGGGCTGTCCAGTTGGAGATTACCGGTCCGACAGGTTTGTCGTGGGGTGTGGACAGTTTTACTGTGAAGTTTAATCCGCGTAGAGTTAGGGGTTAGTTGTGTCTAGTTTGAATATTCCGTATTCGTTCACGAACGGTACTGTCGCAGATGCGACGCAGGTGAACGCAAACTTTAATGCGGTCAAATCGTTTGTTGAGGGGTCTGTCGTTCAGACCGATGGTTCAACGGTGAATGCTGCTGGTTCGATTACGAACACGATGCTGGCCGGCAATATTGCCGCCAGCAAACTGGCTTCGTACCCCAAGTTGGTTGTGCCACACACGTTTGTGGTTGGTGGGCCAGTTAACGTTCAATCAGGCCAGATTGATTATGTGAACCCGTTTTTTGTGAAGGTTCCCAGCACCCAGACTGTGAAGTTGATTTCTGCGCGTCACCGAATTAATTCGGGGACGAGCGCAACAGTCAAGTTGCAGAACAACGGTTCTGACATCACGGGATTTACTGGTATTAGCGTTACATCGACTGCGGCTGATACTGACCCTGCGGATATCACGTTGGCTAATAACGATGTGATTTCGTTGGTGGTTACTGGCACTAGCGGTTCTCCACAAAACATGTCGGTGACGTTGTTTTTTGAGTACACGTGGGTGGGTTAAATGCTTGCACCAGTCAGAGTTGGCAGTGGGTATAAATCTTTCACTGACTGCTATACGTACAACAATGGGGGTACGCCGCTTTCGACGGTTCCAATAAGCGTTACGGCGGACTCCGGGTATTCTTTTTTGCCGGGAGATGTTGCGATAGCCGCAACATCGTCTGGAACTTATCCCACTGGAAGTGGTTGGTCTAGAATTGTTGATGGGCAAACAGACATCTGGATTAAAACACTTGGTGTTTCGGATACGTTTGATTCAAACTGGACTAACGCCGATAACTGGACGTTGTTTTATTCTGGTATTATAATTTTGGTTTACCGTTCGCCATATGGGGCAAACGCCTTGTATTACGCTTCTAATGAAAATACTTATTCAACAACCGTAAACTCAAACGGACCACATACTATACCTGCAGTATCTAGGTCTTCTTTTGAAGACAGCGCATTCTATTACAGGTTTGATGTTACTCACGCTTTTGAATCTTGGGGTTCTTACTATAACGGTTCGTTTGATTATCCAGATGATAACCTGTGGGGCGGCTACACAAATAGTTCTAACTGTGCTAACACGTATGTGTTTCTTACCAGTCCCGGTGAGATTCTAGGAATCTATGGATTTCTTACACCAAATCTTTCTGGTTCGACTGGCTCTTTTTACACTATTGGTAATAGCAACAATACGATTACTGTCAGAACCACTACGCTGTGGATTCGTGGGCATATTCCCGCGCAGTCTGGTGTGATGTTGTAATGGTTGACCGCTGGACAAACCCGACGACAGCAAGTCTGCGCGGAGAGGACTCCCGTCCACTCCAGCAGACGTTTTCGTCATTGTCTAGTTATTTGGAGAAGTTGGATAACGCTATTACGGCTGCAGCCGCCAGCGGCGTCTCCAGCCTAAGTGCTGGAACTGGCATCAGTTTGTCTGGTGGCAGTGGTGCGATTACGGTATCTAATGCTGGTGTTACCAGTTTGGCTGGTACTGCGAATCAGGTTACTGTTTCTGCTGGTACTGGAGCCATTACCATTAGTTTACCAAATGCTGTTACTTTTAATAGGTCTAGTGCTACAGCGTGGAATGCTGGTTCATGCATCAACCTTCAAATTGATGGCACTACATATTCAACTATCGGTGTTAACGGTAACTATCGCATCCAACTTTCTGGTGGTTTAGATGTCTATGGTTCATTAACATTGAATTCAAATTCGACTGGTTACTATCAGGCATCAACTGGTACGTGGTCTGGCAACCCAGCAAATGGTGTTGGCAAACTTGAATATCACAGCAACCGTTGGTATCTTGGTTCTGGGCCTGACTCTGCTGAAATTGTGCGTATTCGCCGTGGCGGGAATGACGAAGTTACAATCAGCAATGATGGGCAAATATACGCTTACGGTTATAGGGGTAACGAAAACGTTGGGGGAACTGGCGAAGCCAGTTGGCACCCTGCTGGCATTTATTCTAACGGCAATAACTGGCTTTATGGCCCACTTTATTTGAATGGCAACAATATTAATAGTTGTGGCACAATCTATACAAGCAACTGGTTTAGGTCACAGGGCGGTTCTGGATGGTATAACGAATCATATGGTGGCGGAATATGGATGAATGATTCCACATGGATTCGCACATATGGCAGCAAGAACTTCTATTGTGATGCCGAAATACGAGTTAATGGAGTTCTTTCTAGTAACTCTGGGCGTTCCAGAGGTTCCTACGGGGCGCTGAGCATCGGTTCAAACGGTTACACAAACGGTTGGGATGGAATCGAATTTGCCAGCCCACAAACCTTCATGATTCAAGGCGACTACAACTCTGGAGTCTATAGAAATAACAATACTTGGAACTGGCTGTTTCAATACAGTTCGTTGCTGGTTGGTTCTGACGAAAGATATAAGCGGGATATCCAGCCATTGAACGCTGGTCTTGACTTTATTGAATTGTTAAATCCAATTTCGTATCTCAAGTTGACCGAAGCGCCTGATGATGACCCGGAGGCGACGGAGCCATCTTACTATTATGGTTTTAGTGCGCAAAATGTTAGGGCTGCGCTTGACGCGATAGGCGAATCGCGTGATGTGCAGATTCATAATATTGGTGGTCCGAATATGGATTGGGTTGCGTGCACGGAGGATGCCGTGTATGACCGCCAATTTATTGGCATTACAGAGTTTATTGCTCCGCTTGTGCAGGCGGTCAAGGAACTTAGTTCCAGAGTTAAACAATTAGAACAAGGAGTAGCACTTTAGTGAGTAACGAGCAGATTCAGGTTGACCCTAGCAAGGTTATCGAGTCGCTGCTGCGGCAGATTGCCGAGCAGGCGGCGAAGATTGCCACCTTGGAGGCGTACATCGGTCAAACCCAATCCACCAGTCCTGCGGAAGAGTCCCAGTCGTCCTAGTGACAAATAGGCGGTATTTATGAGCATTATTGATTTCAGCCCGTATGAAGCACGGCGCCGCGCTGCCCAAGGACAGTACGGCGCTACTAGTGCTCGTAATGCTTACGCCAACTTTTTGTCACGTACTCGGGGGCAGCGTGACTTGGAGATGGTTGGGGAACGTTACAGGGAGCAGGCTCCACGTTTTGTGTCTGGGTACACTCAGCGTGGTTTGGCTGGCCCTAGTGTTTCTAGCGGTATCTATTCTAAGGGTTTGCAGGATTTTGCGAAGCAGGCGTTTCGTGACCAGCAGAATCTTCAGGAGCAGTTGAATCAGCAGCAGATGATGGGTGATTTTGAGCAGGCTGGGTTGGAGGCCGATTATCGGGCGGCGTTGGCTGATATTGAGGCTGATAAGGCGCGGGAGATTGCGGAGTCTGCGGCGACTCTTAGTTCGTTTAAGCCGTTTCTTTCGTAGGAGGTTGTGATGGTTTTTCGTAAGACTGGTGTTTATACGACTGGTGGTAAGCCTGCTGGGTCACAGAATGTGACCGCAGATTCGGCGCGTGGTGCGGGCACGCCTGTGATTGCGGACAAGAAGGTCACCAAGGGTGGCCGTACGTACACGTACCGTCAAGGAAGATTGGTTGGGGTTTCTACCGCCCCGAAGGAAATCGAGTCACGGAATGTTGCGGCAGCGACGAATCAGGCTAAGTCTGATTATGAGGCTCAGGTTGAAGATACTAGTGGGGCGAATCTGTCGACTGGTGGTGGGGTTAAGCCGGGGGTTCAGAACGCCACAGATGCCCTTATAGCGGCCCTTAGGGGTGGGGGGTATGGTCAGGAGTATGACCAGCCTATTGGGGCGCTACAGGGCCTTCTGGGCACCAATCGTGCCAGTCTGGAATCGAAGGGTTATATGGACCCTGTGACTGCGTTGCAGGGGCAGTTGGGGACGATGTATGACCAGTCGTTGGGGAACATTGGGTCTGCGAATACGGCGTTGATGAGTTATTTGGCGCAGAACATGACAAATCCGTTTGCGAACGTGCAGGCTCAAAACGCGGTCGCTGACCCCGTTTTGGCTGGCTTGTTGGAACAGCAGGGTGTTTCTGCTGAACCGTTGCAGGGTGAGGTTGCGGCTGCGCGCGAGGCCGCCCAGTTGGGTGGTGGCCAGTTCCAAAACCTGTTGGATGTGATGTCTGGTTTGCAGTCTGCTGGGTTGCAGTCCCGTCAGGCTGAACAGGGGTTGGCGAATCTGTTTGCTCAGCAGGCTTTGGAGGCCAATAGGGCTGGTTACGGCCAGCAGTTGCTGGGCCGTGGCGAGGAGTTGCGTCAAGGGTTGGAAGACCAGATTCGTGAGGATGCTGCTTTGCTTGCAGGCTTGCAAGGGAAGAAGGGTGCCGCTAAGGAAACGTTACAAGGCCAGTTGATTGACTTGTTGGCTGAGGGCGGCAAGGTCGACAAGGGCACTTTGAAGAGTGTTTTTGGTGCCGATGTGACAGACAAGTCTAAGGATAAGACGGCTTCTGTTAAGAAGTCGGCTTCTCAGTATGACACTTTTGGGCAGGCGGTGAAGGCGATGCATCCTAATTTTAAGGGTTCGTTGGCTCAGGCCAAGAAGAAGTTTCCGAAGTTGGCTGCTTCTTTCAAGAAGAAGTGAGATTTAGATGACTGAGGCTGAACTTAAAGCAATTCTATCGACGCTGACGAAGAAGTCTTTCCAGAACATTCTCGCTTCTGGTGGTGCTGGTCAGCAGGAACAGTTCGTTGACACGAACCGTTCCCTTTTGTTGGCTAAGTATCCGGCGTCTTCTGGGGAGGGGCGTGCGATTCGTAATGCCTACGAGTTGATTGACCAAGGGTTTGACCCTGTTGATGTGGCTCAGCGTGTGATGGCCGCTAATGAGGCTGGCGAGTATGACATGTCTCAGGATTCGGTCGATGAGATTACGAAGGCTTTGGGCGAGTTTGGTTCAGCGAAAGCAAAGTTTGATATTGCGAATCCAGCCAAGAGTCCTGTTGATGTTTTGAAGGATTTGGGTTTGCAGGAGTTGTCTCCGCTGTTGGGTTCCCTAACCAGCGATACTGCTTTGCCTGTGGGGTTGAAGCAGCAGGGTGCTGACCCTGCGTTTCAACGTGCGTTGTTGGCGGCTAACGAACGCGCCAAGGGGCTGCGTGCGGCCGCCCAGAAGGCTGCGAAGCCTGAGCCGATGAAGAGTGTGCAGATTGAGTTCCCTGAGGGTGTGGATTTGCCGGGGCCTTTCAACATCACAGCGGGGTCTAAGACTCCGAAGATTCCTAGTTGGTTGTTGAAGGCTGGGGCTACGTTGGGGAATTTGCCGAAGTATCTGTTGCCGGGGGCTGGTATTGCTGCTTTGCCGTTGGCGATGGGTGAGGCGTCTAGGGATGTTGATAAGAAGTTGACGCCTAAGCCTGACAAGACTAAAGAGTGGTATGCGAAGTTGTTGGAGAAGCAGGCGAGGAAGGATGCGCAGACCGCCAAGTCTGGTATCCGGTATCAGGAGCGTATGAATAAAGCGTATAACGACGCCTATATGAAGGAGTTTGCTAGGTTGCAAGAGGAACAGGCTAAGAAGCCTTCGGCTTTTGATGTTCAGCGTGCTGCTTTGTTGAGGGCGCTTAATGGCTAATGTTCTTTTGAACTATGGGGCTAATGCTGGTGCGTCCGTGCCGGCTGGTGCGGCACGTCAGACTTCTTCTTTTACTGACCCTGTTTTGCGTCAGGCGTATCAAGATTTCCTGAAGTCCAGTAAGGCTGTTCGCGGGAAGGTGAAGCCGTCCAATAGGAATGTGTTGTTGGAGGTTGATTATCTTTCTGACCTGAGTAAGCCTGTGAAGAAGGAACCGGGTTTGTTCACCAAGATTCTGTCGAATCCGGTGACGAAGGTGGCGTTGACGCCTTTGATGGCGTTGGATGTTCCGCGTCGTGTGGTTATTTCTGGTGCCAAGGAACTGTATGACTTGGCTGAGGGTGGCGATGCGTCGTTTGGTGAGTTCGCACGACAGGTCAAAGACCCCAACTTTGGTGTCGGGCAGTTTGTTAATACGGGCAACAAGTGGCTTGACCGTGCGATTGGTTTTACGGGTGATGTGCTTGCCGACCCGACGACCTATGTGACGTTGGGTGCAGGCAAGTTTGCTGGTGCTGCTGGACGTTTGGCTTTGGCTACAGAGTTGGCATCTAAGGGTGCGGCTGAGGCGTTGGTGCAGAAGGCTGGTATTCGTGGTTTGACTGGGTTGACCGCCGCAGAACGTGCGGCGTACAACCTACCTAAGGCTGGTTTGTATCTTGGTGGTGCTAAGGGTATTCGTATTCCGGGTACTCAGGGTGTTGGCGAGGTTGTTGGTCGTGGCCTGTCGAAAACTAGGGCTGGTTTGGGTTCGACTGAGGTTGGTGGGGTGTTGCGTCGCGCTCGTAGCGACGAACGTTTCTTGGACCTTACAGAGAAACTGTTGGCTGGCAAGGGTCGCATTAGTGCGACTAATGCCGCCAAGACTTACGGTGCGATTGTCAACCGTAAGGGTTATGAGGGTCTGGTTCTGAAGCAGTTGGGTCAGGATTTCGACAATGTTGCTGGTGTTATCCGTGAGGCTCCTGATGGCGCTGAGGTCACTAGGGCGTTGGAGAAAGGCGCGTTTGACGAGTCGCCTGCGGCTCGGTCTGCGTCGTTCTTGTTGCAGTCTTGGCACAAGCGTATGGTTGATGAGGGTGTGCAGGTCGGTTACATCCCGAACTATGCGCCTCGTGTGTGGACTGATGAGGGTCGTGCGTTGTTTAGCGCCGACGACAAGTTCGCTGAGGATGTTCGCAAACTGTTTGGTGTGACGGTTAACGAGTTGCGTGCGCCGTCTGCGGTGCGTTCACGTACGTTCCGCATCACCCCCGGCGAAGTGTATGAGGTCGGTGGGAAAAAGTTGACTTTTGCTGAGGACACGATTGATGAAATCAACCGTGTGTTTGGCCGCGAGTTTGGTGTCAAGGTTCTTGAGGATGACATCACAACGCTGTTGAATGGTTATGCCCGTCAGGTTTCTAAGGCTGTTGGTAACCAGAAGTTTGCTGACCGTTTGGTGCAGGCTGGTGTGGCAGGGAAGATTGATGAACTGTCTGGTGAGGTTGTTGACGAGGCTGCAACTAAGGCTCGTGATAAGGCGTGGCGTGAAGCGAACGCCGAGTTTGTTGATGATTTGAAGAAGCAGAAGAAGGTTGCGCAGGCGCAGTATGACGAGTTGTACAAGCCGTACGCTGCCAGCCTTGGTGCTTTCAGGGGCAAGGTTGAGGAGATTCTTAAGGCGCGCGGTGTCGTTCTTCAGGGTGATTTGAAGAATGTTGTTGCCGACATGTCAAAGTTTGTGTCGGAGAATCAGACTAAGCAGTTTGATTTGGGCACGCAAGCCAAGTTGATTGATGATGCGATTTATCGCACCGAGCGTGCGATTGATGTTGCTGAAGCGGCGGAGCGTGAAGCGGTTGCTAGGGCAAGCCGCGAGGTTGGGGCTGAGGCGGCGGCACGCCGTTTCGACCCTGTTATCAATAAGGCTGCTGCTGAGCGTGATGTGGCTGCTGCTGTTCTTGGCGAGTTGAAGTCGGCTAGGAATCAGTTGGATTCGTTGCAACGTCAGTTGGATGACACGCTTGTGAAGTTGCCGACGATTAGCGCGATGCCTGAAGAGGCGCAGGCTGTGTTGCGCCGCAGGAACGCTATTGTTGAGGTTGACGAGTCCGGCAACGTTGTCGTCGGCAAGGCCGCCGAACAACCGTTGACGCCAACTGTTGAACCTTACAGAGTTGTCGATGGGTCGGAACAGGAGTATCGGGCACGGAATGCTTTTGAGCAGTTCCGTGGGACGTATCGTGATGGTTCCGAGACTGCCGCCAAGTATTCGCCTGAGGCAGCAACTTTGGTTGATGATGCCCGTAGGACTTTTGATGCGGCTACGCAACTTGACCGTGAAACAAAGTTGTTGATTGCCGACATTAACAATATTGGTAATGTTCAGGTTGCTTATGATGCGACGAAGCGCCGTTACGATTACATTCATGCAGCGGTTGTTAATCGTTTGGATTCGCAGATTGACAAGGCTGTTGGTGCTGGTGTCGCCAAGTTGCGTGGTATTCGTCTGGGTGCTAGGGCTGGTGCGGAGTTGCCGCCCGAGTTGGCGGTCTCGCCTAGGTATGCGAACACTAAGGCAATTCAGAACATTGTTAATGGTTTGACGACTGGTGACCCCCGACGCACAGCGGAGGCTTTGGGTTTGATGTCTGCCGCTATGCGTGAACGTGCGTTTGGTAAGGCTGGCGCAGCAAAACTCGAGAAGTTGCTGAATGCGCGAATCAACGCAGAGTACGGCGGGTTGTGGAACCTTGGTGCCAACGAGTTGAAGAACTATGTCGGCAGGAACGGCTTTAATGTTATTCGCCGTTTTGAGTTGGATTTGATGCCGGCGTTTGACAACATTGATAATATTTACGCTAGGCGTAACGCTCTTATCGAAAAGGTTGGGGTTGCGACAATTGATGGTGCAGAAGCGGCCGTAGCCCAACAGTTTGATAAGGCCAGTGGTTTGTTGCGTCAAGCCAAGGCGCGTGCTCTCAGCGAGTACGCTTCGTTTATCGATTCGCCTGCTTTGGGTGCGAACATCAAGAATGTGATGTTGACCGAGTATCAAACGTTCTTTGACCGTTTGATTGAAACGGTTGACACGATGCGCCGTATCAACACCAAGCAGACTTTCACGGACGATGCCACTAGGGCGTGGGTCCGCGAGGCTGTGACTGCGAAGGACGCTTTGGATGACATCACGACGAAGATTCGTGTGCATACGGACTTTGCTACACGCTACAAGAACGTCACAGCGGTTATGGATGCCAAGGGTTTGCCATATGACCGTGATGGTCTTGCGGCGTTGGTTGCCAAGGAGGTTTTGGCTACTGAGGTTGCGAACCTTCGTAGCGCGAAGGGTTCGCTGATTGAGGCGCAGTCCAAGGTGATTCAGGACGGTGTTGACGCTCTGCGTAGGGAGTCTCGTCGTGGTGCATCTTCAACTCTGGATGCTGTCAAGGAGGGTGTTGCTGTTGACTTGACGGCTAAGGCCCGTCTGGTTGAGGGGTTGGTTAACGACTGGTTGGCTGTCCGCCGTGAACTTGGTGAAGCGACACGCACAAGCACCCTGCAGTTGTCGAAGACGCAGAAAGCGGAGTTGGCTAAGTTGGAGGAGGCTGTGTCTGCGGCCAAGACTCCAAAGGAGCAGGCTAACGCTTCTAAGGCTTTGGCTGATTTCCGTGAAAAGAATAAGCGTGTTATCGATGTGCGTGGCGTATCCGCCGCGGAGGCAGCGGACCTCGGCATCGACTATGAGATGGTTGCTGCTTCCGGTTTGAATGTCCCCGGTCCGGGTTCTTCTAGGGCTGTCCGCAAGGAGATGAAGGACATTGAGGAACTGATTGTTCAGGCTGTTTTTGGTGAGCAGTCTGTGCGGCCTGAGAATTTTAGTTTCACTAAGTTCATTGACGAAGTGACTGGTGCGGTTGCTGGTGAGGGTAACGTCAGGAAACTGAACAATGTGAAGTTGGATAACTGGATTAAGGCGAATGGTCTGCCTGAGATTTCCAAGGGTGACATCGGTCGTGTGATGTCTTTCTTTGAGATGAACCCGAAGACTGGTTCTTACTCTAGGCGTGGTGCGAAGGGTGCGGCAGAGTCGCGTACCGCGACCGTTGCCGCTTCTATTCAGGACCAGATTGATGTTTTGGATTCCCGTATTAGCAGCCTCACAAAGTCAAACATTCTGTTGGGGTCGGCTGAGCGTCTGCCGAAGCCTGATGAGGATTTGATTGCTAAGTATCCGAGCGCGTTTGTTGAGGATATTGGTGATGACCCTGTTGCCATGTCGGAGAAGTTGGCAAGTCTTGAGGCTCGGCGTGATGAGTTGAAGCCGCGTGCTTTGCCTAGTCTTACTAGGGCTGGTCAGCCTCAGCGTGTTGGTTTGATTGAGCAGACTGAGCAGCAGATTGTTAGTTTGACTGCACGCCTTAAGGCGGCTGGTCTAAGCACATCGTATAAGCCGAGTGCTGCTGACCGTAAGCGGATGTTCCAGTTGAATAAGACTGCTGATTACTTGCGTAAGGGTATTGATAGCGGCAAGATTAAGGACGCTAGGTTGCTGGATGTGCAGCGCGAGTTGGATTCTGTTGTGCAGGAACTTGCCGATATTGAGGCTAGGTCTTGGAAGTATTCCGGTACTTCTAAGGCGCGTGATTTGTTTGAGCAACTTCAGGATGCGCGCGCTTTGCGTGAGTCGCTGGTTGATGAACTGTCACGTATCGGTGATAACAAGAGTGGTGAGATTGGCTACTGGCGTGCGAAGATGCGTTACGGTAAGACTGATTTGAAGCCGAAGGCTGGTTACGCTGTCAGTAACTGGGCTGGTGTGTTGTTCTCTGATTCGTTGGGTACGGCCCGTAGGCCGAACCGCATGTTTTTGCGTGACCGTCAAGAGTTGTTGGCGCGTGAGATTGAGTTGCAGCAGATTCTTGCGTTGCCGAATCAGTCGATTCTTGAGGGCCGTATGGTCAAGTTGTCTGAGGCGATTGAGAAGAATGGCGGCGTTAATGTTATTAACCGCCGCTTTGATGAGTTGACTGCTAGGGCTAAGCAGATTGATGATGCTTTGGCGAAGGCTGACCCGAATGATGTGAAGATTGTGGCGTTGGGTATGACGCCTGCTGGGTTGAACGCTGAACGTAAGGCTGTTGCTGCGGAGTTGAAGAAGTTGAATGCTCTTCGTTCCAGCATCACAAAGCGGACGGACATTGAGGCTCAGATTCAGTTAGGCCGTATGCCTGCGGCTCAGGCTGAGGTTGACGAACTGAATCGGGTGTTGACTCCGATGGAGTCACGCACCCGTAACGCTGAGGCTGTGTTGGCTGCTAGCCGTGTCCCGAGCGATGAGGATGCACGTCTTGGCCGTCAGGCGTTGGATTTCTACCAGTCTGAGCGTGCCCGTATTAATGATGAATTGAGCGCTACACGCCGTATCGGTGAGGATGGTTCTCAGGCGTTGGCTGATTCCAAGATTGCTGTTGAGGCACAAATCAAGGATTTGGCTGACGATTTGCAGACCGCGAAGACGGCACCTTCGTTTGGCCGTGTGCCTGTCAAGGATGTTGAGAATCGTGTTGATGAAATCAACGTGTGGATGGATAAGGCTTATGCGCTTGTTGACCCCGAGGGTTACGCTAGCCGTGTCCAGCGCACACCTCCGGTGGACCGTTACGGTCCGCCTACGGTGGCTGACGAGTTGGCTGCGTTGGGGATGGAGCCTGCTACGCCCGAGACGACAGCAACTTTGGCTTTGTATGCTGACGCTACGAAGGCGGAGGCTGAATTGTTGAAGGCTGCTGGCGACGTGTCACGTCTTGACCAGATGGTCAACGGCACGAAGAACTTGCCTTCGTTTGGTGCTGTGATGAAGAAGCAGATTCAGGATGGCATGGTTGAACTGCAGGGTACGGGTGTTGTTATCCCGCAGGAGATTAACGATGCGCTTGAACGCATCATGCATCTTGATAACCCTGAGCGTTGGGGCCAGTTCTGGAGAGCGTGGGACGGTTACACGGATGTTTTCAAAACGTATGCGACGATGAGTCCACGTTTCCATATCCGTAACGCGCTGTCTGCAACGATGATGAACTATGCCGATGGTGTTTCCACTAGGGACATGTTGGATGGTGTCAAGTATTGGAAGCAGTTCAAGAACAATCCAAACAAGTGGATGGATGTTATTCCTGCCGACCAGCGCAAGGATTTGGCTGACGCTATCCTCGCTGTTTATGGTTCGGGTGGCGGACGTTACAGCGAGTTCCGTGTTGGCACGAAGTTCACTAGAAACTTCTTTGCTACAGCCAGCCAAGATATCGGTACCAGCGTTGAGGGTGCGGTTCGTTTGGGTATGGCGTTGAACACGATTCGTAGCGGCGGCAGCGTCGATGAGGCTGTCGCGCGTATCACGCGAATCCATTTCGATTACAGTCAGGTGTCTAAGGCTGACAGTTATGTTCGTCGTGTGATTCCGTTCTGGACGTTCATGAGCCGTAACATTCCGTTGCAGATGCAGCAGATTTGGTTGAAGCCTAGGACGTACCAGATTTATGCGAGCGCAGTCAGGAACTTGCGTGGTGAACCGAACGGCGATGTTGTGCCTTCGTACTATGAGGAGCAGGGTATCTTCAAGTCGCCAATCGGTTCGGGTTACATCAAGCCTGATTTGGCGTGGACTGGTCTACCTAGCCAGATTAATCAGGCGACAACCGCCGCTGGCTTGCTGTCGCAGGCCAACCCTGCTCTCAGGATTCCGTTGGAGGCTGTCGCTGGCAAGAAGTTCTTTACTGGTGCGCCGCTGCGTGAGGGTGAAACGGCATCGTATGCGGCTGAGGCTTTGATACCGTACTTGAATACCATCAAGTCTTTGACTGGTATCGGTAAGGGTGGGCAGTCTTACATGTCGCCTCAGGCTCGGGCTGCGGCTGATGAATCTGCTGGGCAGGCGCAGTTGAATGCAATCTTGTCGTTCCTCGGTGCGCCGTACACGACTGGCCCTACGTTGTCTCAGCAGCGTGGAGAGATTCTGCGCCGCAAGGCGTTGATGGAAGAACTAGCGAAAAGGATTGGTGGATGATGAAGTACCCTGCTAAAGATGTGACGATTCCGAAACGTCTAGGGAACTTTGGTAACGGACGTTTGCCCGACAACATGTTGAAGCCCGTCAAGTGCGGCGGACGAATGTTCATTCGTGCCGCCGAAGACTTCAACGAACTGTACGAGGCCGCGTTAGCGGCTGGTTTCAAACTACGTAACGTTGGCGACTACAGGTCGTATGAGGCGCAGAAGCAACTGTTTGAGCAGCGTTACAGCAAGAAGGACGAGGGGCGTAAGCCGCAGGTTACGCGCACCGTCGAAGGTGTGACGTACTTCTTGCGTAAGGGTGCGTCGCCGTCCTCGACTCCCGGTAAGTCGAACCACGGTTTCGGTTTGGCGATTGACCTCGGGGTCGAAGTGAAAGGCGTCCTGAAGGCGCTCGCTTCGGAGACGAAGGCTTTGAAATGGATGTGCGAGAACGCACCATCATTTAACTTCTTTCTGCAGTCGTCTGACCCTAAGTCGCCGGAGTTTGAGGCGTGGCACTGGCAGTGGTGTAAGCCCTCAGAATAGTCATCTCACGTATCATCCCCGTTGGGATGTAGATAACGTGGTCATAGAACCCGTCTGGTGTTGCTGATTGGGCGATGGTGATGTGAAGTTTCTTCCCACCGTTGCTTTCATCTATCAGGTACCCGCATGTGCGAACCAAGTGTTCGCCCATGTCGGGGTCTTCTAGGTCTCCCCAGTGGCCTGCGCCTGCGTGGGCGTCAGCCCACACAACTTCTACTGTGTCAGGGCTGATTTGGGTCGATTCCATCTTCGTGTAACTCCTCTTCAATTAGCATCACAACGTTGCCTACGAAATGTATGATTGAGATGGCGGCCATGTAGTCGCCATCCATCGCTTGCTTGAATGTTTTGCATAGTTCTATTGCTGATGAACGCGGGGCCGACAGCACAATGGTGAACATTGTTGTTTCGTCCTCGTAGATGCGTTCCATCCGTGCCGACATTTCTTCGGCTTGTTTTTGTGGAATGATTTCGTACAACCATTCTTCGCTGGGTTCATTGGTCATTTTGTACCACTAACCAGCCGCTGGGGATTCCGTTCATTGCTTGTCCTTGCCCAACTGTTACTGAGCCTTTACCGTATGCGGATTCCAGCAGTTTGATTAACGCTTTCACGTCGACGGGTTTCTGGAACCCGACGACAACCTGCCGCGTTTTCACTGGACATTACCCTCCGAGTTTCTCAGGTTTGCTTCCATCTGTTTCGCCACCTGTTCGATGACGGTCGATGCCTCGTTGCCGTACTGGAACTCAATGAAGTACATGATTGCCACCAGCCGTGCGACAATCCATGCCTCGTCAATGGTGACGGGCAGGTCATCGTAGCCCTGCTGTTCTTGTGATGTTGATTCGATTTCAGTCATCGTCTAACCCTAGTCTTTGTCGAATGACGGGGTGTTCCGCCATTAGTGCCCTAAGTCTAGTAAACGCTTGGTCTCGTAGGCGTGACGCGTGCATCCGAGAAACCCCCAACCTGTCCCCTAGTTCCTGCAGGGTGACCCGTTCGGAGTTCACTGCGTCGATAACATATCTGTCCTGTTCCCCTAGGGCGTCGATGCAGTCCGCTACGGCTTCCCGTAGGGGCTGTATCTCCTCCAGCGATTCGACGGGTTCGTAGCCGGGGGCTGCTTCCATCAAAGCCTGCATGGGGTTCTCGGGTAAACGCGAAAAGCCCACCTGCGGCATCTCGATGGACGACAAAATGTCATCCAAGGCGACACCACGGGTGGGCTTCGCTTCACTCATCGTATTCCTGATTAATCATTAGGTCCATCACCTGTTCTGGGTATATCAAGAATCCTCTGGCTGGGTTGTCTGACGTCTTGGCGAAGTCAACCCATTTCAGATTCTTCTTGTTCTTCTTTATGAACTTTCGTAACCTGCTCACAGAGACGACTACGAAAGAACCATGCTCCCCGTCTAGGGAGAAAACGTATACCCACCATTTTGCTTTGGTGACTTGTAAACCCGATTTTGTCCACAGCGGCTCGCCATCCTTGATGGCGCGTCGCGGGTTCTGTTCCATTTCGACAACCATACGTCCGTTGCGGTATCGGTCTGATTTGACTTCAAACGCATCGGCCTGTAGGTCTTCTAGGAATCGTGCCGCTAGGGCTTCGCCTTGCTTGCCGTACGCTAGGTCACGTTTCCAGTTGGGTGTTCTGGGCGGTATGTCCCAGTCGCTGTTCTTCACAATTTTGTGACCTCCAGTGACCGGACTTGCGAGTCATCTTTGAATGCGACACCGTTCAACCCGTCCAGAATCGACTTCGCATAGTTGTCGATATCACCTCTCAGGGGTGAGGTTGGGGTGGCGGCTTTGTATTCGCTGATGGTTACCGTGAACGTGTCTTTGTCAAGAACTATCTGGATGGCGATGGGGGAATCGCCATACCAGTAGTTCTTGTTCCACCCGTCAGCGACAGCGTTCTCAAAGATGTGGGTTGCTTTGGGCGTGTATGCACGACCGTAGCGTGTCATTCTGGGACGCTGTTTTGCTTTGGGTTTCAGTTTGTAACGCTGGGTGTGTTTACGAGCCATAGACTTTCGCAATCATCCTGTTGATTTCCGCATCAGGGTCAGGTCGCAAATGGTATTTACCCCAACGCAAGTCGGCAGACTTGACAACCTGCACCGCTTCGGGCGGAGACAGGTTATTGTCGCGGCATTGCAACGCAATCTTCCACAGACTCAGCGAACGGTCAGAACCGTTCTTCGGTCCGTCTCTCCAGATTACGTACGCCATACCACCAGCCCTGTGCACTAGAGACATTATGTCATCAGACACAGGCCCGTCATGGTATTCGTATGCTGGTGCAACAGGCGGCTTGTACAGGCTGGCCAAAACCTCGAGTTGTTCAGGTTCGGTGCGCGCCTTGATTGCGCTCACCACGAAGTGGCCGAGCGACAACTGGTGCCCATCCTCGTCAATCATGTACCTGACATGAACATCGTTGTAGTTGTGGTCGGCAGGTAGACCGCCGAACGCGTTCGGGTACGGCAACCTCACATAGTTGCCGAATCCTCCACCAACGTGTTCCTGCTTCGGGTTGACTTCCTTGGCTGGGTAATCGATGGCTTGATGTGCCGCCAGAAACGCACGACGCATCGTTGCTGCTGTGACGCTTTTCGTTGCGAACACCCACACGTGGTAGCCCTTGCGCGTCTTTTCGACCCAAGCCTTGACCTGCTTGATGGCGAACGCTGTACTGAGGTTGAACGCCGCATCGATGTCATCGACGTCGATGTCGGAGCATCCCCAAACGCAGCGTGCTTCGCCACGCATCGGAACGACAGGATAAACGCCCACCAGTTCCACTCCTGCGAGATGGTTCCTGAAGGTATCTTCGTTGACGGGTGTCTTCTTACAGCCACCTTCCCACGTGCCGTGTGCGTCACCACGCCCACGGAACAGAGTCATGTAGTCACCGACGAGTTCATCATTGTTAATCATCGATGCCTTCCTCGTTGTCAAACATTTCCCACAGGGACACGACAATGAACACGGAGACAGCCAGAACCAGCACACCGATGCAGGCGAACCAAATCACAGCATTTCTCCTTGCTTCCATGTCGCACCTTTCAGGTACTGGTCGGGTAGTTCACCGTTCCGCAACTGCCACAGTCTGCCGGTACGAATGTCCAACTCAAAGTCCACATCGTCAACCAACTGTCCTGCTGGTCGTTTGTTCTTCAACAAACTCAGGGTCAACGTGTATTCGTGGATGCGCTGGTCATACAGCAAACTGTCTAGACGGTCTTGCGCTTTGTCGCTGTGGTTGCGTGACAGTTTCTCCTGCAGTTCGATTATCTCCGATGCAATCTCATACTTCTTGCGTCGGACACCGATGATGGAGGTTGCTTGCTGTTCGCCACCGTACGAGCCTGATGACATGGTGAGTTTTTTGCCGTCCGCTCCGCTGGAGCGTGACGTCTGGTGCAGTACCAGCAGGGGGATGTCGTGCCTGCGGCCGAACGACTTGATGAAGTTCGCTTTGTCGGGCACGGTTTCACCCGCTTCCACCAACTCCAGATAGTCAACGACAACTAGGTGGGGCTTGTCGCCCCAAACATCACAAGCCTCGTTGTATGCACGTTCCATGTCTGATGGCAACAGCGGCTGGTCGAACACCGCAAGGTTCGGGAAGTCCTCGTCTGCGGTTTGCCGTAGCAGTTCGATTGCCGACTTGTCGTCGTCAGCGACACGGTTCTCTAGGTCTCGTGCGTCGATGCCGTGATGCATGCATGCCAGTTTCGTCAGCACCAAAGTGCGTGGTTCGTCTGGGATGAAGAACACGACACGCTTGTCACGATTGTTCCTGAGTGTGTGCAACAGCGCCAACGTTTTACCGCCGTGGCTGTATCCAATCATCATCGCTAGTTCTCCGCAGGCGATGCCACGCATTTCGGCATCGATGGGTTCAACACCCGTGTAGATTCGGTCCGATGGGGATTGCGCCCACCGCACGAACGATTCTGCTGCGTCACTAAGAGGACTGTAGAACTTGTATTCGCTTTGGAATACGGGAACAGGGGGCGCTGAGGCCCCCTGCTCCACCGTTCCCCAGCCCGAAATGATTTCTTCGGCTGAGAGTCTTGCCATCGGTTATCGGCCCTTGGGTGGCCAGAACGCCTTGGTGCCTGTGGTTGCCTTGAACCACGGACGCTTCGGGTTCTCGCTGAGACCGTCGCGGTTGTCGTACACCTCAGAGACACCAGCCTCTGCGCATGCGGTAATCAACCAACCCGGCAGTTCGCCGTGCTGCTTGCCCTTGATGCGGACACCGTTGCTGTCGGAGACGACAACAGCGTCGAATGCTTTGACAACCATGTCGACTGCCGCCTGCTCACGCGTTGGTGCGCCTGCGAAAATCTTGTCGGTCAGCATTCCGCTGATGGACTCAAACAGCACAGCGTAATCACCGAGAATCTGTTCGGTGTTCTCACCGCGCGGTGTGAGTTCTGCCGCAATCTTCGCGGCGACCTGTGTGACGATTGACATTTCCTTATCCATTATTGAGCCTCCTGACTCCACTGTTGCTCAACGTCGCTGACGTATGAGCCTTTACAAACTGACCACCACGGACACCACTTGTCTGAACAAAGGTTGTGTTGGTCATTCTTTGGCCACGAAACATCGTGACCCATTCGTAGTGCAGACGTGACCATTGTGGTTGCCTGCTCTGCGACCCAAGCACCGTGTGCGATTGTACGGTTCACTGGAACGATACTACCAGATGACTTGCTGTTGCGTGTGACGACACCGAAGTTGAACGTTACATCCCAGTCGGTGTAGCCCAATCCGACAGCCGCGTATGCGTACACGGATGCTTGGATTGACTGCTTCTGCTTTTCGGACTGCGAATACTTTCGTGCCGCAGTCTTCCAATCCCACAGCGTGCCATCGGGTGCCACATAGTCCATTGTGCCTGCGAACCAAAGTTCGTACGCCTTGTCGACGTCAACCTGAACCATGCGGTTCATCGGCACCGCGAACTTCTGTTCGACACGACCGCCGGCCGGGACGCTGGGTGCAATGTCGTGCGCCCACGCCCGTGCCATCAGCCCGACATACGGAACCATGTCCTCGGGGTCGACGTTGGTGTGCTTCCATTTCTCTTCGGTCATCAACTGGCCGAGACGGAACACCGCCAAGTCTGCAATGTCATTCGCGCTCGCTTGACCCGTCAACACCTGTTCGATGCCGTGGTGAACTGCCGTACCCATGATGGTTGCGTCGGAGCCTGTGCGGAACTCTGGCTTGATATCGCCAAGCCTGCCGCGTTCCATGCAAATCATCATGTCGCCCAGCCATGACTGGCGGACGTACACCCGTTGCTCTTCGTGGTTGATAATCATTTCCTTGTACCTTTCTGTCCTGTGTATAGATAACGGCGTTTCGATATGTACGCCTGCGAGATTGTGATACCCCAGTTCTGTTGGACTGAGGCAATCACGTCCCTGTTACGCATTCCTTGTTCTGCGCATTCACGAATGTATTCCCTCGCGTCGTGCGGAACTTTCTGATTCTCGCGCCATTTGGACTCTTGCGCTTTCGGCCCGTCCAGCAAGTCTTTCGCTCGTGCAGCCATCTGCAAAACCTCTAGGACTTGTTCTGGTTTGTACGGTGCTTCGTAACCCAAGTGTTCGCAAATCAGCGACGCGAACGTGATGTCATGTGGGAATGACACGCCGACTGTCGTCGGCTTGCCAACTGGGGGAACATCACAAAGGCAGTCATCGTCATGGGTTCTGGTTCCACATCCCGGCTTTTTCAGGATGATTCCCATACCCCCTAACTGTAATGCTGATACCAACTGCGCCCCTTTGGGCGCTGTTGGTCTGGTGCCCCCACCCC
>JACCDU010076290.1_pt1 | contig 37696 bp, 32 predicted proteins | sample 7446081 | NCBI WGS metagenome assembly JACCDU01 (sample SAMN15323447, study PRJNA562643) | freshwater metagenome | isolation source: river surface water | place: USA:Blue River Watershed | collected 2017-08-17
CGCCCACCAGGTTCAGGGACGTGGCCGCGTCCGTCGGCAAGTCCTCGGTCGTTAACGCCCAGTTGTCCCCGACACCGATGATGATGCGGCCATCGCCGGTCAGCTCACACAAAACCCCGGCGACCTTCTTGTCGCCAATCAGGACATCGTTGGGCCATTTCACCGCAGCCGACGCCCCGAGCACCCGAATCACATCCGCCATCGCCACCCCGGCCAACAACGGAACCCACGACACCGAGGACGCCGACGGAAATGCCGACAGTTCGACCACCAGCGACATCGCCAATGACTTTCCCGGCGGACACACCCACTCGCGGTTCATGCGCCCGCGGCCCGACACCTGGTTCGTCGTCGCCACCATCGTGCCGTGAGTAAACGCGGAATCCCGGGCGTCGACGTTCGTCGACCCAGTGGAATCACACCAGACAATGTTCGGCATGAAATTCACGGACATTTATCCAGCGAAACCGGCCCATGTGGTGTCACCACGGCTGACCTGTGCACGTCCCCGGCGAACCGAACGACTCCAACGGTCGGCGGTCTCGGGGTCATCCACGGCGCCACCCTCGACGAGCATCGCAGCCACAACCGCGATTGCCGCCGCGGCTTCCTCGTCGGACGGCGTACCCGACTCGACTCGGATGCTTCCAGGATCGATCTCGGTCACAGCGGGATGTTTCCGTGCTTCTTGGCCGGCAACGAGGCGCGCTTGTCCTTCAACGCACGCAGCGAACGAATCACCGCAACACGTGTCATGAACGGGTAAATGACGTTGTCAATTTCACCGCGTTCGGCTGCGAGGAACGGGCTGGCGACCTTGAACGTGTACTCGTTTGCCAGTCGGGCGCGAACCTCGTTGACGTCCTCGCCGTTCGCTTCGGCTTCCTTGAGCTCGTTGCGGTACAAAATGTTGACAGCGCCCTGGCCACCCATGACCGCGATCTCGGCGGTCGGCCATGCCATGTTGATGTCGGCACCCAACTGCTTCGACCCCATCACGATGTAAGCGCCACCATAGGCCTTGCGCGTAATGACGGTGACCAAGGGCACAGTTGCTTCGGCGTAGGCATACAGGAGCTTGGCGCCACGGCGGATAACACCCGACCATTCCTGGTCCGTGCCGGGCAGGTAACCGGGCACGTCGACGAGGGTCAGAATCGGCAAACCAAAGGCGTCACAGAATCGCACAAAACGTGCGGCCTTTTCACCCGCGGCGATGTTCAGGGTGCCCGCCATTTGGTTCGGCTGGTTCGCAATCACGCCAACGGGCTTGCCCTCGACACGTGCGAAACCGACGATGATGTTTGGCGCATACAGCGGCTGAACCTCGAGGAATGAGTCGGCGTCGACAGTGTGCGCGATGACATCGAGCATGTCATAGGGCTGGTTGGGGCTGTCGGGGATGATCGAGTCAAGCTTCTTGTCCTCGTCGGTGGGCTCGTCGCTCGCCGTGGTGGCGTACTCGGGCAGTTCCGCAAGGTTGTTCTGAGGCAGGTACGAGATGATCGACCGAGCGTAGTCAAACGCGTCGGGTTCATCGCTGGCAAGGTAGTGCGACACACCACTGACGCTGTTGTGCGCCAAGGCGCCACCCAGCTCTTCCATTCCGACGTCTTCGCCGGTGACCGTCTTGATGACGTCAGGGCCGGTCACAAACATCTGGCTGGTCTTGTCAACCATGATGACGAAGTCGGTCAGAGCGGGCGAGTACACGGCGCCACCGGCTGCAGGACCACAAATAATCGAAATCTGCGGGATCACACCACTCGCGGCGGTGTTGAGGCGGAAAATTTCGCCGTACTTACCGAGAGCCATGACGCCCTCCTGAATACGGGCTCCACCGGAATCCAAAATTCCGATGATGGGCACACCGGCACGCAGTGCGTATTCCATGACCTTGATGATCTTGTCGCCGGCAACCTCGCCCAACGAACCACCAAACACCGTGAAGTCCTGAGAATAGATGGCCACCTGTCGGCCATGAATGGTGCCCACACCGATGATGACGGCATCGCGCTCGGGACGATTGCCTGATGCGCCGAACGAGTCGCCGCGCTGACGCACAAACTTGTCGATTTCCGTGAAGTGTGTTCCCGGGTCGATGAGCTGCTTGATGCGCGCCATCGCCGAGTTCTTGCCCTTGGCCTTCTGCTTGTCGGCGGCCGCCTCTTGGGCGCCCTCCAACTTCTTCAGACGGTTCGTAAAGTCAGCAATTCGGCCTGCGGTTGTGGTCAGGTCGGGGATTTCATTCGTGGTCACACGCTCACACTACTAAGCACAACCACATCTGGCGGTTATTTCACATCAACAACAGTCTGGTCAGATGACTGTTGAAACCAACAAATGTCAGTCGCGGACGAGGGTGACGACGGTTTCGACGTGGTGCGTGTGGGGGAACATATCCAGCGCGCGAAGGAACACGGGACGGTAACCCGCCTCGGCCGCATATGCGATATCGCGCGACAGTGCCACAGGGTCACAGGCGACATAAATCACCTGAGCGGGCTGAGCGCCCGTCACCATATCCATGACGTCACGACCAGCACCAGCACGGGGCGGGTCGAGGATGATGGTCGCCTGGCGCAGACGTTCACGGTCGCCCGCGGTCTGAGTGGCGAGGAAACCGCGCAACCACTTGTCCACCTTCTCGGTCGCCGCTGTGGCCCCCAACCAGTCGGCCAAGTTTTCGCTGGCGTGATCCGTGGCGCGTGGACTGAACTCGACACTGGAGATTCGAGTGGACTTGCCGCCCACTTCAGCGAGCGCAGCCGCCAGCAGGCCGACGCCACCATACAAGTCAAGATTGTGGCCGGCGGGGTCAAGTTTGCCGGGCAGGATGGCGTCCTGAACCGCACGCGTCAACGCCATGGGCGCCTCGCGGTGGACCTGCCAGAATCCCTGATCGTCGAGGCGGAATTCGCGGTCGCCGACCATTTCCCGGATGACCATCGGCTTCTGTTCGCCCACAATCATCCGAGGGTCACCGACGGACGGCGACAGAATATCGACGGTCTCGATGCCCTGAATGTACTGATCCAGCGGGGCAATCTCGTTGATTCCCGCCGATGCGAGCGGAAGGTCGGGCACCTGAATCACCGAGTGTGAACGGCGAGCGCGCGGCCCGATTCGACCACGGTCATCAACGTGAAGGCGCACACGTGAACGCCATCCCAAACCGTTCGATTCGTCGTCGCCGGGAAGGGCCTCGACATCACCGAGAAGCGACTCGATGGTGTCCTGCGACAGCTTGCCAAACCGAGCCAGCGAGTCGGCAAGCACATCGCGCTTCAGCTGACGCTGGTGCGCGAGGGCAATGCGCCCAAAGTCGGCGCCACCGGCACGCTTGTCTGGGTCCACCTCGAGCGACGCCGCATGCCACACGTGCGGAATTCGGTGAGGGCTGGCCTCGAGGATTTCCACGGCGTCAGCGCGCCAAAAATTTTTCTTCGAATCGTCATTCACCCGGGCGCGAACACGCTCTCCGGGGATGGCGTCGGCAATGAACACGACCCGGCCGTCGACTCGGGCGACACCAAAGCCACCGTGTGCAATACCTGTTACGTCCGCGTCAATATCGCGGCCCATCCATTCACCCATCCTTCTAGCCTAGGGCGCGATATCCTCGCGAGTATGCGTTTCTATTTGGCTTCGACCTCGCCGGCACGTTTACAGACCCTGCGGAACGCGGGTGTTGAACCGATTGCAATCGCTCCCGGTGTCGATGAGGACGCCGTTGTGGCCCAACAGGCGCCCGCGCACGCCCACGACATGGTCGCACTGCTGGCGCAGGCCAAGGCCGAGGCGGTTGTCGCGGAACGCGGTTCCGAGATTGATGGTTTCGTTTTCGGTGGCGACTCGGCGTTCGTGCTCGATGACGTCATTTATGGGAAACCTCACCACCCCGAGGTGGCTCGTCAACGCTGGCTCGCACAGCGCGGGCGTTCAGGAAAGCTCTTTTCGGGACACTGGCTGATCGATCATCGGGGTGGTGAATTCCGTGCCGCGACCGGGTTGGTCAGCGTGGCCACGGTGCACTTTGCCGACGTCAGCGATGCCGAAATCGACGCCTACATCGCCACAGGGGAACCCCTGCACGTGGCGGGGGCCTTCACCATCGACAGTTTGGGCGCCGCATTCGTGCGTGAAATCGAGGGCGACCCGCACACCGTGGTGGGAATCAGCGTGCCGGGCCTGCGGCTGATGGCACAGGAACTCGGCGTCGAATGGACCGACTTCTGGAACCGATGATTGTCGTACAACGCGATGAAAATCACGGCCTTTTGTTGATATCACACAAACATTCGCGCGGTCGCCACTAATAGGCTGTCGCTATGACCCGTATTACGAAGGTACTTGTCGCCAACCGCGGCGAAATTGCTGTCCGTGTTATCCGTGCCGCCAAGGACGCCGGCATCGCATCGGTTGCGGTGTACGCAAACCAGGACCGCGAGGCACGCCACGTGAAACTCGCCGACGAGGCCTATTCGCTCGACGGCACCACCAGCGCAGAGACCTACCTCGTCATCGACAAGATTTTGGCAATCGCCAAGCGCTCCGGCGCTGACGCGATCCACCCCGGATATGGCTTCCTCGCTGAGAACGCCGACTTCGCTCGCGCCGTCAGCGCCGCAGGCATAATCTGGATCGGCCCATCCCCCGAAGCCATCGAACGCCTCGGCGACAAGGTCAGCGCACGCCACGTTGCTGAAAAGGTCGGCGCACCTCTGGCCCCCGGCACGATCAACCCCGTGTCCACCGCGGAAGAAATCCTGGAATTTGTGGACGAGCACGGCCTGCCCGTCGCCATCAAGGCAGCATTCGGTGGCGGTGGCCGCGGCCTGAAGGTGGCTCGCACCCGCGACGAAATTCCCGAACTGTTCGAATCGGCAACCCGAGAGGCAGTCGCCGCGTTCGGCCGTGGTGAATGCTTCGTCGAAAAATACCTCGACAAGCCGCGTCACGTGGAAACCCAGTGCCTCGCCGACTCCGAAGGCAACGTCGTCGTAGTGTCAACCCGCGACTGCTCGCTGCAACGTCGACACCAAAAACTCGTCGAAGAAGCGCCCGCACCTTTTGTGACCGAGGCCCAGCGCGAACTGTTGTACACCGCGTCGAAAAACATCCTGCGCGAGGTCGGCTACCTGGGTGCCGGCACCTGCGAGTTCCTCATCGGCAGCGACGGGACCATTACCTTCCTCGAGGTGAACACCCGACTGCAGGTGGAACACCCCGTTTCGGAAGAGGTCACGGGCCTCGACCTGGTGCGCGAGCAGTTCCGCATCGCCGAGGGCGGACTTGTGAACTATCCCGACCCCGAGGTTCGCGGTCACTCGATCGAATTCCGCATCAACGGCGAGGACCCGGGCGCTAACTTCCGCCCCACTCCCGGCCCGGTGAAGGCTATTCGCATTCCCGGCGGCCCCGGCATCCGCGTCGACAGCGGTGTCACCAGCGGCGATGTGATTTCGGGCTCATTTGACTCGTTGCTCGCCAAACTGATTGTGACCGGCACAGACCGCAAGGACGCACTGGCCAAGGCCCGCCGCGCACTCGCAGAATTCGAAGTCGAAGGCCTGCCGACGGTTCTGCCGTTCCACCGCGCGGTTGTCTCCGACGCCGCGTTTGCCCCCGAAGGTGACGATGCGTTCAGCGTGTACACCAGCTGGATTGAAACCGAATTCGTCAACGAACTGCTGCCCTGGCAGGGTCAGGCCGAGCCATTGGCCGAGCCGGAAACCCGCCACAACGTTGTCGTCGAGGTAGACGGCAAGCGCCTCGAGGTTTCGGTGCCCGACAACCTGATTCCGACCTCGTCCCGATCGCGCAAGGCTGTCGCGCCTCAGCGTTCGAAGACCGCGCACGGACACACCGGTGGCGGCGGAAACGCCGTGAAGTCACCCATGCAGGCAACAATCGTGAAGATCGCCGTTGCCGAGGGCGACACCGTGGTTGCGGGCGATCTCGTCGTAGTTCTCGAGGCCATGAAGATGGAGCAGCCCATTGCCGCTCACAAGGATGGCATCGTCACCGGCATCAACGCCGAGGTGGGTGCTACCGTTGCCAGCGGCCACCTGCTGTTGACCATTACCGACGCCGAGTAACGTCCCGTCAATTACTGTGCGCGGAACACGTGCACGATCGCATTGGCATGGCCGTGACCCATACCGTGTTCGTCCTTGAGGACAGCGACCTGCTGCATGTGGGTTTTGTCCGCGTGCGGCACGAGGATGTCCATCCAATGCTGGATCGGCTGCCCATACTTATTTTCGATTGAGGGGAAATAGCTGCGGGGGCCGGTAACTTTTTCGGTCATACAACAGTTGTACCGCACGCGGTCCAGCCGCGGGGGTTCTGGCGGCGCACTCGACAGTTTCGACGGCATCGCCGAACCGAAATTAGCTGCGCAGTGCGGTATGCATTCCCTTTGCCGCATCGACGATGGCGCCCGCGAGTGACGGGTACACGCTCCACGATCGCGCCAGCTGGTCCACGGTGTGACGGTGCTCCATCGCAAACGAAATCAGCAAAATCAGCTCGGACGCCTTGGGGCCCACGATTACGCCACCGATCAGGATTCCCGACTCAGGTTGAGCAATCAGTTTGATGAAACCCTCGGTCACGCCCTGCATTTTGGCTCGGGCATTGGATTCCAAGTCCAACGTGTAGACCACACCGGCTACGTCGCCGTTGGCGACATCCTGCTCGGACGCCCCCACCGTCGCAATTTCCGGTGACGTGAAAATGTTGCTCGTCACGACACGCATATCCAACGGCTTGGCGAAATCCCCCAGCGCGTGGAACACCGCGGTGCGACCCTGGTGTGAGGCCACAGAGGCGAGAGGCATAGCGTTGCTGCAGTCTCCGACGGCATAAATTCCGGGAACGTTGGTGCAGGCAACACGGTTCACGGGAATGTGGCCGGTTTCCGTCAACTGCACTCCGGCATCCGCCAGGCCGAGACCTTCGGTGTTGGGAATTGAGCCAACGGCGACCAAGCAGTGGCTGGCCTCGAGTGTCGAACCATCGCCCAGCGTGATGGTCACCACGTCGCCGTTGCGAACCACCGATTCGGCACGGTTGTTGGACAACACGGTTGTCCCGCGACGACGGAATACGCCCTCGAGCAGGTCAGCAGCATCGGCGTCCTCGCCGGGAAGCACCCGATCACGGCTCGATACCAGCGTGACCTTGGCGCCCAACGCCGTATAGGCCGACGCAAATTCGGCACCGGTCACACCCGAACCGATGACAACCAAATGTTCGGGGACAGAGTCCAGGTTGTACAACTGCTTCCACGTCAGAATTCGTTCACCATCGGGCATTGCCGTGGGCAACTCGCGCGGGTGCGCGCCGACAGCCACGATGATGGTGTCAGCTTCCAGTGTGTCGAAATCCTGTGGGTTGCGGCCACCGGTAGACACGATCACACGGTGTGTGCCGTCAAGGCGCCCCTCACCGGCAATAACGGTGACACCCGCGGCCGTCAGTGTCGAACCCATATCGATGGACTGTTCCTTGGCCAGGCGCAGCAGTCGTTCATTCACGGCGGCCAAATTTACGAGAACCTCGGGTCGGTGCGCAGTCCCGCTGTCACCACGGACAGTGAACTGCACGCCCAATTCGGCTGCCTCGGAAATCGCCTGTGCGGCCTCGGCCGTCGCAATCAACGACTTGGACGGAACCACATCCGTCAGCACCGCATTACCGCCAACGCCCACACGTTCGATCAGAGTCGAATCGGCGCCCAGTTGGGCTGCGGCGAGCGCCGCCTCGTAGCCACCGGGGCCACCACCAATAACGACGACACGATGCTTACGAAGGGCTGCAGTATTCACCTGCCTATTGTTTCACGCCCAATGCGCAAAATAGCATCCATGGCCCGTCGCGGTGATGGCCGGCAAAGAATAGGCTGACGGTATGGAAATTCGCTCAAAGTCGTGCTGTTCAACCGATTCGTGCTGTGACACCGTGGGAAACCCACTGGACAATCCCGCCGCGAACCCCCACGAGATTGCGGCTCAGGCCGCGGCCCAAATCGCCGAGGCCACGGGTGTCCCCCGCCACGACATCGCCCTGACATTGGGCAGCGGCTGGGCAAAGGCAGCCGACCTGGTGGGCGAACTTGTTGCAGAATTCCCCGCAACCGACATCATCGGGTTCAGCAAGCCCGCGGTCGAAGGACATGTGGGCACCATTCGAAGCCTGCGCACCCCGGGCGGTAAGCACGTCCTCATTATTGGTGCGCGCACCCACTTCTATGAAGACCACGGGGTGCGCCGGGTCGTGCACTCGGTGCGAACCGCAGCTGCGACAGGCGCACGAATCATGGTGTTGACCAACGGAGCTGGCGGGTTGAAGGAAACCTGGGATGCTGGCACTCCGGTCCTGATCAGCGACCACATCAACCTCACCGCCTCGTCGCCATTGGAGGGCGCAACCTTCATCGACCTCACCGACCTTTATTCGCGTCGCCTGCGCGATGTGGCCCGCACGGTCAAACCCGAGCTGGATGAAGGAATTTACGCCCAGTTCCGCGGCCCTCACTATGAAACCCCCGCCGAAGTACAGATGGTCAAGCACATGGGCGGACACATCGTCGGCATGTCGACCGCCCTGGAGGCAATTGCCGCCCGCGAGGCCGGCATGGAGGTTCTCGGTTTCTCGTTGATCACCAACCTCGCCGCAGGAATTTCACCCAACCCCCTGTCACACCAGGAGGTCATGGAGTCGGGCAAGGCAGCCGAACCCGTCATTTCGCAGCTTTTGGCCGACGTCGTCGCCGCACTGTAGGGAAGGACAACCGATGGACACCGCACTGATCACCGCAGCAGAATCCTGGCTCGCACAGGACCCTGACCCCGAAACGGTTGCCGAACTGCGACCCATCCTCGATGCCGCCCGCGCGGGTGACTCCGCGGCCATGACCGACCTGACCGACCGATTCGGCGCACGATTGACCTTTGGAACCGCCGGTTTGCGCGGCGAACTCGGCGCCGGCACGAACCGCATGAACCGCGTGCTTGTCATGCAGGCCGCCATGGGTTTCGCTCGTTACCTGCTGGCCCGTGAGGACTCCCCTAGCGTGGTCATCGGCTATGACGGACGCATCAACTCGGATGTGTTTGCGCGTGACTCCGCCGAGATTTTTGCGGGCCTGGGATTGGACGTCATTCTGTTCAACCGCGAGGTCCCCACTCCCGTCACTGCGACCGCAGTGCGCAGTCTGGGCCTCAGCGCCGGTGTGATGGTGACCGCCAGCCACAACCCTCCCCGAGACAACGGATACAAAGTGTACCTCGGTGGAGCCGATGAAGGGTCCCAGATTGTGTCCCCCGCGGACGCCGAAATCGAAGCCCTCATCCTCGAGGCGGCGTCGATCCCGGTCAGCGAGTACCCCCGGTCGACCTCGTACCGCATGGCCGACGAGTCCGTCATCGATTCGTATGTGACCGCCACCGCCGCCCTCAGCACGCGACCCGAAACACCCGCCCGATTCGTGTACACCGCCATGCATGGCGTTGGCTGGGAAGTGTCAGAACGAACCTATTCTGCCGCAGGACTCGGCACACCAGTGGTGGTCGAGGAACAGATTCACCCCGACGGTAATTTCCCCACCGTGGCGTTCCCCAACCCCGAAGAACCGGGCGCGTTGGACCTGTCCTATGCCACAGCGGACCGCCACGGCATCGACCTCATCATTGCCAACGACCCCGATGCCGACCGCCTTGCCGTCGCCATCAAGGACAACGGTGTGTGGCGCCGACTGACCGGGAACGAGGTGGGGTGCCTGCTGGGGTGGCGTGCTGCGGAACGTCACAGCGGCTCCGATGCCCCCGCCGCATTGGCGGCGTCGATCGTGTCATCACCCGCGTTGCGCCAGGTCGCGGCACACTACGGAATCGAATACTCAGACACGTTGACCGGTTTCAAATTCGTCAACCGTGTGCCGAACCTCATCTTTGGGTACGAAGAAGCGTTGGGCTACCTTGTCGACCCGACGAAGGTTCGCGACAAGGACGGCATTTCTGCCGCAGTGGATTTCCTCGCAATGGCCGGTGAACTACAGGCCCGCGGCGCGACGGTCGCCGACCACCTGCGTGAATTCGCCGCGACTTTTGGGGCGTACGCCTCGACCCAGATTTCGATTCGGGTATCGGATCTGTCCCAAATCCCCGCGATCAGCGGCCGATTCCGCACCAATCCCCCCACCGAACTGGGCGGACGCGCCGTCACAGCCGTCGACGATTTCGCCAACGGTTTCGAAAACTTTGGCCCGTCCGACCTAATCCGGTTGACGATTGACGGTGGCTCTCGGGTCATCGTGCGCCCCAGCGGCACCGAACCCAAGCTCAAAATTTATGTCGACGCCGCCGTCACCGATGGTGACAACCGCGAGGCCCGAGTGGCCGACGTCGTTGCCGCCATCGAGGCTGACCTGCGCGCCTTCATCGCCTGAAGTTAGGACATCATGCTGTCGTTCACTGATCCGGAATTTGTCGCCGACCCCTACCCCGGCCTGAGCGAAATACGCGCGGTGGGCAAGCCGTTCTGGCACGACGAGCTGGGCGTCTTTATCGCGGCGGGGTACGACGACGCTAATCAGGTGTTGCGTGCACGAACGTTGGGTCGAATCTTTAACCCCCGATCCCCCGAAGCCGACTGGCACGAATTCAACTGGCTCCACGCCGATTCAATTTTGGATTCGGAGCCCCCGAAGCACACTCGTTTGAAATCCCTGATTGCCAAGGCCTTCAACCGCAACAAGATTGAGGGCCTGCGACCCCAGGTCGAACGACTGACCGCGTCGCTGCTCGATGCCATCGAGGACAAGCTCGCGGCAACAGGTCGATTCGACGTGATTGCCGACTATGCCGAGCCCCTGCCAGTCAAAGTCATTGCCGCATTGTTGGGCTTCCCCGACGAGGACGAACACCTGCTGCGCCCGTGGTCTCAGGCCATCGTGAAGATGTACGAGGTGAGCCCCACCGAGACGGAACAAGCCGAGGCACGGCAAGCGTCGCGCGAATTCGCAGACTATGTGCGCGGACTCATGGAGGAACGGAAGCGAACCCCCGGCACCGACCTGATCAGCGACCTCGCCGCAGTGGAAGAAGGTGGCGAAAAACTGAACGTGCAGGAACTTATCGCCACCTGCGTGCTGTTGCTCAACGCCGGCCACGAGGCCAGCGTGAACGGTTTCGGCAACGGCATCGTCGCTGCCCTGAAGCGTGAAGACCAGGCGGCGCTTCTGCGCAACGACCCCCGGGCTGTCAGCCCCACCGCATTGGAGGAATTCCTGCGATTCGACGCACCGCTGCACCTGTTTGAGCGCACCGCGACAGCGGACACCGAAATCGGTGGTATGACAATCCCAACGGGTGCCAAAATTGCCGCCCTGTTGGGCTCGGCAAACCGTGACGAGACAATTTTTGAGAACGCTGACCGCATGAATCTGCTGCGGGATCCCAACCCCCACATCGGGTTTGGTGCGGGAATCCATTTCTGTTTGGGTGCGCCGCTCGCCCGCCTGGAAATGGGCGTTTCATTGCCGGCACTGTTCGAACGGTTCCCTAGCATCGAACTCGACGGCGAACCCGAACGACGCCCCACCTTTGTCTTGCGGGGATACGAATCGGTGTCACTGCGCAACTAGGGTTTCCCGAGCTCACACCACCTGCTCGGCACCAGGTTTCGGAGCCGCTCTAGCGGTGTGAGGTTTCGAACTCCTCGATTGCCTCATCCCACCAGTCAGTAAATTCAGCCTCGGGTATCGGACGGCTGAACAAATAACCCTGACCATAATCGATACCGAGGTCACGCAGCTTGTCTGCCATCGACGGGGTTTCAACGCCTTCCGCCACGACGGCCAGGTTCAACGTATCCGCGATGCGTTTAATGTCCGACACCAAATCCCAGCCTTCCGGCCCCTGGTCACCCTCAGGCAAGAAACTCCGGTCGATTTTGAGGATGTCCAGCGGCAGGTTGTGGGCCTGCCCCAAACTGGAATACCCAGTTCCAAAGTCGTCGAGTGCAATGCGGGCACCTGCGTTGCGTAATTCAATCAACTGGTCACGAGCCAAGTCGCTGGATGCCAGTGAATGTTCGGTGACCTCGAGAACCACCGATTTCAGGGGAACCTGGTTGCGCTTCGCCGAATTGATGATGAACGGTGCAAGGCTGGGCATCTCGAGCTGCTCGGCGTCGAGGTTGATCGAGATGTAAGGAATGCGTTCGGGGTCCGATCTCGTCGCCTCGCTGACATTGCGGTTCCAAAATTGGAACGCTTCCTCGATGACGAACCACCCCATTTCGACGGCGATGCCTGCACGCTGAACGATGGGCAGGAAGTCATTGGGGTTCACGATGCCCGTTCCCGGACGATCCCAGCGAATCAGTGCCTCGGCCCCGACAGGTCGCCGCGTTGCGCAGTCAACGAGCGGCTGGTAGTACAGCTTGAATTCGCCCGACCGCAATGCAATGCGAACAGCCAGTTCTTCGTGCCAGGTCGTCATCAGGTGACTGTGCTTGTCCAGGTCAAATTCCACACAGCCACGACGTTCGGTCTCAGACTTCGCTACATAGATGGCTGTCGATGCGCAGCTGATAAGTTCCGAGGCCTCTGTCATGTGGCCATCACACACCATGTATCCAACGCTGGCGGTGACTGCGGATTCGACTTCATCAGCGTCAACTTGGAAGGTCAGCGAGTTCACGATTTCGTTCACACGCCGATCCACTTCGGCGTGGTCGTCGTATTCACCGACGATCGCGAATTCGTCGGCGGACAGGCGGGCAATGTTCTCGCGGCCCCTGGTAATTCGGCTGAGCGTGTCCGCTGCTTCGACCAAAACCTTGTCCCCGACCGAGTAACCCAGAGCTGCATTGACGTCACCGAAACGGTCGATGTCAAAGATCGCGACCGCTAACACTTTCCCCTTTATTCGCGTGTTGAGCTTGGCCTGTACCGACTCGAGGAACATTTCACGGTTGGGTATTCCCGTGAGTGCGTCGTGCTTTCTTTGGAATTCGAGTTCTTCGACCGCGGCGTCGCGGGTGCGCAGCGAGGTAACAATTTCCTCGGCACGACGCAGCAGGATTGTCAGTTCGTCCCTGTTGATTCCGCCCTGTGGAATGGTGCAGACCGACACGGCGAGTTCGGCCTCGGGTCGCAAATCGAAGTCCACAACCAGCCCATTGCCCAACGTCGAAAGGTCCGATGCGAGGTTTTTCAAGATTTTGTCCGACGGTTCGCCGTCGACGACTTCCTTCGCCCACCGAGCGGCTTTGGCTTCGAGTCGGTGCATCAGATCGAGTTGCTCGATTGCTGTGTCCAGCTCGGCGCGTTCTTCGGCGATTTGTTTGCTGATGCGACGATATCCTCGCAGAATGTCCATCGCTACCCACGCACTGAGGATAGCGCCAAGAATCATGGCAAACCCCAGCAGTAATGTCTGCACCAGGTCGGATTGCGCGCGTTCTGCCAGTGCCGCGGTCGTCGTATCCCTCGAAACTTGCTGGAAAGTCTTGTCGAGTTGGCGTGTTTGACGCGCAAAGTTGTCGAGTGAGTCCGACATGTCCGAGTAGAACGCGCGTTTTTGCAGGCTGCCCACGTCGTTGATGAGCAGTAACCAATAATCGATATCGTCGAGCGCATCCCGGTATTCGACGTGTGCGAGGTCCGAGGTATACACGCCGGATGCTGTCTCGACAGTGAGACGTTGACCCAACAGCGCCCGCGCGATTTGCACGTCGCGCCCTGTCAGCTTGCCGGCATTCCATTGTTCGATGGCGATCAGCACGTTGAAAGATTCACGCTGCGCGTACACCATTGCGCTGGCGTCGCTTTCTTCGGCAAAAATCTGTGAGCGCTCCGACTCGTGTTGCTGCATCGAGTTCACCGACCAGAACCCCAATACCGCGAGCACGACGATAAGCAGGTTCGCGAGTATCACCTGGCCCAGTTTGGGCGCAATCAACATCCCAGGCTTTTCGGCGACTACGGGACGGAAAAACATGGTGTTACTGTTTCAGCTCGATCGAACGAAGGCTCCAGTTCCACGCGTCCAGCACGGTGAAATATTCGGAATCCGAAGGGAACACGATGCGGATGGGTCCACCCTGGTCCATGGGAATTTGTTCACCGTCGCGGAATACCGCCAAAATGCCGTCATTTGATGTGAATGCACCGGCGGTATCAACGTACTGATAGTCGTTCAACGCAATGGTTGCGATCGAGTCTCCGGATTCAAAGCCAATTTTGGCGAACAGTTCGTCAAGTGCCACACCACGGAAGGTTTGTTCCGTTTCAACGAACGGTTCCACGATTGTAAATTCTTCGGTCGAGAGATCAATGAGCTCTCCCATGGTGATGTCCACGTCGCGTGTGCCGTCCGAGAGGGTCAGTACGACGTCTTCAGCGGCGGGCAAATCGACGGGAAAACCACCGTACGGGTTTTCGCTCGCCGCGGACTCGGTGGCTTCCGGGGCCGCGTTTCCTGCGGTACATCCTGCCAACACTGCGGAACTCAGGGCAGCGATCGCCAGTGTGGCGGTGAATCTGCTTCGAAGGTTCATGCTGGCTCCTCTGCCTTATTCCGTGCCTACGGTCAGATCACAGTGAAGGTCTGTCAGCGTTTTCTGCACAAATTCGTTGGGGACATCAATTGCGAGGGTGAGCAAACCTAGGGTCTGCGCAATCGCAACCGATACCCGCAGACTATCGATTTTTGATGTCGATGTCGATGTCGATGTCGATGTCGATAAAGAATCGATAACTTCGGTCGAAAACACAATCCCCAAGGGAGTAACGGCGGCCAACACCGACAACTCGTTAATGCCGACCCCAAAATTGGAGACAAAAATTCCCACATTGTGTCGTGACTGAATTTCACGGGCAATTTCCAGAACTGGCCCGACTGCCACTTCGCAGTTCAGCAAAACGCTGAGCGAAATTGAGGGAATGCGCTCACGCAGTTGTTCCATAATTTCGGGCATCAGGGAATCTTTCAGCCAGAACTGCGAGGGCAAATTCATCACAACGTGGGTGACAGAGTGACTTCCGTTTTCGAAGCCAGTCAAATTGGTCACCAGCAGGTTAACGAGTTCGGTGGAGTTGAGGCTACGCATCGCGGTTTCCAGCTCGACGTATTGCCCCCATCGCAACCCCGTGTCGGTATCGACAATCGACCGTGTCGAAATTTCGGTTAATTTGCCGAGCGCGTCTTCTACCTGTGGCAAATTTCCCTTCGCCGGATCCGCGTATGAGACATTGCCCCCCAGATCCTCGACCACGATGCCACCACCGACCTGCTTGGCCTGGTACATCAACGAATCGGCAAGCTTCATGGCTTCTGTTACCGGCTCGCTGGCGCGCCACAGAGCGACACCGATGCTGCACCGAACCTCGACGGAATTACCGGCACTCGACACGAAGGTGCCGTCTACCGCCTCAGCCAGCCTGTGTGCGACCATATGCGCTTCCGCGGACGAATTCACGTTGTGCGCGAAGATGATGAATTCATCACCGCCTAATCGGGCAACGAAGTCAGTGGGACGCAGGTTGGCCGTCAGCTGCTGCGCAACATGCACCAAAAGCTCATCCCCCACATCGTGACCCAAAGTGTCGTTCACCGCTTTGAAATGATCCAAATCAAGGTAAGCGACAGCTCGAGTGGCGTTGTTGCCGGCCAACTTCGAGTTGTGGATGGCGATGTCCAAACCGCGACGGTTAGGAAGTCCTGTCAGAACGTCATGTGTCGAGCGATAGAAAAGTTCCGCCCGGGCTCGTTCTTGCCGGAAAATTTTGGGAAGAATCAACGCTGCCGTCAGCAACGACTGGACTGCCTCGTCCGAGAGGGAGGATGCCGTCGGCAGGACAAAAATTGTGCGCACCGCAAATTCAGTCATTCCCGCCGTGTCAAAGGCCGCAAAATGTCGCGCGCCTGCCACGGCAAAAGTCTGTGAGTCGGGGTGGAGTTCGAACATGTCGTCGGCGTTCACCAGTGAGGGCATTTGGTAACACATGCCCTGCACATCGATACTCTGCGCCCGAATCGCGCCAAGGGCGGACAGCGAAGCCGGCGCACCCTCGGGGATGACCCAATTGTCGGGAATGAGTTTCCCGTCACGCACCCACCAGGTTTGGTAACCCCACCAACCGAATTTCTTTACGGTCTCGTTTAAAAGTTCCGAAATAATTTCGCGCGAGTGATCAAGGTATCCCGCCTCAACCCGCAGTTCACTGGGCACATCGTCGTCAGAGTAATAGTTCGACATCTCACCCCCTTTCGCCTTTTCCACCATAGCTTCTTGCGCCCCAGGACGTAACCGATACTATGTCGAATAGAAATACCGAATAATCCCCACACTACTTCGAGGTGACCGATGGACGATTCCCGCTTCAACCCCACTACGGCATACGCCCCGGTCCCCACCTCGGTGAGAGCAACTCGATTGCGACTCGGTTCATGGTTCCAATCCCGCGCGACGGTAATTCGGGTGTTGGCATCGATCACGTTGGCCACCGGAATTGTGTATCTGACCTGGCGACTCGTCGCCACATCGTGGTCGGTTCCTGGATGGCTGTTCTGGCCACTGTTCATAGGCGAATTTATGGGATTTGCTACCTATTTCATGCTCGCGTTCGACGCGTGGGACATTAAACCGACCGCCCGCCGTTCCCCGCTCGATGTCCCCGTCGACATTCTGATCGCAACCTATAACGAGGAACTCGCAATCGTCGAACCCACTGTGCTCGGCGCCAAACGCGTACACGGCCGCACCACTATCTATTTGTGCGATGACGGCAGACGCCCGGAAATGAAGGCCCTCGCGGAACGGCACGGAATTGAATACGTCACTCGAAACGACAACAAGGGGGCCAAGGCGGGCAACATCAACGCCGTACTGCCCCGCCTCACCGGTGAACTGGTTCTCGTGCTCGACGCAGATCACGTGCCCTCGCCGGACTTCCTGGAAGCCACAACCGGATATTTCACCGACCCGACGCTGGCACTCGTGCAGACCGCGCACTCGTTCCGCAACCACAACTCGGTGATGCACGGCGAGGTCGGTCGTCACGAACAGTCGCTGTTCTTCGACGTCCTGCTGCCCGGCCGCAATCGATTGGGCAGCGTTTTCTGGTGCGGCTCGGCTGCTGTCATACGCACCAGCGCGCTGCGCGAGGTGGGTGGACTGTCTACCCGCACATCAACAGAAGATTTTGAAACCTCACTGACCATGCAGGTCGCGGGATATCGCACCCAATATCACAACGAGCACCTGATCCAAGGTCTTGCGCCCGACAACCTTGCCGCATACATCGTCCAACGAGCACGCTGGGCGGAGGGAACCCTGGCCGCATGGCAGAACGGCCAGCGTCGCCCCTGGCACAAAAATCTCAGCTGGCGCCAGCGCCTGTCGTACACCGGCAGTCTGCTGTACCACCTCAACCCGATTCAACGCATCTTCTATTTCGGGACATTCCTCGCCGTTGGAATTTTCGGCCTGATGCCCATCGGCGATGGAGGCACCGTCTCGGTGATCCTGTGGGTGCTGTGGGTCGTCCTGTCGACCACGGCGACCATGGCGTTAGAGCGCGGAGCATCCACCCCCTTCGAGGGCGTCCGCAACCACGCCATCTCTTTTGAGCCATTCCTACGCGCCCTTCCCTGGCTGCTGAAATCCCAAACAATGGTGTTCAAGGTCACACCCAAAAACGAGGTCGATCTGGGTGGCTGGGATTCGGTGCGCCTGTTGCGTCTGCCTCTCGCCATCGCTGCCGTCACCGCGGGCGTGCTTCTGGTCCGCTGGGTTGACTATGTGATCATGGCATTCGGGGGAACACCGTTCCTTGCCCCGATTTACCCCCTGGCGTTGCTGGCAATGTCGGTGTTTGGCACCATCGAAGTGGTAATCGTTGCCCGACTGGCATGGGCCGTGTGGAGCCGCAAGCAATACCGTCGCCTGTGGCGTTTTCCCGTCGAACTGTCGATGCGCGGCGACGGTGTTACCGGCCAGTGCATCGACATGCATCAAGAAGGTGCGGGAATAATCCTTCCTCGTGCCGCCGTCGACGGAAAAGCAACCCTGAATATCGAAATTGACTGCCGCAAAACCGACGGCACACTTGCCGTGGCCACCGGAGTGCTGACTATCAGTTCGATTCGGGACTTGTCGGAATCCGGTGACTCGGTGCGTGTTGGCGGTTCCGTTGTGTGGAACACCGACGAATGCCGCGAGGCTGTGATTGAGCATGCCTACATCGTCGAACCGTATGTGGCGCGCAACAGATACTGGGTACGCCGTGCGCCCCGTCTGCCTGTCCTCATGCCCGCCACAGTGGAAACGCAGAAAGCGACCTGTATCGACATCAGCATCAACGGTGCCGCTTTCGTGGTGGATGGCGGCCAGTGGAACATCAACGATGAACTGCACCCGACGATTGAGCTGAGTGACGGTGGCGTTGCCACGGGACTGTTCGAGGTTCGATCCGCGGTGGCACGCCCCGACGGACGCACCCGACTCGGTGGCGTCATGACCTGGCAGGACACAGGCTGGATCAACGATTATGTGACTTTGGCCATGGTTCCTTCGGCCGAATACAACAAGTTCCCCGTTTCCACACCGTACTGAAGCTGGACCGCAGACGGTAAAATCGGGGTATGACCCTTCAGAAGGTAATCCTGTATTACGGCTTCGCCCCCGTTGCCGACCCCGCTGCCGTCGTGTTGTGGCAGCGCACACTGTGCGACAGTTTGGGGCTGAAGGGACGCATCCTGGTGTCACCGCACGGAATCAATGGAACCGTCGGTGGTGAAATGGAGGCCGTAAAGAAATATGTGCGCGCAACCAAGCAATACCCCGGCTTTGGCAAGATCGACTTCAAGTGGTCCGAGGGCGTGGGGGACGAATTCCCCCGCCTGTCAGTGAAGGCGCGCAAGGAATTGGTGGCTTTCACCACCCCCGATGACGTCACTGTGGGTATCGACGGTGTTGAAAACGGTGGTGTGCATTTGAAGCCCGCCGAGGTCAACAAGCTGGTCGAGGAACGCGGCGACGACGTCGTGTTCTTTGACGGACGTAACGCGTTCGAGGCCCGCATCGGTAAGTTCAAGAACGCGATCGTGCCCGACGTGCGCACCTCGCACGATTTCATCACCGAGATCGAGAGCGGAAAGTACGACCACCTGAAATCCAAGCCGATTGTCACCTATTGCACCGGTGGCGTGCGGTGCGAGATCCTTTCGGCGGTCATGCTGAATCGCGGGTTTACCGAGGTGTATCAGATCGAGGGCGGAATCGTCCGTTATGGCGAAAAGTTCAAGGACAAGGGGCTCTGGGAGGGCTCGTTGTATATCTTTGACAAGCGCATGGTGATGAATTTCAGCCACGATGCGGCCACGATCGGCGAGTGCGATCACTGTGGCGGTGGAACCTCATCCTTTTACAACTGCCACAATCCCGAATGCCGTCACCTCGCACTGGTGTGCGACGAATGTGCGCAAAAGCCCGAGAGCTTCGACTGTGCGGGCGACCACGCGGGCGCAAACCTGCGCGGCGAAGTCGGGTAGCGCAGCTCGGAATCCTGCGAGCTAGCGGGAAATTGTCGCCGTGTATGCGCTCGTGCGTTTCAGCGTCGTGTAGCCAGTTTTCGTGCCCACGACGGTCACACGAATCTGATGGCCGGCATCCGTGCTCCGCAACGTGTACGTATTACCTGAGGTGCTGGACACGACGGTGTTACCGCGCCACCACACATATCGGAACGTCACACCGGGCATCCATGTTCCTCGTGCCGCCGTGAGTTTCGACCCCACCCGTAAAGTTCCCGTGACCCGGGGTGTGGGGGCCGGAGAAATGGTGCCCGCCAGGACCGTTTGCGGCACGCTGGCGCGGAACATGGTGACGGATCCGGATAGTGACGATGTTGCGCCGACACGCGCCTGGATTCGGTGCCCATAATCCGCCGATGTCAGAGTGTACGTGCGGGAACCCGATTTAACGGCGACGCCGTTACGCATCCACGTGTACACGAAATTCGTGCTGTCGCCCCAACCGGACATCCCCAGGAACAACGTGCTGCCCACGGCGATTCGGCCCGAATTGCTGGGTGCAGACACGATGTTGTTTCCGGGGAAATAATCTGTCGCCGACGACGTTGTTGTGATCGTGTATTCGCCGAGGGAACCGTAGTCGCTGTACCCCGAATCACCGGAAATGCCTTCACCCGAGACCTGCAGGTAATATCGTTCACCCACGACCAACCCATAGGTCGCTTCGGTGCCGAGACCTGTGACCTCGGTCGAGCTCACGGCAACGGCAGCAGGGTTTTGTGCGGTCAGAGTTGTCGAATTCGTGTCGCGCAACACCATGCGAATGTCGAGGTTGGGGTTAGGCGCCTCGCCAGCGACCGCAATCGTCAGCGTCGGCGAGTCGGCTATGAACGTATAGACATCAACGTCGGCCCGCGTCGAAATTAAGGACGGCTGGTCGATATCGACCACCAATTCTGTCGCCGTAGCCGTTGTGTCTCCCACAGCATCAGCCCACAGGTCCAGTCCGTGACCTCGCATCACAAAGATGTCATCCTCGGTGTTGGTTGCGTAGGCGTAATCCCCCTTGGACCATTGGGTCGTTGCGCGGTTGTACCCCGCACCCATGATGGGAGCCCAGGTCCCTGCACCCATGTAATACTCGACCAGGCTGGGAGTTCGCTTGCCATCATGCGACAAACCCAGGGTGTGGCCGACCTCGTGGCCGGCAATGTCGGAAATAATTTTGAAGCTGGCGCTGGCGTTGACAAAGGCGAAACCAACACCGTATCGGTTCTCTTCTGTCTGCGATCCCGGCGTGACAGGTTGCGCAATATTGTCGAACGGCCCCAGGTATGCGACACCACCACAGTTTCCGCACATGTCATAGACCGAGTTGTTCATGTTCGTCACCACCAGGCGCACACCGTAGGTGTCATCGCCCGAGGAATACCGGTGCAAGGCGTCGTCCGTGGGTTCTGCGGTAGTCACATTGACGGTAAAGGGCGCATAGTCTTCAACAACATTGCGCCACGCGTCATAGATCGCCGTGCGCTCGGAGAGCGAAAAATTTCCGGTGTCGCCGTCGAAACTGAACGGCACGAACGTGGGGTCATACGGCCCTGGATTGACCTGCTGTTCGCCGGCCCACGCCTCGTAGTCATCACTCCATCCCGAACCGGGATCGGTGTGACCGGTGAAATCCAGATAGATCGTGGTGTCGGCGCCCGGGTTGGAACTCAGGGCAAAAACGTCGGCGGGAAGTGCCGAACTGACACTGTAATTTGCCGCTGCCGCGAGAGGCGCTGTGGCCTGGGGTTCGGCTGAACTCACGGGTGCATCGGCGATAAAGACTCGACCACTGACTCCCACCCGCACGGTCTCGTCGTCCAACGCCGATTCCCATGCCGCCTCGGAAACACCGGTGTCGGGAATCCAGTCATCACTGCCGTGAACTGTCTCGGCGTACTCACCAAGTGTGAGATTCGACGCAGCTGCGACATCCGCTGTCGGCTCACCCGGGAATGGCAGGGCCGCCGCAGGGCTGACACAGGACGCCACGATGACTGTCGCCATCGTTACTGTCGTTACCGCGCGGAACATCGCACCCCCTGCACTTCCAGTGTACGTCCGAGCCACCAAGCGGTTACCTGGTCGACCAATTCTTGGACGAATCTTGGATGTGGACTAGGCGCGGTCAAATTCGTCGAGAATGTGGGCGATGAGAGCTTCCCTGTCGGCTTCGGGCAGGAATGCGCTTTGTGCCGCATTGAGCTGGAATTCCAGCACATCGTCCAGCGTGTAGTCGAACACCTCGGCTAGGACCGCGATTTCGCGGGACAACGTGGTGCCGCTCATCAGACGGTTGTCGGTGTTGACCGTGACGGTGAAACCGAGTCGATACAGCACGTCAAAGGGGTGGTCGTTCATCGCCGAACCCTGGGCTGCAAACGCACCGGTCTGCAAATTTGACGAGGGGCTCGTCTCGAGAGCAATCTTGCGGTCCAACACCCACTCCGCGATGGGGTCAAGCCGGACCGACTGCGGGTCTCGTTCGTCGGCGTGGTGAATGGCCTCCATGATGCGCACGCCGTGTCCCAAACGCAGGGCGCGCCCATCAATCAAGGCGCTCCGGATGCTGTCGATGCCGTCGGCCTCGCCCGCATGAACGGTTCGGGGCATCCAGTTGTGGTCCAGATAGGCAAAAGCCGCCGACAACGCCGAGGCGGGGAACCCAGCCTCGGGTCCTGCAATGTCGAAGCCCACAACTCCACGGTCGCGGTGGGCGACAGCCAACTGGGCGATTTCGAGCCCACGGTCGTTCTGTCGCATTGCACAGAGCAGCTGACCGATGCGAATTCGGCGACCCGAGGCCGCAACTTCGGCAATACCCGAATCAATACCCGACTGCACTGCGCGGACTGCCTCGTCGAGGGTCAGACCCTGTTCGCAGTGCAGTTCGGGCGCCCACCGAATCTCGCCATAAATGACGCCATCGGCTGCCAGATCGAGCACGAACTCGCGCGCAACACGCTGCAAGTTGTCGGCGGACTGCATCACCGACAGGGTGACGGCAAAGGTCTCGAGATACGTAACCAGGGAACCTGAATCGGCCGAAACCCGGAACCATTCGCCGAGCGCCGCGGCGGCACTGGCCGGTATCGCGATTCCATCGAGTGTGGCTATTTCCACGATTGTTTCGGGACGAACTCCCCCATCGAGGTGGTCATGCAACGACACCTTGGGAAGCCGCTCAATGACGATGTCTGTGCCGGGCAAAATATGCGCGGACTCCACACCCGGTGTGGTCTGGGGCAACGTCAGACGACTCATCCGGTGACAACCTCGGCAATGAGCGAACCATAATCGTGTGCGGAATCGCCGATACTCCAGGCGCCCTCGAGCGCCTCCAGTGCGCGCTCAAAACGTGCAGAGTCATTGGCCGACAGCGTGAACAACGGATCACCTGCCGAAACGGCGTCGCCCGGCTTGGCGTGCAAATCGATACCCGCGGCGTGAATCACCGCGTCCTCCTTGCGGGCACGGCCAGCGCCCAAACGCCAGGCGGCAATACCGAACGGCAACGCCTCTTGTGTCGCAAGGATTCCGTCGCGGTCTGCGAAAACCGTGTGTGTTTCCGTGGCCACGGGCAGCGCCGCGTCGGGGTCTCCGCCCTGTGCCGAGATCATGGCACGCCACGAATCCATGGCCTTGCCGTTGCGCAGGTTTTCTCGGACATCGACATCGGTGATGCCGGCAAGTTCGAGCATGTGCCTGGCCAGTTCGACCGTCAGGTCCACCACATCGGCGGGACCGGCGCCAGCCAAAACCTCGACCGATTCGCGCACCTCGTTGGCGTTACCAATCGCGAGCCCCAGGGGCACATTCATGTTTGTCAACACGGCACGGGTTTTGACTCCGGCATCGAGACCGATCTGAACCAAAACAGTGGCAAGTTCCTTGGCTTTCTCGAATTCCCGCATAAAGGCGCCGCCACCGAATTTCACGTCGAGAACCAGGGACTCGGTGCCTTCCGCGATTTTCTTGCTCATGATCGATGATGCAATCAACGGAATGGCTTCGACGGTGCCGGTGGCATCGCGCAGTGCATAGAGTTTGCGATCGGCGGGGGCAAGCCCCGAACCTGCCGCACAAATCACAGCTCCAACCGAATCCAATTGAGACATCATTTCGTCGTTGGACAGCGCAGCACGCCAACCGGGAATGCTCTCCAGCTTGTCCAAGGTTCCACCGGTGTGACCCAGTCCACGCCCGGACAGCTGCGGCACAGCGACCCCGAAGCTCGCAACCAATGGGGCCAGCGGCAGCGTGATCTTGTCACCGACTCCACCGGTGGAGTGCTTGTCCGACGTGGGCTTTGACAGCGCCGAGAAATCAAGCCGCTCACCAGAACGCACCATTGCGTTGGTCATGTCGACGGTCTCGCGGCGTTCCATTCCACGAATAAGGATGGCCATCGCCATTGCCGACATCTGCTCGTCGGCGATTACCCCGCGAGTGTACGCGTCAATCATCCAGCGAATCTGGGGGGAAGACAACGAGCCCCCGTCACGCTTGACACGGATCAGATCGACGGCGTCAAAGGGTTCGATTGTGCTGCTCATTGGCATCCTTCACACTGGGTGTTGTCGGCGGGGTCGGTGGGTACGGGCTCTCGGAACGCTTCCAATGTGCGTGGACCAAATGCGTCGGGGATAACCTCGTCGATGGTTTTCATGCCCGACACGGTGTCGAGAATCATTCCCGGTGCCGAATGTTCAAACAGCAACTGTCGGCAGCGACCGCACGGCATCAACGTGTTCTCGTTGCCGTCCACGCAGGTAAATGCCACAAGTTTGCCGCCACCCGTCATCGTCAGCTGCGAAACCAGCGAACATTCCGCGCAAAGCCCCAAACCATAGGAAGCGTTTTCGACGTTGCACCCGCTGACGATGCGGCCATCGTCGGTCAGTGCCGCGGCGCCGACCGGGAAGTTCGAGTACGGTGCATACGCAGTGCGCATTGCCGCCACCGCGGCGTCACGCAACTGAGCCCAGTTGATGTCGTTCATGGTTACCCCTTTTCGTAGGGAATGCCGTCGGCTGCGGGAGCGCGCACGCGACCCACGAAACCAACGACGGCGATCAGCGTCACCAGGTAGGGAACCATGGTGATGAAGTCGGTGGGGATACCGGGGCTGACCTGGTTTGCCCAAATTCGCAGAATGATGGCAAAACCAAACAGCAGCGATGCGGCAGCCGCCGAGAACGGGTGCCAACGACCAAGAATGACGACGGCGAGGGCGATGAAGCCTTGACCGCCCGACATTTCACGGCCAAACGCTCCCACGGAACCGATGGTCAGTGCAGCGCCACCGATTCCGGCGACCATGCCGCCGAGGGTAACCCACCAGAAACGGGTGCGGGCTACATTGATACCCACAGTGTCGGCGGCCAGGGGGTGTTCGCCCACGGCACGAGCGCGCAAGCCCAGCTTGGTCTTGAACAGGAAGAACCACAGTGCGGGGATGATGAGGAACGCGAGGTACGTGGTGACGCGGTTTGCAAACAGCGCGGGACCCAGCACAGGAATCTCGGACAGTACCGGAATCGGGACGATGTCGAACGTTCCGGGGAAGTTCGAGTTCTGGCCGTCCTGCGCCAACCACTGCGAGTACAGGAAGTTGGTGATACCGATCACGAGCACGTTGAGGACAACACCAACGATGACCTGGTCGACCAGGTATTTGATCGAAAATGCGGCCAACACCATCGACATCAGTGCGGCACCGATCATGGCGGCGAGCAACCCCAACCACAGGTTGTCGGTCAGTGATCCGACCACTGCGGCGAGGAACGCACCGGTCAGCAGCTGACCTTCGATGGCGATGTTGACGACACCGACACGTTCACTCATGATGCCGCCCATGGCGCCCAGTGCGATGGGCACGGCGAGCACGATGGCGTTCGACATGATGAACGCGAACTGAATCGTGTTGCCCGCAGCCAGCCACGACAGCAGCGCAATGACTGCCAGCAGACCAAAGATCAGGGACAACCACAGCGGGGGCTGCACGCGGCGGGACACCAGCACGAACGAGACGGCGGTGATTGCAGCCAGCAGGACACCGACGACAATTCCGACGAGGCTCGACGAGATCACAAAGTTGGGCAAGGCCCACAGTGCGTCCGCCTTGGTGAACTGCCAGGTGACGTCGGCCGAATTTCCGAGGACGCCAAAGAACACAAACACCACGGCAGCAAAAGCGGCCATGACGATGGGGTTCTTGCGCGAAACGGCGTGCTCGACCTTCGAGAACATTCCGGGGGTCACTTCAGATTTCACTTCGAGTCCCCTTTCGAACGGCGAGAAAAGAGGTCCTTAAGTACCGTCGTTTTCTGTGGGGCGGGCAGACGGAAAATTGCGCGAATCAGCGGGGGTGCCGCGATAAACAGCACGATGGATCCCTGAACTACACCCAACACTTCGGGAGAAAGACCCAGCACCTGCATGGGAGCGGAGCCCGCCTTGAACGCACCGAACAACAGGCCGGCCAGCAGCACGCCGGGAGCGGTCGAGCTGCCCAACAGAGCCACTGTGATCGCGTCGAAACCGATACCGGCATCGGCGGAAGGCGACAGTCCCGAGGTCACACCGAGGCCCTGGTTTGCGGCGGCGATACCCACAAATGCTGCCGATGCGGCCATCGCATAGATGTAGGTGCGTTCCACGTTGATGCCCGCAGTGCGAGCGGCGTTGGGGTTGTGTCCGACCATGCGGAACCGGAAGCCCAACGTCGAACGCTCCATCAGCCACCAGTACACAACAACGGCGACCATTGCCAGCACGAAACCGAGGTGCAGGCTGTATTCGTCGCCCAGAAGTTTAGGAAGCTGGGCAGTCAGTGCAGGGGCATCCGACTTCGGGGTTCCCCCACCGTCAACCTCGCGCAGCAGGTTGGGGTCACGGAAGAAGAACGTGATCAGGTTTGCCGCGATGTAGTTCATCATGATGGTGACGATGACTTCGTGGGCACCAGTGCGGGCCTTGAGGAAACCGACGATCGCGCCATACACGGCTGCACCGAGAATTGCCATGAGGATGGCGACCACGAGGTGCACGCCCAGGGGGAGTTCCACGCGGGTTGAAATCCAGGTCGCCCACAGCACACCGAACAACAGCTGACCGTTACCACCGATGTTGAACAGACCCACACGGAAACCGAGTGCGATACCCAGACCCGCAGCAATCAGCGGTGAAGCGAAACGCAGCGTTTCGGTCAACGGGCGAATCGCCGCTACGGGGTCATCGGCGCGTTCGTAGTTGTAAATCGCGCCACGGAACAGAGCGGAATAGCCCTCGAGGACGGCGTTCCACGATGCGGCAAGAGTGTCCATCGGGCGGGCAGTGAAATATTGCGCGGCGGTCAGTACGTGTTCGTTCGAGAAAATCATGAAGAACGCGCCGACCACAAAGCCGAGGAACACCGACAAAATGGTGCGGGTGGTGCCGGCGGCAAAGATTTCCTTTACAGCCGACTGGAAACGGTTTTCGGTTTCGGCACTCATACGGCCACTCCCGCCATCATCTGACCCAGCGTCTCGCGGGTCGCAGTTGAATCCACAATTCCGACAATTCGGCCGCGGTACATGACCGCGATGCGGTCGGCCAGTCCAACGACTTCATCCAATTCGGTCGACACAATCACGACGGGCTTGCCGGCATCGCGGGTGCTAATGATTTGTTCGTGAATGAACTCGATCGATCCCACATCCACACCGCGTGTGGGCTGTGAGGCGATGAACAGCGACAGGTCACGCGACAGTTCACGCGCGACGACCACCTTCTGCTGGTTGCCTCCCGAGAGGTTACCTGCGTGGGTGTCGCGGCCGGGGGTGCGAATATCGTATTCGGCGATAAGTTCGTCGGCGATGCGGTCACGATTGGCGAAATCGATGGCGCCGTTTTTCGCAAAAGGAGGACCAAACGATTTATTGAGCATCAGGTTTTCGGCGATGCTGAACTGGCTGACAAGCCCGTCCTTCTTGCGGTCCTCGGGCACATAGCCCACGCCCGCGTCGATGACCTCGCGCACCGAAGATGCGGTGATATCGAGCTCGCCAAGGTGAATAGTTCCCGACGATACCCCGCGCAGGCCGACCAGGGCTTCCGCCAATTCTGTCTGGCCGTTACCCTGCACACCGGCAATCGCCAGGACTTCGCCTCCGTGCACAGTGAAGGTCACATCATCGACGACCTTGTCGTTGCGGTCGCCCACAACGGTGAGGTTCGTCACCGTTAAACCGGCTGAGCCGATCTGTGGCGGGTTCTTTGTCACGTGCAGGTCGACGGCGCGGCCGACCATCATCGACGCGAGTTCTTCGGCGGATTCCGTGGGTTTCGCATCGCCCACGACCTTGCCCAGACGGATGACCGTGATGACGTCGGCCACGGCCTGGACTTCGCGCAGTTTGTGCGTGATGAACACGATCGAGGTGCCGGATTTCGCCAGACCGCGCATGATTTCCATCAGTTCGTCAGTTTCTTGTGGGGTCAGAACCGCGGTGGGTTCGTCCAACACCAATACCTTGGCGTCGCGTGCGAGCGCCTTGATGATTTCGACACGCTGCTGCGCACCGACAGGCAGGTCCTCGACGACGGCGTCGGGGTCGATGTCGAAACCAAAGCGGTCCGAGATTTCGCGCACACGGGCACGAGCGGCATCGAGGTCGAGCATCCCCATCGCGCCGGTGGTTTCGTTGCCCAAAATAACGTTTTCCGCCACTGTGAAAACGGGGATCAGCATGAAGTGCTGGTGGACCATCCCAATACCGGCCGCCATGGCGTCGCCGGGTCCCGAAAATTTTTGTACGACTCCGTCGAGCAGAATCTCGCCCTCGTCGGCGGTGTACAGGCCGTACAACACGTTCATCAACGTGGACTTGCCCGCACCGTTTTCGCCCAACAGGCTGTGGATTTCGCCGGATTCAACCACCAGGTTGATCGAGTCGTTGGCGGTCAAAGCGCCAAATCGCTTGGTAATACCGCGAAGTTCAAGCTTCATTGCTGTTCCCTTGATAAAAGAGTGTGGGGCCGCCGAGTTTAGTCGGCGGCCCCGAGTTCCGAAAGGACGGAACTTAGCCGAGCGGGTTGATCGAACCTGCGATGATGCCGTCGGTCAGCTCTGCGAGCTTGGCCTCGATGGCAGCAAGGTCACCCGAGAAGTTGGTGATGGGCGAGAGAGCCGTTCCACCGTTTTCGAGGGTACCCAGGTACGAGTCACCGTTGAATGCGTTTCCGTCGATTGCGATGTCCTTGATGATGTCGAAGACAGCGTTGGTCATGCGCTTCTCAACCGAGGTCAGCATCCATGCTGCGTACTCGGGCGAGGTGAGTGCGATGTCCTTGTCAACACCGATCATGAGGGCGTCAACGCCTGCTTCGGTGATGGCTTCCGAGGTAGCACCGAACTGGTCGCCACCGACGGGGAAGATCACGTCAGCGCCGGCAGCAATCTGGCCAGCTGCGATCGACTTCGAGACTGCGCTGTTGGGGGTGAAGTCACCGATGAAGTCACCCTTGCCTGCTGCGGGGTCCCAACCAACGACGGTCACTTCGGTGCCGTTGTCAGCTGCCCATGCCTGAGCGCCGTAGTAGAAACCGGTCATGAAGTCGGTTACTGCGTCGATCTGCATTCCACCGTAGGTGCCGACAACCTTGGTGGTCGACTGTGCTGCGGCGAGGTAACCAGCGAGGTACGAGGACTGGTTCATTGCGTAGTTGATGGGCTTGAGGTTGGCGTTGCCTTCGCTCCAGCCGTCAACGGTGACGAAGTTAACTTCGGGGTTTGCTGCTGCTGCTTCGTTGACAGCGGCAACGAGGTTGAAGCCAACGGCGATGGTGATGTCGCACTCTGCGTCGATCATTGCCTGCAGGTTGGGTGCGAAGTCGTCAGCCGATGCCGACTCTGCGTCCGAAATCTGGACACCGAGCTCGGACTCAGCCTTGGTGAGGCCTTCGTATACCGACTGGTTGAACGACTTGTCGTTCCAGCTGCCCTCGTCCGATACGGCACAGGCGAGGTAGTCGACCTCGGGTGCTGCGGTTTCGGTGGGTGCAGGTGCTGCTGCACAGCCGGCCAGGAACAGGGCGGCTGCACTGGACATTGCGAGACCGCTGAGGGCGCGCTTTGTGCTTGTCTTCACTGATTTTCCTCTCAAAGGTGATGGGACGTGGCGGGCATCCAACTCATATTCGCCCGCGCACACCACTATTACTGCAATCCTACGGTTTAACTTTGGGTGCGGGACGGCAAATGCCACATATGAGCATCAAACCGTTACACAGCCGAAACTTACGACACTCTGTTCCGTATCGGAACGCAATTTTCGAGCTACAGAACGTCCTCGTCGCCGGTCTGGCGGATTGTCTCGACGATGTTTTTGACCCGTTGCGCGTGCGCTGCCGTTGTGACGAGTAGTGCGTCCTTGGTGTCAACTATGACGATGTCCTTGACCCCGATTACCGTGATCAGTCGAGGGGTTTCGGACACGACCACACCGCTGGCGCCCTGGTTGAGCACGCGGGTGTTCTCGCCCAACGTGGCGAGGACGTTGGGGTGGCCGCCATTGTGCAGTCGGGCCAACGACGCAAAGTCCCCCACGTCGTCCCATCGGAAGTCACCGGGGATGACGGCGAGGCGCCCGTGGTCGGCCGCGGGTTCCGCGACGGAATAGTCGATCGCCACCTTGGCGATGGTGGGCCACAGCCGACGGACGGTCTCTCCACGGGAATCGGAATCCCACGCATCGGCAATCTGGTCGATGATGTCGGCAACGTCGGGACGGTTGGCGCGCAGTTCGTCCAACAGAACATCGGCGCGAGAGATGAACATTCCCGCGTTCCACAGGTGCTCGTCTCCCTCGAAGTACTCGGTCGCGGTCGCAAGGTTGGGCTTCTCGACGAAACGTGTCACCGAATGCGCGTGAGGTGCCCCGTGAATTCCCGCCAGCCGGTCCCCCATCTCGATATATCCGAAACCAGTCGACGGTTCCGTGGGACGGATTCCGATTGTCACGATGTATCCCTCGCGAGCGGTGGCGACGGCCTCGCGGACGGCGGAACGGAAACGACGTTCGTCCGCAATCACGTGGTCGGCGGCAAACGAACCGATCACGGCATCGGGATTACGACGGACCAGAATTGCGGCGGCAAGACCAATCGCTGCGGTTGAATCCTTGGGCGAAGGTTCGAGGAAGATATTGTCGTCGACCAGAGCGGGCAGCTCATGACGCACACCCTTGCTGTGAGCCTCGCCCGTTACCACGACGATATTCGCCGAAGCGGCCAGAGGAGTCAGGCGGTCCCAGGTGTCGGCGAGCAGGCTTTGGCCACTTCCCGTGAGGTCGTGCAGGAACTTGGGGGCATCGGCGCGGGACAGGGGCCACAGCCGAGAGCCGATACCGCCTGCGGGAATAATCGCGTAAAAATCGTCGATTTGGTGCGCTGCTGTCATGTCAAACACACTACGCGAAGAGAGTAATGTTGGTATGTATCTGTCACCCAAAGGAGGGTCCTAGTGACCACGGCGAAGTCACCCGCAGCTCAAAATCGCATTGCGGGCACGTTGTATCGAGGGCATGAGGGAATGTGGTCGTGGGTTCTGCACCGCATTACCGGTATTGCAATTTATTTCTTCTTGCTGGTCCACGTTTTGGACACCGCGCTCGTGCGCATCAGCCCGGAACTTTACAACGCCGTCATGGCCTCGTACAAGACCCCCGTTATGGGACTGGGTGAACTGGGACTCGTCGGAGCCATCGTGTTCCACGCATTCAATGGCCTGCGCATCATCCTCGTCGACATGTCGGCCTGGGGCGCCCGTCACCAGAAGGGCATGTTCTATGCCGTACTCGTGCTGTGGGTCATCACCATGCTGGCGTTTGCCCCTCGCCACCTCGCGAACGTGTTCGGAGAGTAACGATGAAGACTTTTAACCTGGAAAAAGCCGGCTGGCTGTTCATGCGCTTCTCGGGCGCGCTGCTGATCGTCCTGATCTTCACCCACCTCGGCGTTAACCTGCTGTCCGACGGCGGCGTCAAGGCGATCGACTTCGCCTTCGTTGCCGGCAAGTTGGCCAGCCCCTTCTGGCAGGTGTTCGACACCCTGCTGCTGTGGCTCGCCCTGATTCACGGCGCCAACGGCATGCGCACGGTCATCAACGACTACGCCACCAAGGACGGCGTTCGCAAGGCGCTGCTCGGCGCACTCGGCGTTTCGACCGCTCTGCTGATCGTGCTGGGAACTCTGGTGATTTACACCCTGGACCCCTGCCCCGCCGGCACCCCCGCTGATTTGCTTCCGTCGTTCTGCCCGGTCGCGTAACTATATATAAGGAGCTGTTGTGACTCAGGTTCACAATCACGAATACGACGTCGTCATCGTCGGAGCCGGTGGCGCCGGAATGCGTGCCGCTATCGAAGCCGCACCGAACGCCAAGACCGCCGTCATCACCAAGCTGTACCCCACCCGTTCGCACACCGGTGCGGCACAGGGTGGAATGGCCGCCGCTTTGGCGAACGTCGAAGAGGACTCGTGGGAATGGCACACCTTTGACACGGTCAAGGGTGGCGACTACCTCGTAGACCAGGACGCCGCCGAGATCCTTGCCAAGGAAGCAATCGACGCGATCATCGACATCGAGAACATGGGCTTGCCGTTCAACCGCACGCCCGACGGCAAGATCGACCAGCGTCGTTTCGGTGGCCACACTCGTGACCACGGCAAGGCGCCCGTACGCCGCGCATGCTACGCCGCCGACCGCACCGGCCACATGATTCTGCAGACCCTGTTCCAGAACTGCGTCAAGCTGGGCGTGGAATTCCACAACGAGTTCTACGTGCTCGACCTGTTGCTGACCGAGGAAAAGGGTGTCACCCACACCAGCGGTGTCGTTGCCTACGAACTGGCTACCGGCGACATTCACGTCTTCCACGCCAAGTCTGTCGTGTTCGCCACCGGTGGTTTCGGCAAGATGTTCAAGACCACCTCGAACGCTCACACCCTCACCGGTGACGGTGTTGGCATCGTGTGGCGCAAGGGCCTCCCCCTGGAGGACATGGAGTTCTTCCAGTTCCACCCGACCGGTCTCGCGGGACTCGGAATTCTGCTGACCGAGGGTGCACGAGGCGAAGGCGCAATCCTGCGTAACGCCAGCGGCGAACGTTTCATGGAGCGTTACGCCCCCACGATCAAGGACCTCGCACCTCGCGACATCATCTCGCGCTGCATGGTGCAGGAAGTTGCTGAGGGTCGCGGCGCTGGCCCCGAAAAGGACTACGTGCTGCTGGACTGCACCCACCTGGGTGCCGAGGTGCTCGAGACCAAGCTGCCCGACATCACCGAGTTCGCTCGCACCTACTTGGGTGTGGACCCCGTTCACGAGCCCGTTCCCGTGATGCCGACCGCTCACTATGCCATGGGCGGCATCCCCACGAACACTGACGCCGAGGTCCTCAAGGACAACACCACGGTTATCCCCGGTCTGTACGCAGCCGGCGAATGTGCCTGTGTCTCGGTTCACGGATCGAACCGCCTGGGCACCAACTCGCTGCTCGACATCAACGTGTTTGGAAAGCGCGCCGGCCGCAACGCCGCCGCGTACGCCAACAAGGCGAAGCACGTTGCCATGCCCAAGGCCCCCGAATCCGAGGTTCTCGCCCTGGTCGAGAAACTTCGCGCGTCGGACGGCTCGGAAAGCGTCGCCACACTGCGCAAGGAACTGCAGGTCGAGATGGACCGCAATGCACAGGTGTTCCGCACCGAGGACTCGCTGAAGCACGCCGAGGGAGTCATCAAGGATCTGCGTAAGCGTTACCTGAACATCGGTATCCACGACCGCGGTCAGCGTTTCAACACCGACCTGCTCGAAGCAATCGAATTGGGCTTCCTGCTGGACCTCGCCGAGGTTGTCGTCGTGTCGGCTCGTAACCGCAAGGAAAGCCGTGGCGGTCACATGCGCGACGACTTCCCCGACCGTAACGACAAGAAGTACATGGTCCACACCATGGCGTACCGCGAGGCAAAGAAAATCCGTCTGGATTGGAAGCCCGTCGTCATCACCAATTACCAGCCGATGGAGAGGAAGTACTGATGGCCGAGATCGCCGAAGTTCAGTCGTTCACTGTCACGTTCATCATCCGTCGTTTCAACCCCGAGACGGATGCCGAGCCTTACTGGCAGGACTTTGACGTCGAGATGTACGCCACCGACCGCGTGTTGGACGGCCTGCACAAGATCAAGTGGGATGTCGACGGCACTCTGTCGTTCCGTCGCTCGTGTGCACACGGCATTTGTGGTTCGGATGCGATGCGCATCAACGGCCGCAACCGCCTGGCCTGCAAGACCCTGATCAAGGACCTCGACATTTCGAAGCCCGTCTATGTGGAGGCCATCAAGGGTTTGCCGCTGGAGAAGGACTTGATTGTCGACATGGAGCCTTTCTTCAAGGCCTACCGCGAGGTGAACCCGTTCATGGTCACCAGCTCGAAGCCCGAGAAGGAGCACATCCAGTCGCCAGAACAGCGCGCACGTTTCGATGACACCACCAAGTGCATCCTCTGCGCTGCGTGCACCACGTCGTGCCCCGTGTTCTGGACGGACGGCCAGTACTTCGGCCCGGCCGCGATCGTGAACGCTCACCGTTTCATCTTTGACTCGCGCGACGAGGATGCCCAGGTCCGCCTCGACATCCTCAACTCGAAAGAGGGCGTGTGGCGTTGCCGCACCACCTTCAACTGCTCCGAGGCGTGCCCCCGTGGCATCGAGGTCACCAAGGCCATCGCCGAGGTCAAGCAGGCAGTTCTGCGCGGCGTTCGCTAGTTCGTCGTTATCGAGGGGTCCACACTGCGGTGTGGGCCCCTTCGTTTATCACGAAATCGTTATCCGAATTTGTCCGTTTGAGTTGTAAACAAACAAAATCGGGTGTAAACAAGAGTAAGTAAAGATTTACCAAGGATGGTCAATGTACGCACCGGAGCGACACCGCGCGATTCTCGACACTGCGAGAACCGCCGGGCGAGTAGAGGTCAAGAACCTTGCTCGTCAGCTCGATGTGACCCCTGAAACGATTCGTCGGGATCTGACCCTGCTGGAACGCCGCGGACTTTTGCTGCGCGCACACGGCGGCGCGATTCCTGTACAGCGCGGATCAATCGAAGCTCCCGTCGCCGAACGTAACGCCGTCAACGTCGAAGCCAAGGAAGCCATCGCCCGTGCGGCGCTGGGCGAATTGCCCGAGGGTGGGTCCATCCTGCTCGACGCTGGAACGTCGACCATTCGCCTGGCCGAAATGCTGCCGGCGAACCTCGGACTCACCGTCGTCACCAACTCGATGCCCATCGCGGCGACCCTCGCGGGACGCGACGGCATCGACCTGCACGTTCTGGGCGGCCACGTCCGCACCGCAACCCTGGCCGCTGTCGGACCGTGGACCTGGGATTCGCTCGAGAGCCTCGCCGTCGATGTCGCCTTCATCGGCGCGAACGGCATCACCACCGAACGCGGCATCACCACCCCCGACGTGGACGAAGCCCGCGTGAAGTCGGCCTTCGTCGCCGCAGCGCGTCGCACCGTCGTGCTGGCCGACCACTCCAAGTTTGGCCGCGAGGACTTCTCGGTCGTCGCCCCGCTGTCGGCCATCGACGCGATCATCACCGACCAACAGGTCGACGGTGAATTCCGCGACGAGATCGCCGGCCTCGGAATTGATGTGGTGGTGGCCTCGTGATCGTGACCGTAACCCCCAACCCCGCCATCGACGTGACTCTGACTGTCGATGTGCTCGAAATTGGTGAAGTCAACCGCACCACGTCCAAGCACCGCGACCCCGCGGGCAAGGGCATCAATGTGTCCCGCGCCTTGTCCAAGAACGGTCACGCCACCGTCGCCGTGTTCCCCGCCGATCCGATCAACGGTTCGTGGATTGTTCGCGCCCTGGGCGAGGCCAACGTCGAATCCTCGACCACCCCGATCATTGGCGAAGTCCGCAACAACATCACCATCGTGGATGGCAACGGCGAGACCACAAAGATTAACGAACCCGGCCCCGTCGTCACCCCGGTCGAGGTCACCGCGTTGATCGACAAGCTCGAGCGCAAACTCGCCGCGAAGCCCGCCTGGCTCGTTGCCGCGGGCAGCCTGCCCATCGGGCTCGATGCAGAATTCTTTGTCGACCTGGGCGCCCGTGCCCGCGAAGCCGGCGTGCGATTTGCCGTCGACACCTCGGGAGCAGCCTTGGCGCGTGTCGTCGAAGCAGGAAAAGTGGACCTGATCAAGCCCAACCTTGAGGAACTGTCCGAATTGGTCGGCCGCGATCTGACCACCGTAGGGGACGTCGTTGCCGCAGCACGCGGCGCATTGCCCCACAGCGAAGTGCTGGTGAGCCTCGGTGAAAATGGTGCTTTGCTCATCACGCCCGACGCCGTTCTGTGGGCCGGACACCCTCCCGTGGTCGCCGACAGCACCGTGGGCGCCGGAGATTCCGCACTCGCCGGATACCTCAGCGCATCCAGCGACCGTTCGGGTTCAAACGACCACCACGCCGCCCTCTCCACTGCTGTAGCGTGGGGCACCGCGGCTGTTACGCTACCCGCAACAACAGTTCCCGGCCCCACCGACATCGACGTCGCACGTGTGGTTACAGTTTCCGAACCAGACCACACAACCGAGATAAAGGAGCTCCGAGTATGAGCCTTCCCGTAACAACTCCCGAAATGGTGATCATCGGCGCCGAGGCAACGACCAAGGACGAGATCATCCGCACCCTCGCCGAGCGCCTCGTCGCCGCAGGCCGCGTCACCGACATCGAGACCTACATCGCCGCAGTGCACAAGCGCGAAGAATCGATGGCCACCGGCATCCAGGGCGGAATTGGAATCCCCCATGCTCGCAGCGCCGCCGTCACCGCACCCTCGGTCGCCGTCGCCGTCAGCCACGACGGTGTCCCCTTTGGCGCACCCGATGGCCCCGCCCACCTGATCTTCCTCATCGCTGCACCCGACGGAGCCGACGACAGCCACCTGCAGATTCTGGCCGCCATCGCCCGTCGAGTAATGCGTGACGAATTCCGCGACGCACTCCGCACCGCGACCGACCCGGCATTCATCGCCGACACCATGACGAAAGAGGTCCAGCAGTGAAAATTGTTGCCGTAACTTCCTGCATCACAGGAATTGCCCACACCTACATGGCCGCCGAAGCTCTCGAGCAGGCAGGCAAGAAGTTGGGCCACGAAGTAATTGTCGAAACGCAGGGTTCCGCAGGATCCAACCCGCTGAAGCAGGCCGTCATTGACGCCGCTGACGCCGTGATCTTTGCTGTGGACCTCGAGGTCAAGGACCGCGACCGTTTCGCCGGAAAGCCTTACCTGCAGGTCGGTGTTGCCAAAGCCATTAATGGCTCGGTCGCACTGATCGAACAGGTATTGGCAGCAGCTGCTGATGGCACTGCCGCCACTGTCGCCGGAAAGGTCCCTGCTGCAGAGCCGGAAGCCCCCAAGAAGGCCGACAGCAACGAACCCAAGAAGGCAGGCTTCTTTGGAAGCCTGTTCGGCAAGGGCAAGTAACCCACAAGCTTGGGGCCGCACCCGCAGCCTTAAGAAAACCAACAACTAGCAATGGAGCTATAGGAGGCCCTAATGACTAGCACTTCCACCGCAGGACGCGTCCGCCAGTGGTTGATGACCGGTGTATCGTACATGATCCCGTTCGTCGCAGCCGGCGGTATTCTGATCGCACTCGGCTTCCTCCTCGGAGGCCTTTACACCCTCGGCGCCACTGGCGACTTCTCGCAGGGTATCCACGCTTATGACCCAGTAGTCATGGGCACCGCTGACGCTGATGGCAACCTCGTCATCAACCCCCTCAACCTCGGTAGCTGGGCGTTCCTGATCTTCTGGCTGGGTAAGGCTGCATTCGCATTCTTCGTACCCGTGCTCGCAGGTTACATCGCTTACGCAATCGCAGACCGCCCCGGTATCGCTCCCGGTTTCGTCGCTGGTGCACTCGCAACCGGCATCGACGGCAACCCCCTCGGCACCGGCACCGGCTTCCTCGGCGCAATCCTCGGCGGTTTCGTCGCAGGTTTCGTTGCACTGTGGATCAGCC